>PVMK01150402.1_pt1 | contig 18588 bp, 15 predicted proteins | sample 1853481 | NCBI WGS metagenome assembly PVMK01 (sample SAMN08533507, study PRJNA380276) | Marine sediment metagenome, whole genome shotgun sequencing project. | reverse complement strand
TGACAGGCGAGATCACGCTGCGTGGTCGAGTGCTTCCAATCGATGGTCTGAAGGAGAAGCTTCTGGCGGCCCTGCGCGGCGGCATCAAGACCGCGCAGTGTGATCTCACCTGTCATGGCGACATCCTTGCGCACCGGTATTCCCGTAAGCACGGAGATGATGGCGGTTGCCATGCCGACACCGGCCGATGGGCCATCCTTGGGCGTAGCCCCTTCGGGCACGTGCACGTGGATGTCTTTCTTCTCAAATAGCGAAGGATGAATGCCGAAGTCGACCGAACGCGAGCGCACGTAAGCGTTTGCAGCCTGGATCGACTCCTTCATCACGTCGCGCAAGTTGCCGGTGACAGTCATCTTGCCTTTGCCGGGCATCATGACGGCTTCGATCGTCAGCAGCTCGCCGCCGACCTCGGTCCATGCAAGCCCCGTAACGATGCCGACCTGATCCTCCAGCTCGGCCTCGCCGTAGCGGTATTTCGTAACGCCGAGATAGGATTCCAGGTTGTCCAGCGTCACCTTTATCGATTTCTCCGACGACGTGAGGATCTCCTTCACGGCCTTGCGCGCGAGCTTAGCGATCTCACGCTCAAGCGAGCGCACGCCCGCCTCGCGCGTGTAGCGGCGGATGATCTCTAAGAGCGCCGCGTCATTGATCGACCACTCGTTGGCCTCAAGCCCGTGTGCCTGTAGCTGACCCTCGATCAAGTGGCGCTTGGCGATCTCGATTTTCTCATCCTCGGTGTAACCGGCAAGTCGAATGATCTCCATGCGATCCAACAGGGCCGGCGGAATGTTGAGCGTGTTGGCTGTTGTCACGAACATCACATTCGACAGGTCGTAGTCGACCTCGAGGTAATGATCGTTGAACGATGCGTTTTGCTCAGGGTCCAACACCTCCAACAACGCCGATGCGGGGTCGCCGCGGAAGTCGGCGCCCATCTTGTCGATCTCGTCAAACAGGAACAGAGGATTGACACGCTTGGCCTTACGCATGGACTGGATGATCTTACCCGGCATGGAGCCGATGTAGGTCCGCCGGTGGCCGCGAATTTCCGCCTCGTCGCGTACGCCGCCAAGGCTCATGCGCACGAACTCGCGGCCCGTTGCGTGAGCGATCGACTTGCCGAGCGATGTCTTGCCGACACCGGGAGGGCCGACCAAGCAAAGGATGGGTCCCTTCAGCTTGTTGGTGCGCGCCTGCACGGCAAGATACTCAACGATGCGCTCCTTGACCTTTTCCAGGCCGTAGTGGTCAGCGTCCAGCGTCCGCTGGGCTTCGTCCAGATCTTTCTTGACTTTGCCTTTGACGCCCCACGGGATCGACAACAGCCAGTCGAGGTAGTTGCGCACCACGGTGGCTTCCGCTGACATGGGGCTCATCTGCTTAAGCTTCTTGAGCTCAGCAAGGGACTTGTCGCGGGCCTCCTTCGACAGCTTGGTGTTCTCAATCTTCTCTTCGAACTCGGCGATGTCGTCGCGCTCGTCGGTGTCGCCGAGCTCTTTCTGGATCGCCTTCATCTGCTCGTTGAGATAGTACTCGCGCTGCGTCTTCTCCATCTGGCGTTTGACGCGGCTGCGAATCTTCTTCTCGACCTGAAGGACGGAAATCTCGCTTTCCATCAGCGTATAGACGCGCTCCAGCCGCTCAGAGAGCGTCGCCATCTCCAAGACTTCCTGCTTTTCCGCAATCTTGATGGCCAGATGCGAAGCGATCGTGTCGGCGAGCTTCGAATAGTCTTCAATCTGGGCAATCGTGCCCAAAACTTCCGGCGAGATCTTCTTATTGAGCTTCACGTAGCTCTCGAACTGCGTCACCGCCGAACGCGCCAAGGCCTCAATCTCGTCCTTTGTACCCGTGCTCTCAGAGACAGGCTCGACCTCAGCTTCGAAGTAACTTGGGTTGTCGGTGTAGCTGATGATGCGCGCACGCGATGTGCCTTCAACGAGCACTTTCACCGTGCCGTCGGGCAACTTGAGCAACTGCAGCACTGAGGCGAGCGTGCCGACCGGATAGATCGCGTCCGTCGCCGGATCGTCGTCGCCGGCGTTCTTCTGCGCGGCAAGCAGGATATGCTTGTCCGTGCGCATCACCTCTTCGAGCGCATTGATTGACTTATCGCGGCCGACGAAGAGCGGCACAATCATATAAGGAAAGACCACGATATCGCGCAGCGGGAGCACAGGATAGAGTCCCTTGCCCGCGGCCTTTTCTTCCGTCTGCGTGTCTTCGCCCATGTCGCTACCCATTGGCGTGCATTTGTCTTCGGATGACTTCTTGCTTCCGCTTTGGATCTTTGGTGTCCTTTTACACTTTACATCGACGCCTCTGACGCTTTTGAGGCAGAGCCTCGACGCGACTGCGGATAAGTCACTTCGCGCGTCCGCACAAGACGCAATTCACACCAAAAAACGCTCTCGGCGGCCCAATTGACATGGGGCCTTTCGCCGTTGGATCAAGTGTACGCGGGCGCAACTCGCGGCACGCACAGCCCAAAATCCGATCACGGAATGAGTGGAGCCCGGTTCCTGGCGGCAGATCGGTTCACGACTAAGAGGCACTCGACCCCTTTTCCTCGACGCGATCTGAATAGATGCGCAAGGGACGCGCACTACCTTCGACGACTTCCGGTCCGATCACCACCTCCTCTACGCCCTTGAACGCGGGCAGGTCGAACATGGTCTCCAGAAGGATCGCCTCAAGGATGGAGCGAAGCCCGCGCGCGCCCGTCTTACGCTCAATGGCTTTTTTGGAAACTGCCTTGAGTGCATCGCCCGTGATGGTGAGCTTCACGTCCTCCATTTCAAAGAGGCGCTGGTACTGCTTGATGAGCGCGTTCTTGGGCTCAGTGAGGATTTTCACCAGAGCGCCTTCGTCGAGGTCCTCCAGCGTCGCGATTACGGGCAAGCGGCCGATGAATTCCGGGATCAACCCGAACTTCAACAGATCCTCCGGCTCTACGTCGCGAAGAACTTCGCCTGCGGGCCGCTCATCAGGGCCCACGACGGTCGCCGAGAAGCCAATCGATGTTCCTTGGCCGCGCCGCGCGATGATCTTTTCAAGACCCGCAAAGGCGCCACCGCAAATGAACAGAATGTTCGTCGTATCGACCTGCAGAAACTCCTGTTGCGGGTGCTTGCGGCCACCCTGCGGCGGTACGGATGCGACTGTGCCTTCCATGATCTTCAAGAGTGCTTGCTGCACGCCTTCGCCCGACACATCGCGCGTGATCGAAGGATTGTCCGACTTGCGACTGATCTTGTCGACCTCGTCAATGTAGACGATACCGCGCTGCGCACGCTCAACGTTGTAGTCGGCGTTCTGCAACAGCTTGAGAATAATGTTCTCGACGTCCTCGCCGACGTAACCGGCCTCGGTGAGCGTCGTTGCATCAGCCATCGTGAAAGGCACGTCGAGGATGCGGGCGAGCGTCTGTGCGAGCAGCGTCTTTCCGCAGCCCGTCGGACCGACGAGCAGTATGTTCGACTTGGCAAGCTCGACGTCATTGCTCTTGGAAGCGTGGCTCAACCGCTTGTAGTGATTATGGACGGCGACAGAGAGCACCCGCTTGGCGTGCACCTGACCGATCACATACGAATCAAGGACAGCGCAGATATCCTGGGGTGTCGGCACGCCATCGCCTGATTTCACCAGGGTGCTCTTGTTCTCCTCCCTGATGATGTCCATGCACAGCTCGACGCATTCATCGCAGATGAACACGGTCGGACCTGCAATCAGTTTGCGAACCTCATGCTGGCTCTTGCCGCAGAACGAACAGTAGAGGGTGTTTTTCTCTTGAGCCATGCTTAAAGTCTCACCCTTTGTTCGGGCAACCCGTATCAACTAGAGCCCGATCGATCCTCCATTGGATCGTCAACACATAAGCCCGCGCCTAAGCCCGGTCATTCGGCCACCGAGTCCATTCTCACAATCTGAGCACGCTAGCCTTCCCCAGATCAAGATTGGATTAACAGCTCGACCCCCCGTCAGCGGTGAAGCGGCTCGATTGCCACAGTTTTGTGTCCTCTAAAAGGTGTGCCAAATAAGGGCATCAAGGGGGTTTTGCAACCGCTTTTCGCCCAGCCGATGGGCAAAAAGGCACCAGATCCGAAGATCCTGGTGGGGCGGGAACGAGCAGCCAGATGTGAGGCGCTAGGCACCTACTGTCAAGCGGTTACCTTATCTTGAGAAATGCCGAACTCCGTTGCTCCCCGCTCCGTCAACACCTTGTCGATGATGCCGAAGTCCCGGGCCTGTTCCGCAGTCATGAAGTAATCACGATCCAGTGTGCGTTCAATGACATCGTAAGTCTGGCCCGTATGCTTGACGTAGATTTCGTTGAGCCGGCGCTTCATCTTAATGATATCTTCAGCGTGTCGCTCGATGTCAGAGGCTTGCCCGGAGAAGCCGCCGGAAGGCTGGTGCACCATGACGCGCGCATTAGGCAACGCATAGCGCATCCCCTTGGCGCCGGCGCACAGGAGCAGAGAGCCCATGGAGGCAGCTTGCCCAATGCACAGCGTTGCCACCGGCGGGCGCACAAACTGAAGCGTGTCATAGATCGCAAAGCCGGCCGTCACGACGCCGCCCGGCGAGTTGACATACATCGAGATTTCTTTCTTCGGGTTTTCTGCCTCGAGGAACAAGAGCTGCATACAAACCGAAGCTGCCATGTGGTCCTCGATGGGACCCGTCACAAAGATGATGCGCTCTTTTAAGAGCCGAGAGGGCAGGTCGTAGCCACGCTCGCCGCGGGCTGTCTGTTCGACCACCATGGGCCAGAACGTGTTCGTGAGGCTGTTGACCGGATCGTTCATGCCTTCTTCTCTTCCTCTAAAATCGCAAATGCGCGCTATGCCGAATCGAATGGCCGCAAGCGCACCCTTTTTGGCCAGACGGCCGCTCCGGCGCAACACCTAGCGCGGCCCTTCCTTCAATAAGCTATCGTTTTAGGTCTCGGTGGTCTCCTCGACCTGCTTGAATAGCTCATCTTTCGTCACTTTTTTCTCCGCAGGCTTTGCCTGCGACAGTACGTAGTCGACGACCTTGTCCTCGAAAATCGGAGCGCGCAGCTCCGATAACGCGCCGGGTGTCTTCTCATAATACTCGTAGACCATCTTTTCCTGACCGGGGAAGCGGCGCGCCTGTTCCATCAGCGCCTGGCGCAGCTCATCCTGGTTCACTTTAAGGCCGCCCTTCTCGCCGATCTCGCCAACGATAAGGCCCAAGCGTACGCGGCGCTCGGCGATGCGGCGGTACTCGGCACGTGCATCCTCCTCCGTCTTACCCTCGTCGGCAAAGGTTTTGCCACTTTGCTTCAGATTCTCGTTGAGCCGATTCCAAATGACCTCGAACTCATGCTCAACAAGCGAACCGGGCAATTCGAAGCTGTGGGCCTTCTCCAGCTGGTCGAGAAGCTCGCGCTTCAGCTTCATTCGTGCAGCCGAATCATACCCCTGCTTGATCTGCGCGGCGATGAGCTCTTTGAGCTTGTCGAGGCTGTCCGCGCCAAACGTCTTGGCGAACGCATCATCGATCTCAGGCGGAACGGGGAGGGCCACCTCTTTGACGGTTACGTCGAACGTCGCCTCCTTGCTCGCAAGCGCCGGCACGGGATAGTCGCCGGGAAAGGTTGCCTTGATCGTCGGCGTCTCGCCGGCCTTGGCACCCATCAACCCATCCTCAAAGCCTGGAATAAACTTGCTCTGACCGAGCACGAGTTGCGTATCTTCGCCCGTGCCATCCTCGAAGGGCTCGCCATCGATCTTTCCAATGAAATCGATCGTTACGCGGTCCCCGGACGCAGCGGCGCGGCCCTCCTCAGGGGTCCACGTCGTGCCACGTTCAGCAAGCTCACCAATCGCCTTGTCGATTGCTTCGGGCTCCACTTCGGCAACCAACCGCTCCAGCGTGAGCTTCTTCAGGTCGGTCAGCTTGATCTCGGGCAGCACCTCAAAGGACATGGAGTAAGCCAGATCCGCCTCGCCCGCGAAGACCCGCTCAATCTCTTCTTTGTCCTCAGGAAAGGCGATGCTCGGCTGCGCAGCCGGGCGCTCATTGCGCTCCTCGATCGCCTTGGTGCTTGTCTCCTTGACGGCCTGTTCCAAGACCTCCGCCATCAGCGAACGCCCGTACATCTTCTTTAGGTGGGGAACGGGAACCTTCCCCTTTCGGAAGCCCTTGAGCTGAACACGGTCCTTGATCTCGTCCAGCCGCTGATTGAAGCGCTGACCCAGTTCATCAGCACCGACCACCACCTTCAGGGTGCGCTTCAGGCCCTCGTTATTCGTCTCGGTGATTTGCATCTCTCTCCAACCTGCTAATGGCAGCGTCACAGCCTCGATCGCCTCCGCAGCCCGTTCGACCCAGCCGTCGGGTCCGATCCTGGCCCAGTTGCGTGGTGCGGGCGGAGGGACTTGAACCCCCACGGCCAAGGCCACCAGAACCTAAATCTGGCGTGTCTACCAATTCCACCACGCCCGCTCGCCGCGCCCTGCCGTAGGGCGCGGCATAAGCCAAGCACCCGCAGACCCTCGCATTTTTCGCAAGTTTCGTCTGGCTACTGGGAACGGTCAGGCATGGTATATCTGGCGCGCTTGCGAAAAATCAACGCCATTTCGCCTCAGGCACCAGTCGCGCAGGACAAACCGTGCCTTTTCTGGCCGCCTGAGCGCCCTTCAGGACGCGCTGGAGCGCCTCCACAGGGACCAGTTGCGGCCCCATTGGCACGACACTAGTTTGCTGCGCATTCAGCCATCAGGAGCAAGCATTTGCTGCCAAGTTCAAGCGTTGCTGCCGCAGTAGGGCGTACACCTCTCATTCGGCTCCGCCGGGCCTCGCAGGAGACGGGCTGCACAATCCTGGGCAAGGCTGAATTCATGAACCCCGGGCAGTCGGTCAAGGATCGCGCAGCCCTTGGCATCATTTCCGATGCCGTCAACCGCGGCCGCCTCAAGCCCGGCGGCACAATTGTAGAAGGAACGGCTGGCAACACGGGCATAGGGCTCACCATACTGGCCAATACCTTGGGATTTCGCACCGTCATCGTTATCCCCGATACGCAGGCGCAGGAAAAGAAGGACGCGCTGCGCCTCCTGGGCGCCGAGGTCGTCGAGGTGCCGGCTGTGCCCTACAAGAACCCCAACAATTACGTGAAATATTCAGCCCGCCTCGCCGAGGTCATCGATGCGCGTGAGCCAGAAGGCGCGATATGGGCCAATCAGTTCGACAACATTGCCAACCGCGACATCCATATGACGACAACGGCTGAGGAAATTTGGTCCGATACGAATGGCGAGATTGACGGTTTCGTTGCAGCCGTCGGTTCGGGAGGCACGTTGGGCGGTGTATCGCGTGTGCTCAAAGCCAAGCGTGCCGCCATCCGCACCGCGCTGGCCGACCCGCCCGGCTCCGCGCTCTACGCCTACTACACGACTGGCGAACTGAAAGCACAGGGTTCTTCGATCACGGAGGGCATCGGCCAAGGCCGCATCACCAAGAACCTTGAAGGCGCACCGATTGACACCGCGTTTCAGATCCCCGACGCGGAGGCGGTACAAACCGTGTTTCAACTCACCGCTGAGGAAGGACTGTGCTTGGGCGCTTCAAGCGGCGTCAATGTTGCCGGTGCCGTCCGGCTCGCCAAGGAACTGGGACCGGGCCACACGATCGTGACGATCCTTTGCGACCCTGGAACCCGCTATCAATCAAGACTTTTCAACCCGGCCTTTCTTCAGTCGAAATCGCTGCCTATCCCGGCCTGGCTCGCGCGCGAACCTCGTGTCCTGCCAAGCGTTTTTGCCGATCCGGCCACCGGGTGAGGCCATAGGGCCGGCTTTGCGCGTAGTCCTTGCGGGCACCGCAAGTTTTTCCTATGTGGCTAAGAAAACGAAGCGCGTCCGGCTCCCTTGCCTCCGCGCGATAACAAAGTGGAATGGAGAGGAAACGTGCTGAACTCCGCCAAGAAGTGGCTTGTCGAAACGGATTGGCTTGCCGCGCATCTCGACACTCCCGATCTCGTCATTCTCGACGCCAGTTGGCACTTGCCCGGCGTCGGACGCGATCCCAAGGCCGAACACCTCGCCGAGCACATACCAGGCGCGCACTTCTTCGATATCGACGATCTCTCCGACGATAAATCGTCGCTTCCTCACATGCTGCCCTCCACCGTCAAGTTTGCTTCCCGCATGAAGAAGATGGGCATCGGTGACGGGATACGCATTGTGATCTACGACACCTATGGCCTGTTCTCTGCGCCACGCGTGTGGTGGACGTTTCGCGCGATGGGGCACGAGGACGTTGCTATCCTCAACGGCGGCCTGAAGAAGTGGAAGGCAGAAGGGCTTCCCCTGGAGGATAGCCCCGCAAGGAAGCGCCCCGAGTGTCATTACACGCCTCGCATCAACGCCTCGCTTATCCGCGACATCGATGACATCAAGCAAGTTCTGAGCAAGAATTCCGCGCAGATCGTCGATGCGCGACCGGCTGGACGATTTGCCGGCAGTGAGCCCGAGCCGCGCCCTGGCTTGCGCGGTGGTCACGTGCCCGGCGCCCGTAATGTGCCCGCACAATCGGTGATCAATGACGACGGAACACTAAAAGCGCCAGCCGAGCTCACCAAGATCTTCGCCGATGCAGGGATAGATCCCTCCTCGCCCGTGATCGCCACCTGCGGCTCCGGCGTCACCGCCTCGATTCTATCGCTGGCCCTGGCCGTGCTCGGGCAAACCAATGCGGCCGTCTACGATGGAAGCTGGGCGGAGTGGGGTGCCGACAATCACCTGCCCGTCGAGACCGGCGCGGCACGCTAAAGCCGAGCGATCCAGCCGGATGCTACTCCGCCTGAGGTACCCGTAACGCTTAACGTTTGGCCGAAATGACGTGGCTTTGTACGCCGTGTGCAGCAAGCTTCGGGCGCCGGCTCGATATGGTACCCGAGTTCACGCCAGCCCAACCGATCTCGCCGGACAGACGTCCGTACTCGATCTTGGCACAGCGGTTCATGATAACCTTGAGACCGGCGGCTTCAGCCTCGGCAGCGGCGTCGTCATTGCACACGCCCAGCTGCATCCAAATGACTTTGAGGCCAAGCTTGTCCTTGACCGCGATCGCTTCGCGCGTGATCCCAAGCGCGGCCTCAGAGTTACGGAAGATGTCAACGACGTCGACGGGCCCTTCTAAACCCGCAAGCGTTCCATAGACCTTCTGACCGAGGATCTTCTTGCCCGCTGCTCCCGGATTGATCGGTATCACCTGATAGCCTTTGCCAAGAAGGTACTTCATCGCGAAGTAGCTCGGCCGGATCGTATTTGCGCTGGCGCCTACGAACGCAAATACGCGCGCGTCGCTCAAGACCTGCGCGATTTCATGGCCGCTATACGTATCGTGCCTCATGCCTCGCCCATATCAAGCTCAACGCGACCATCGTCACCAAGCTTGAAATAGGGGTTGAAGGCGACTTCCCACAAGTGGCCGTCGGGATCGGCAAAGTATCCTGAGTACCCGCCCCAAAAAACTTTGCCCGCAGGCTTTACCAACTTGGCGCCGGCGGCAACCGCCTCGGCCAGCGCCGCGTCGACGTCGGCCTCGCTGCGCGCGTTGTGGGCGAGCGCGACGCCAGAAAAACCAGGCGCGCTATCTTCGACAGTTGCATCCTCGGCCAACGGGCCCCGCCCATAGAGCCCCAAGACGACACCGCCGCCATCCAAGAAGGTCACAGATTCCTGGGACGCGGTCGAAGCCTTGAAGCCCAGCGCTTCATAGAACGTGCGCGAGCGCGCAACATCTTTGACGCCAAGCGTGATGATCGAGATCCGCGGCTCCATTGGCTAACTCCACTCGCGCGTTTGCACTAGCTGCTCTTCCATTTGGGCTTGCGCTTTTGAAGAAACGCGCTGATGCCCTCTTCGGCATCGCGGGCCATCATGTTCTCGACCATAACCTTCGAGGTATAGGCGTAGGCTTCCGATAGGGGCATCTCAGCTTGCGTGTAGAAAGCGGCCTTACCCATTGCGACGGTCGCGGGCGGCTTCTCGGCAATCTTGCCTGCAAGAGAGATGGCGGCGTCCATAAGCTCGTCTTGGGGAACCACGCGATTAACGAGCCCATATTCCGCCGCCCTGCTGGCTGGCAGCATCTCGCCTAACAGCAGCATCTCCATCGCATGCTTGCGTGTCACGTTTCGCGACAGCGCCACCATGGGTGTCGAGCAGAAGAGGCCGATATTGACGCCCGGTGTGCAGAACTCCGCGTTCTCAGCAGCCACGGCGAGATCGCAGGTGGCGACAAGCTGACATCCCGCAGCTGTTGCCGTTCCCTGCACGGCAGCAATTACCGGCTTGGGACACGCAACAATGGCCTGCATCATGTCCGAGCAGCGCTCCATCGTGGTCTCAAAGAAGGCAAGGCCCTTATCAGGGTCGGCGCGATGAGCCGATAGCTCCTTAAGATCGTGACCGGCTGAGAAAACCGGGCCATTGGCGGCAAGCACGATCGCGGCTACGCCGCTATCTTCTGCAAGTTCCGAGACGGCCGCGTGAAGCCCGTCGATCATGGACAGCGACAAGCTGTTGCGCGCTGCCACCCGGTTCATCGTGACGACAGCAACGCCCTTTTGCGGGCGCTCGATCAGAAGCTCGTGCACACCCTCATTATGGCCTGTTGCCGATGAGGCTCGCTCCTGCATTAGCGCCTTGTCCTCCGTGGGTAGCGCGCTATTCCAGCGCCTTGTCGATGGCTTTGCGATGGGCTTTCACCAGCCTGATGTTCTGCGGATGCACCACGGCGGCTGATGTCTCGATCGCCTCAATGAGCTCGGCGACGATGTGTTTCTTCTCCTCGCCTGGAATGGACTTATCCCGCTTAACGTTTTCCAGCTCGTGTTTCATTAGGTCGATGGGATCGCTGAACTCGCCTGTATCAGGATTGAGCCCCGCCATCACAATGGAAATGTTGGCTGCCACCTCATCAAGCTCGCCAAAGTCAGAAAAGCCATGCTTCTTGGCGATCGCATCGAGCTTTGCCTTGATGTCGGGAGTGTCACCACCGGCGTCCTCCGTTTTTCCTGCGAGGCGGGCGAGGTCTGGCTGTGCTGCGATGAAATGCACCACCTGCGCCTCAGTGAGCTTGATCTGCTCTATAGGCGGCTCATCGCGGCCCTGAGCGACGGCACTGGTCGTTAACACGGCGAAACTAAGTGTCAGGCACGCGATAAGGGACGCCACCTGCTGAAGAGCATGCCTCATAGTACGTGTCCTCTCACTCCAAATGTGGTCCACACCATGCATGGACTGGAGCCCCAATTGCACCTCGATTTGCGACCTATTTCAGGCTCTGAGAATAGTCGGCACTCAGCTTGATCTGCGCGGCACGGCCATATTCAGCAAGTCCTCGTACTCCGCAAGAAAACGCGCTGCAATGTAAAGAGCTGCGCACTCCCGTCGTCTCTATTCTCCCGTCATCCTCCCGTCGCCTCCATTAGGAAGTCATCGGCATAAGGTAACATGATACCTTAGGCGGTAATATTTTACCTCATCAGCCAACGTATTGTATTAGAACTATTTTTCTATCCTGTCCAAGTCGCGTATTGACAATCACGCTCCGTTTTGGTTCTTCGGCTCACCCAACGGCGCGGCGACCGCCTCGTCACACTGATGTTGCCCAAAGCCCTCTTGGGGCCCGAGATATCGCTAGACAAAGGGAGCGTCTCACATGACGACCTACGTCGCTAAGCCCGGCGAGGTGGATAAGAAGTGGATCTTAATCGATGCCAACGGCTTGGTCGTTGGCCGGTTGGCCGTTCTCATCGCAATCCGCCTAAAGGGCAAGCACAAAGCCATCTACACGCCTCACGTCGACTGTGGTGACAACATCGTTGTCATCAACGCCGAAAAGGTTGTGTTCACCGGCAACAAGCGCACGGACAAAATCTACTACCGGCACACGGGCTACCCTGGAGGGATCAAGCAGCGCACGCCGCGCATGATCTTTGAAGGCAAGTTCCCCGAGCGTGTGCTTGAGAAGGCCGTCGAACGTATGCTCCGGCGCGGACCTTTGCAGCGCAAGCTGATGCGCAACCTGAAGATCTACAAGGGAGCCGAGCATCCCCATGTCGCCCAAACTCCTGAGACGCTCGACGTGGCGAAGCTAAACCGCAAGAACGCGAGGGTGTAACGAGATGGCGGAAGAAACCAAGACACTCGACGACCTCGGTCAGCTCAAGGACGCGCCTCCAGCAGGTGACGCCGTCGTAGCGGCTGCGCCGGTGTACGAGCAGAAGCTCGACGCCCACGGTCGCGCCTACGCCACCGGAAAGCGTAAGGACGCCATTGCCCGCGTTTGGCTGAAGCCCGGCAAAGGCATGATTACGATCAATAAAAAGGACTACACGCAATACTTCGCGCGGCCCGTCTTGCAGATGCTCTTGCAACAGCCGCTCACTGCCGCAAGCCGCAACACCCAGTACGACATCATGGCGACGGTGAAGGGCGGCGGCCTCTCCGGTCAGGCGGGCGCCGTGCGCCACGGCATTTCCAAGGCCTTGACCTACTATGAGCCGGAACTGCGCCCGACACTCAAAAAAGGCGGGTTCTTAACGCGCGACAGCCGTGTCGTTGAGCGCAAGAAGTATGGCCGTGCGAAAGCAAGGCGTAGCTTCCAGTTCTCCAAGCGCTAAGTCGGCACCGCATCACACCAACGACTATCGACAGCCCGCTGCAAGGCGGGCTGTTCTGATTTTGCGTCAGATACCTTGCCGCGGCCACTACGCGATGCAACAAACCCTTCGCGGCCACCTCATTGCTAGCTGTATTGCAAAAGCTGTGCACAAGGCCGGGACTTGTTCCCACTCGCTTAACGTCAACTGTTGCAAAGGGCTTAGGGGATTAAGCGATGGAATGGCTGACGCAAGACGTGTTCGCAATGCTGGCTGCCGCCGAGGCCGAACTTGAAAACCTGGTGTCAGCTGAATGGTGGCAGCAGAAACTTCATCGCCCTTCTCAACATAGCGATGATCGATCTGGTGTTGGCGGGGACAACGCCATCATCGTCGGGCTCGCCGCATCCCGGTCGCACCGGAAATGCGCACGAAGGTCATCTTCTGGGGCATCACGGCCGCTGTTTTTCTGCGCATATTCTTCGCCGCTATCACCATCCAGCTCCTCGCTGTCATTGGTCTGACACTGGCAGGCGGGCTCTTGCTGCTGTTCGTTTGCTGGAAGATGTACCGGCAGATCACGACTGGCAACGATCACGCGCAGGCCGCCGCGGCGCCGGAGAAGCCGCTGGGGTTCTGGTCCGCGGTGGGGCTCATCACGCTGGCCGACGTCTCGATGTCGCTCGACAACGTTCTGGCCGTCGCCGGCGCGGCGAAAGGCTCCACGCTGGTTCTCGTCATCGGCCTCGCCGCAGCGATCATCCTCATGGCTGTCGCTTCCCGCATGATCGCCGGGCTTCTCGTTAAGCACCCCTGGATCACATGGATCGGCTTGTTCATCATTCTCTGGGTGGCACTCGATATGATCTATGATGGCTCCCATGAAATCGCCTGCGCGGCGTTCAACTTTGGCTGTTCGGAGAGCCTCTGGCACGCGATCGTCCACCGGCTAGGGCTGACGTAGGCCGTTTCCATACTGGACTACATTTGACAGCACTACTGTCCGCGACCTAAAGCCAGCCCAATATTGCCCTAAGCGTACTTGCCTTGGGGCGAACCGAACTTGAGAGCCAGGACGTTGGCAAAGCGCAAAATATTCATCGATGGCGAAGCCGGAACCACCGGCCTTCAGATCCGGGAGCGGTTAGCGCAGCTCTCAGCGTCGTCGTCGAGAGCATCGATCCGGCAAAGCGGAAGGATCCCGCGGCACGAAAGGCGCTTATGGCAGACGTGGATCTGGTCGTGCTCTGCCTGCCCGACGACGCCGCTCGCGAAGCGGTGGCGTTGGCCGACGAACTTGGCGATGCCGCGCCGCGCATTCTCGACGCATCGACCGCACATCGGGTCGCTCCCGATTGGGTCTATGGCTTTGCCGAACTGGATGAGGCGCGCGCTGAAACGGTACGGTCGGCCAAGCGTGTTGCCAATCCCGGCTGTTATCCCACTGGGGCTATTGCGCTTATTCGCCCGCTTGTCGATGCAGGCCTGATTCCGCCCGACTATCCTCTCACGATCAACGCCGTCAGCGGCTACTCAGGCGGTGGTCGCAAGATGATTGAAGCCTATGAGGGGGGTGGGGCCCCCTCATTCGAAATCTACGCGCTTGGGCTTCGGCACAAACATGTCCCGGAGCTGATGGCTTACGCCAAACTGACCCGGCGGCCGCTCTTCGTGCCCTCGGTCGGCAACTTTCCGCAGGGCATGATCGTCTCGATTCCGCTCCATCTAAGTACGCTGCCGGGTGCTCCAAGCGCGAGCGATCTGGAAACAGCATTGGATGCACGCTATCGCGATATGCCTGCGGTTAGGGTGATCGCTCAACCGCTGTCGGCAATGACGAAGTTGGAGGCCGAGGCCCTCAATGAAACCGACGTCATGGAGTTGTTCGTTTTCGGAAACGACGAACACGATCATGCCGTTCTCGTTGCCCGGCTCGATAACCTCGGAAAGGGCGCGTCCGGCGCAGCGGTGCAAAATATCAAGCTGATGCTTGGCCTGGACGAAACAAGAACCGTAGAAAAGCGCGCCGATCAAGCGCGCTTGGCCGATCGCGTCATACGGTGAAGGTGCAGCACGCAAGCTGCAACAACGAGCGCGGCCCCGGCTTGATGAACAAGGCCGAGCCCCAGCGGCACATGGGACAGCAACATCCAAATGCCAAGCGCCATTTGGGCTAGAACGGCAACGGTGAGCAGCGCGGCCGATCTAACAACTCGCTCATCGTCGGCCGTGCGCACCAATGCGATGAGATGCCAAAGCGCGAGGATAACAAAGGCGTAAGCCATCACGCGATGGTTGAACTGCACCGTCGTGACGTTCTCAAAGAAATTGAGATACCACGGCGACATCACACCAAGCCCCGATGGGATCAGCTTGCCGTCCATGAGTGGCCAGGTGTTGTAGGTCAGCCCCGCCTTTAAACCGGCGACGAGCGCACCGAGCCCCGACTGCACAAATACAAGTGCGACAAGCACCACGGCAATCCGCCGCTGCATGAGCGAGACCGTCTGCAAGCGCGGGGATTGGGTGTCGGGCACAAGGTCGAGAGCAAGCCAAATCAATAGTCCCATAATAGCGAGGGCTAATAAGAGGTGGAGCGCCAACCGGTACTGGCTCACATCAATGCGGTCCACCAACCCCGACTTGACCATGTACCAGCCAATGAATCCTTGGAGCCCCCCGAGAACGAACACGCCCAGGCATTTGGATGCCAAACCAGGCCGCAACTTGCCCGCGAACCAAAACCCGAGAAACGGAACGGCAAACGCCAACCCAATAAAGCGACCGAGAAAACGGTGCGCCCACTCCCACCAATAGATGAACTTGAACTCGGCAAGCGACATGCCGGGGTTGACGATGGCGTACTCCGGGATGGCTTTGTACTTTTCGAACGCCGCCTGCCAGTCGGCCTCACCGAGAGGCGGGATCACACCGAGGATCGGCAGCCACTCCGTGATCGACAGGCCAGAGTCTGTGAGCCGCGTCGCACCTCCAACAACGATCATCGCAAATACGAGACCGGCCACGATCAACAGCCACGTGCGTACGGCTGCATCCGCCGACTGCGATCCGTCTTGCCCTTGCGTCATCGAAACCGCCATCACCTATAGCCCCCCAATTGCTCTGGGCGCGTGATAGTCAGCAAACACTTTGCAATCAATGCGCCCAAGGGGCGCGGGGGAAGTATATTGCCGGCCGGCGCCGTGTGCAGGCGCGCGCTTGGCCTAACTTGCTCGGGCCTCGACCCTGCTGCGGCCGGTGAACCGCGCAATCCGCTCTTGCGCCAACTGGGTCCCGATGGTCCGCTCAAGCCGGAATAGGTCAATGTCTATGACCTCGAAACCGAGGAAAGTGCCTGGCGGTTCCGGGAAGACGCCCGCACGCCGCCGCCCTTCGCTCACCATCACGCCTGCGTCGAACCGGCCTTGGATGGCCTCGAACAGATCCTGCGCGGCGGCATGTTTGCCCACGACGACGATGTGATCATAGGCCGAGTCGAGCGCATCGAGCGCGAGATTGACCTGTTCGGGATCGAGCAACGCAGAGGCGAGTGCTGCGGTCTCGCCGCACGGAATGAGATGCACGCTGCTAGCAGGCAGGCGCACAACCACGTCGTCGAATCTGGCTTGCCCTTGGAGAACTTCTGACAGCCCTGGCTTCGATGGGGCACCGATCGTTTCCGCTACGCCGCGCCCATCAAGGCACCAGTCGACCAGCATCACCTCTGCGCCCGAAGCTGCCAGCTCTTTCACAAGCTCGATCGCTTCATTGACTGGATCGAGCTCATCGGTCTCACAGGTGAGCAATGTGCGGAATCCGCCAGCCATGGGCGCTCGCTGCCGCAGCTTGTCGGCAAGTCCTGCCACCGTATTGAATACGAGCGCGATCTCCGGCGAACCGCCAGGAACACGCCGCATGGCCTCAACATTTATCAGCAGCGGCTGGGCACTATTCTCAGGGTGCGCAGCGCGAGCCGATGCGTCTTTGCGCGCTCTGGCAGCTGACCGCGATGCGGTGAGGCGCGCTTTCGCCGCTACCAATACGAGGCCGATCAGAAAGACAGCAATCGCGACAAGCACCGAGTTCGGCAGTATTTTTGGCCTGCTGGGGACTGCAGATGGTTGCGCCGGCGATATCATTGCCGCTTCGAGGGGAATTGTCCCGCTGTCGTTGCGCGCACCGTTGGCTTCAAGGCGCTTCTCCAAGCGCTCAAGCTCTGCCCGCTTCGACCTGGCGACCTCCTCGTACTGACGCACCGGCACGGCACCGTCCCCTGAGCCACTAAGGTGCGACCTCATCTCGTCGTGTCTGTTCTGCACGTCCTCCACGCGGCGGCCTGCAATCATGGCCTTCTTCTCGATACCAGCGAGAACCTTTCTGACTTCCCTCGTTGTTTGCCGATCCAGACCCTTGAGTTCAGCGCGGAGCTGACGCATGTGCGGATGTTGGGGCAGCAGTGTCACGGTCAGCTCCAAGATACGCGCTTCGATGCGTACCTGCTGCTGGTTGAGGTTTTGGATCAACGGCGACTTTTGAATTTCCGGCAAGGCATCCGAGTTGCCTAGCGCCACCATCTCGCGGGAGTCTTCGACGCGCGCTGCCGCCACGGCATGAACCGCTTGCGCCGTTGCAAGCTCTTGCCTCAGCTCGTCCAGTTGCTTTGCGTTGCTTCCCGTGTTGTCGAGACCCCTACTGAAGATAGCCGCAAGCCCGCGGACGCGCTCAACTGCAACTTCAGCATCGGAGACTTCCCTCGTCAGCGTCGCAATCTTGCGCTGCAAGTCCTGTTGCAACAGGGTCCTCTGCGACTCGACCCGCTGCCTCAGCAACGCAATATAGGTCTCGGCGAGACGCTTGGAGACGTTCGTCGCCAGCTGGGGATCGGTTGAGGTAAATCCGATGGAGATGACGCCTCCCTTCTCGGGAGCGTAGACGCTGAGGCGCTTGTAATAGGCTTCAAGAACGCGAACCCGCTGGGGCTTTCTGCTCGGCGGGCCGGCCAATCCCAACGCGCTTTTCATGCGGCCGAGCACGGCCGCCATATCCAGCGCATCATTGAATTCGGGATTGTCGGCCAAGAACTCTTGCTCGATGACCTCGGCTGCGAGATGGCGCGACATGATTGCGCGCACGTGGGCGTCAATCGCTACCCGGTCATGTTGCGTGCCCCAGCCATCCGACGACGATGTCCGCGTCCCTTCTGTCGTGGCAGCTACCACCTGAATTTGCGCTTCTGAGGCGTATTGCGGCTGCGCCCTCGACAGTATGCCAAAGGTGATGGCACCGGCACCGATGCCGACGAGGAGCAGGAGCGGCAGCGCCTGGAGTACGCTGCGCCAAGTGGTTGAAATCTCGATGTTGTCAGGTGAGGCCGTGTTCATATGTACGCGTACCACTCAAACCAAGCGCTAACAGTTGCCCCATTTTAGAGCGCTCAGTGGTAAGGATTTCCTTAAGCATGACTTACAAAGACGATCTCTTAGCGCGCGTTAACGTGTTGGCCGCCGGAGCGAGCCTCGCACGTCCCATTCTGTCTGCTTGCATGCTGCCGGCTTGCAGGGCCGATGCTGCAGCGCGTGCCGACGTTATCGAATGCTCAGCAAATGATTGTCGAAGGCGCGGCCTGGAAACGACGCCGTGGTGAGATGCGTGTGGTCTGGCATGTCCGTCTGCAACACGCCCAGCCCCGAACTCAGCGCGAACTCCGACTTGGAAAGACCAGCGAGGCCGCAACCGTCGGCAAGATGCGTTTCGCCAATCACCCTCGCACGCTCGGCATCGATGTAGATTGTGCGCCCGGCGCGCGGGGCCGACGCCGCAAGGACGCGCCCGTCGCCGCTCACTGCCACAGACCCAATGTAACCGGCGAGCGCAGCACCCAGCGGGTTGGCCGGCTCTAGTAAACGCAGCGGTGCGTCCAAGCTTGCGCGGCCCACAAG
>PVMK01126526.1_pt1 | contig 18588 bp, 13 predicted proteins | sample 1853481 | NCBI WGS metagenome assembly PVMK01 (sample SAMN08533507, study PRJNA380276) | Marine sediment metagenome, whole genome shotgun sequencing project. | reverse complement strand
CCCTGGATATTTACCGCTTTAATTGTTGGCGCCGCATTAGCCATTTATAATCCCTTTCCTGAAGTAGTAGAAGACCCTTCTTTTATCTTTTTAGCAGACCTTGGTATGTACTTTATGCTTTTTATTATTGGATTGGAGATTGATCTGAAAGAGATGAAGAAATTAAGGAAACTAATTATAACTACTACCATGGCCACCATGACTTTAGCCACTTTATTTGGTGGTTTGTTTGTACACTTTGTTTTTGATTTGGATTGGATGACTTCCATATTAGTAGCCTTGTCTTTTGCTACTGTGGGAGAGGCTATATTACTGCCAATTTTGGATGAATTTAAAATTCTACATACAAAACTAGGACAAGCGATCATTGGGGTGGCGACTCTGGATGATACTTTCGAACTGATCACCTTAGTTTGGTTGAGTGTATTGCTGGGGGAGAGTGCGAAGAGTGAAATCAATTTTGGCCAGGAAGTTATTGCTATAATAATCTTGATTGCTTTGACCATCTTTTTATTTATCATGCAAAAGGTCCTTCCCAAGGTTAAAATTCCTGATCACATGGGCTTGGTGGTATTTTTTATGTTGATCATTTTCTTTGCCTATTTAGGGATAGGAGAGATGGCAGGAATGGAAGCTTTGGCAGCTATATTGGCTGGAGTAGTCATTAAATATTTGGTATCAAAGAGCCATTTCGATATACTTGAATCACACACCAAATTACTTGCATACGGTTTTCTGGCTCCTATTTTTTTCTTAAAAGTTGGAATGGAGATGAATATGTCTTACCTGGTTAATAACATACCAACAGTATTGGCAATTGCTGCTTTATCTTTAGCCGCAAAATTAATGGGTAGTATTATAACCGCCCGAAATGCACTGGGATTGAGGCGATCTATATTGATGGGTATCGCACTATCCATACGGTTTAGCACCAGCATTATAATCATTACTATTCTCTATAAATATGGTTTTATAAATGACCAGCTTTTTTCCGTCATTATTGCCACCACCATCATAGTTACATTTATCGTACCACCTCTATTTGCCAACCTATTGATGAAGTGGACTATTATAAAAAATTGATAAGAAAATGAAAGATTTTACAGGTCTTACTAGTGTAGAAGCTAAAGAAAGATTGGAGAAATTTGGTTTAAATAAATTAATAAGAACCCAAACAGTAAGCCCTTTTAGGATCTTTTTGACCCAGTTTACTTCACCATTGATTCTTGTATTGATTGCAGCGGCTATTATTTCTATGGCGATAGGATTCTTTCCTGGTCAGGACTCCAATATGGTGGATGCAGTGTTGATTCTAATTATAGTTCTTCTTTCGGGAATTATGGGTTTCGTTCAAGACTACAATGCAGAAAAAACGATCGAGGCATTGCAAGAAATGGCTTCACCACATGCTAAGGTGCTGCGGGATGGTAAGGAGGTAGAAATTAGCTCTGAAGAAATTGTGCCTGACGATGTGGTTTTGGTAGCGTCGGGGGACATGATTACCAGTGACTGCAATGTGTTAGAGGCCTTTCATTTGGAAGTAGATGAATCAATACTTACGGGTGAGTCAGTGGCCATTCGCAAGCAAAATAATGAGGAGATCTTTATGAATACCTATGTGACAGGAGGCAACGCCAAGGCTTTGGTCCTTCGCACCGGTATGAAAACCAAAATGGGTGAGGTAGCCTCGAAATTACAGGAGCTCAGGAAGGAAAAATCCACTTTTCAGATTGAATTGGAGTCTTTGAGTAAAAAGCTATCTATCATCACTTTGATTATTACTATCGTGATCGCAGTGGTAGGGATCTTTAAGTTCGGATTGTATTCCTCTTTGTTAACTGCCATATCCTTGGCTGTAGCGGCTATTCCTGAAGGATTACCTGCGGTTGTGGTATTAGCCTTAGCCGCCGGGGCCAAGATTATGGTAAAGAGAAAGGCCTTGATTCGTAAGCTACCTACTGTAGAGTCTATTGGAGCGGTAAATATCATTTGCACAGACAAAACCGGTACGCTTACCAAAAATGAGATGACGGTGACTCAACTTTTTTACAACGATCAAACCGTAACATCCTCTAAAATTAATGCCGATTTTTCATGGACGGAAACAGGTAAAGCCTTATTGAAATGCGCGACCCTTTGCAATAATGCTACTTTGGGAAATGATAAGGAGGGGAACCCCTAAATATTTTGGAGAGCAAACCGAGATAGCCCTTAAAAAATTCGTCGTCAAGTACCTTCCGGAAAATGCCAGCCGCTATTATAAAAAAGTCAATGAGGTTTCCTTTAGCTCCCAACGCAAAATGATGACCGTTGTGATGAAGGATAATGAACAGAACTTTACTGTTTTTTCCAAAGGTGCTCCTGAGGTGTTGATTGAAAAATGTAACCGAATTTATAATACTAACGGTATCATTGATTTATCAGATGAAGTGAAACAAAAGATCTTGCGGCAAAACGAACAATTTGCTTCACAGGCATTAAGGGTATTGGGTTTTGCTTATAAGCCTACTGATAAACCACAAGATGGCCTAGAAGAAGAGTTAATCTGGATTGGCCTACTGGCGTTGATTGATCCTCCCCGCCCGGAGGTAAAAGAAGCACTAGAGGATTGTAAAACGGCAGGGATACGGGTGATTATGATCACCGGTGATAACCCGGCTACGGCCCAGGCCATTGCTAAACAGGTGGGCTTGCAGAGTGATAAGGTTTTGGAGGGAACCTTTCTTGATACTATCAATGATGACGACCTGGGTAAAGAATTAGACACCGGCGCTAATATTTTTGCCAGAACCAATCCTTTTCATAAGCTCCGGCTATTGGAGATTTTGGAGAAGGATAATACGGTGGCTATGACCGGTGATGGGGTGAATGATGCCCTGGCCATCAAACGAGCCGCTGTGGGGATTGCTATGGGCAAAAAGGGTACTGAAGTAGCCAAGCAGGCTGCCGATGTGATTCTATTGGATGATAACTTTAGCACCATTCGCAATGCGGTGATGGAGGGCCGTACTATTTTTAATAATATTCGCAAATTTATTGATTACCTGCTTACCTGTAACCTAGCCGAGGTGCTGCTGATCTTCATAGCCACCATTTTTTTCGATTTAAACGAACCTTTGCTCTTTCCTGTACAGTTGCTCTGGATTAACCTGCTGACCGATGGCCTGGTTGCTTTAGCCTTGGGAGTAGATCCTCCAGCAGCTGATATCATGCTCAAAAAACCCAGAAAACTAGGGGAACCATTAATCAATAGGCGGTTAGCGTGGCTGATTGGTCTCATTGGGATCAAAAAAACCCTAGTATTGATAGCCAGTTTCTTGATTGTATTACCGATGGGAATAGAAGTGGCTAGAACCACCTTGCTGACCGGAGTGGTATTGTATGAATTTGTACGGATTGCAGCCATTCGGTATGAAGACAAACTAAGCTGGTTTGCCAATAAATGGCTGGTGGCTGGGTTGGTTGTATCGGTTTTGCTACATGTGGCACTTGTCTACTCTCCTCTAAATAGCTTCTTTTATTTAGTGCCTTTAGGCCTTAAAGAATGGGCTGTATTATTTGGGGGTGTATTCGTTGGCTATTGGCTGGCAATTTTAATTACTTGGGCGGTTATGAAGAAATATCCGGATTATTAACTCAAAAAAATTAGACGTCATCAATGATATTAATAAAGGCCTGATGTTAATTGACCACCACATCCACGTAATTGGCATTTGGTTTTAACTTATGATAAAAATTAATAGCTTAATTGGCATGAATTCTATATTTCTATTGTATCACCAACAAAATAAGAATGATTAAGGCCGGTAAGCTCTGCAGATTCAATTTCCTATGGTTGTATTTGACTTTGGTGATTTTTACACCCTCTATGGCCTCTATGCTCCCAGAGCAAAATGAGAAACCCCATATTGTTTTCCTAATTAGCGAAGATCCGTTGAACTACCAGGCTCATAAAACTATGCCGAAGTTTGCGGATATGCTTACTGACAAGCTGGACTTCACGATTACTGTGCTTCAAGGTAAAGGCGACCTGGGCTCATTCCATTTTCCTGGCCTTGAAATTCTTTCGGAAGCAGATCTGGTGATCGTTTTTTTTCGCCGCATTGCCTTAAAGCATGAGCAAATGGAAATAATTAAAAACTACTTGAATAAAGGCAAACCGCTCGTCGGAATACGTACCGCAAATCATGCTTTTTCGGTCAGGGATGAAGTTTCTGATGGTTATGAGTCATGGTGGGATTTTGTGCCTGACATTTTAGGCTGCGAGAACAGAGGATATGGTGCAGTTGAGTTTGGTACTGAGGTGGCGGTTACTCCTGAAGCGATTGGTCATGATATCCTTGACAGATTCGAGCCTGCTAGTTGGCACAGTACTGGCAATATTTATCATGCGGCGCCTTTGCTTGATGAGGAAGCTACAGTTTTGCTTACTGGTAAAGCAGATGGTAAAGTTGAGCCCATAGCATGGACACGCTTTGCTGATAGGAGCAGGATCTTTTACACTTCACTTGGCTATCCGGATGATTTTAAACTGCCCCAATTTCGCAGACTTTTAATTAATGCAATTTATTGGGCATTGAATATGAAAGAACCTAAATAGCTGGATGAAATATCAAAAATCAAGAAACACAAAGGGCAATGGATTTTTCATGGTTGCTGTCCTGACTGGCTTTCTACTTTGTGCCTTTCCCTCAGTGGGACAGCAGAATATCGACCATGCTAATTTACTGGAGTATTTAGATAATCAAGGAAAGCTGACATCTGTTTCAACTCCAGCTGATTGGTACCACCGGCGTAAGCAGATTCTCAATGGCATGCAGTTGGCTATGGGCAATTTGCCGGACAGGTATGATCTGGTGGATCTTGATATCGAAATTGTAGATGAAATCAAGGGCAAAGGATTCATACGACAATCCATCACCTTTGCCAGTGAGCCAGGGGACAGGATTCCTGCACTACTATACATTCCTTCAGGCGTTAAAAAAGAAGACAAACTACCCGCCATGCTGGCCTTGCACCCTACAGGACCTTTGGGAAAACTGATAGTTGCAGGAGAAGGGCCATTGGACAACAGACAGTATGGTTTGGAATTAGCGCAACGTGGATATGTAGTATTATGCCCTGATTATCCATCATTTGGTGACTACATTTATGACTTTGAGCAGGACAAGTACCTTTCCGGTACTATGAAAGGAATATTCAATCACATGCGATGTGTTGATTTATTGGAATCACTTGAGTTCGTAAATTCTGAAAAAATTGGGGTGATTGGTCATTCATTGGGTGGACATAATGCCATGTTTGTGGGCGTATTTGACCAGCGGTTAAAGGTCATTGTTTCAAGTTGTGGCTGGACCCCTTTTCATGATTACTATGGAGGAGATATAAAAGGCTGGACCAGTATGCGTTATATGCCTCGACTCAAAGAAAATTATCTCCTAGACCCGGATTTTGTGCCTTTTGATTTTTATGAAGTGGTCGGGGCGCTTGCTCCCCGGCCTTTCTTTTCAAACTCGCCGTTACACGATAGCAACTTCTCCGTAGAAGGAGTAAAAAAAGGTACAACTGAAGCCACCAAAATATATCATTTACTTGATGAGGATGAGAAAATTCGAGTAACCTATCCGGATTGCGAGCATGATTTTCCAACAAAAATCAGGTTGGATGCCTATAACTTTATAGATAATACACTTAAATAACAGAAACAAAACAAACAAAAGACCATGAGCAAGATATTTATAAGATGGCAACTAGTATTTCTAGGTGTCAATATCATTACCAGTTCCTATTCTCAGGATGTCTCCAAATCTAATTCTTCATTAGTAGCAAAGCACTACTATTCCGGATTTGATCAAGCACATTTAACTTATAATGCCATCTCATCTGCTAGCGATGGAAAAATATATTATGTTCTTTCGTCGGTTCCAATTGATGAGGCAGGAAAAGTTTATGTATATGATCCTGAAACGGATCAAACAAAGTTTCTGGCGGACTTAAACGAAATCTGTGGTGAGCAAGGACAGAAAACTGTTGCTCAGGGAAAGAGCCATGTTGAATTTTATGAAAATAATGGAAAATTATACTTTGCTACCCATTTGGGGTACTATGAGTTTATTGATGGTATGGAACGAGCCCCGGTAAATCTTCCCGATGGATATAAGCCCTATCCAGGAGGACATTTCCTTTCTTATGATCTCTCAAGCGGTGAATTTGAAGATCTGGCAACGGCTCCCCATGGGGAAGGTATTATTACCATGTCCATGGACCTGGATAGAGGACAAATTTATGCCATTACCTGGCCAACGGGATATTTTATTCACTATGATATTGGCCAGAATAAACTGAAAAATCTGGGAAAAATTTCCGCAAATGGAGAAGCGGGGATTCCAGGGAGTGACTATCGGGTAGTATGTCGGTCAATGTTTATTGACCCGGAAAGCGGTTTAGTTTATTTTTCAACCGCTGAAGGAGACGTATTCACTTATAATCCTGGTGCAGAAACCATTAAGAAAGTGGAAGGAGTTAGTTTAATGCTTGAATATTTTGGAAAATATGATCCAACCAGACCGGGAAGTATGTCATATAATTGGCGCAGTATTTTCTGGTACCCCCCTGAAAATGTAGCATATGGGGTTCATGGTAACTCTGGGTATTTATTTCGTCTTGATCCAAGAACTCCTTACGTTGAAGTTGTGGAACGGATTACTTCAGAACCGTCGAAGAGAAGCGGGATGTTTGATCAATTCAACTATGGTTACCTGGGATTTGAGCTTGGCCCGGACCGACAAACCATATATTATCTCACCGGTGGACCGATACCTTCAGACGGGCAAAGCGAAGGCAAAGTGCTCGAGAATATTCATTTGGTAACCTACAACATACCAAACAAAAAATATATTGATCACGGCCCTATTGTTTACCAAGATGGTACCAGACTAACCTCGGTAAATTCTATTGCCGTTGGCCCTGATGGTAATGTATATACACTTGCCCGATTCCAACACAATGGGAAAACTATTGATGACTTGGTGAAGATTCCGAATCCTTTTAAAAGATAAACTAAATGTAATCGATGTCAACGGGAGATATATCATGGGCAATAAACTATATAGTTAACTCAATAGTAAACTATATAATTCTTTCTCAATACCGTTTGCTAGCTTGCATCCTCTCTTTATTGCTTATTTCATGCAAGACTGATCAAGTTGAAAATATAAATCAGCTTGATGGTCTATCCGTTCCTGCTGGCTTTTCTATTGAGCGTGTTGCACCAACTGATATGCTTACCTACCCGATGTTTGCATCTTTCGACGGCCAAGGCCGGCTTTTTGTATTCGAATCAGATGGTAGTTCACCTTCTACCGAAGAAATGCATAGTAAGCCTACTTATTATGTTCGGCTTCTGGAGGATATCGATGGAGACGGTATTTTCGATAAAAGTAAAATATTTGCAGACTCACTTACTTTTCCAAAGGGGGGTTTTTTTTATGAAGGTAGCCTTTATGTAACCGCTTCGCCAGATCTTTTACGTCTTACCGATACCAATGGAGACGGTGTAGCGGACAAACGTGAGGTGGTGCTCACTGGATGGGTACTTAACAGCAATGGAGCATTATTAGGGGGACCTTTTTTCGGTCCCGACGGCTGGATGTATTTAACTGATGCCCGGCGTGGATTTAATATCACTACCAATGAAGGGGTGAACCTGAAAGGGAATAGCGCACGGATCTGGCGATGCAGGCCGGATGGCACCGGTCTGGAGTCTATGAGTGGCGGGGGTTATGACAACGCCATCGAACTGGTGTTTATGCCTTCAGGTGAAACCCTTGGCACCATGACTTATTTCATCGACCCTCAAGGAGGCTTCAGGGACGCGCTCATGCATTGGGTTGAAGGAGGCGTTTACCCAAAACCTCAAAATGTTATTGAGGAAGACCAATTGATACTTACAGGCGACCTAATGCCTGTGATGACAAAGATGCCCCGGGTATCACCATCAGGATTAATGAGGTACCGTGGGTGGGCTTTTGGGGAAAAGTATAGGGGAAATCTCTTCAGTGCTGAGTTCAATACCGGACGAATTATGCGTCACCAGGTCATACCTGAAGGCGCTACATACCGCACGGTAGGTGAGCCTTTTATTACATCGACAGCTCCAGATATACATCTTACTGACGTACTTGAGGATGCAGATGGAAGCATGCTGGTGATCAATACCGGGGGATGGTTCATTACCGGATGCCCGCTGTCAGTGGTGGCTAAATTAAATGTGTATGGCGGCATCTATCGTATAAAAAAGATTGGTACGGACAGGATTAAAGATGCCTGGGGGCATGAGCTTGACCTCCAATCTCTTTCAGTGGAGAATCTTACAAGTCTTATGAATGATCCGCGTATTGCAGTGCGTGACAATGCGATTGAACGGCTGGTAGAAATAGGAGCCCTTGCAGTTACACAGATTAAGGAATCATTACTGGGATCTAATAACCAGGAAACCCGCACAGCTGGTGTCTTTGCACTTTACCGGATCGATCCAAATGCTTTGAAGGAAGTCCGTACAGCGCTCGGTGATTCCAGTATAATGGTCAGAACAGCTGCTGCCCGTGTTTTGGGATTGTCAAAAAACCAAGAAGCCGTTGATAAACTTATGGAGGTAGTGCTTGCAGACAAACCTCCGGTTCAACGGCAGGCAGCTACCGCGTTGGGACAGATTGGAGACGACTATGCAGTGGGTACACTATTGAATGCCGCAGTAGATAACAGCGACCGTTTTGTAGAACATGCAATAATTTATGCACTTATTGAACTTAAAAATACAACTCTGCTAATTGATGCCTTGACCCACTCTTCTTCAAATGTGAGAAAGGCAGCAGTTATTGCGCTCGACCAGATGGACGGCTCGCCTTTACAAAAGGAGTACCTGGTTCCATTTCTGGAGAGTGAAGACCATCAATTGAGAAACACTGGAATATGGGTTGCTTCACATCATCCGGGTTGGGCAGATATTGTGATTAATTTCCTTCAAAATCAATTAACCACTGCTGATCTGTCAAAGTCAGAGGCATCGCAACTTCGAGGCCTGATGATTACCTTCAGTGAAAATAAGCAATTGCAGCATTTTATCGGAGTACAGATTGGAAACGCGGCAACCCCTGTAGCAATGAAGATTTTATTTATTGATGTTATTAATCAATCACTAGTGAAGGAAATTCCCATGGTTTGGGTTAGGCAGCTAGGAAAGTTGTTGCAGTCGGGAGATCCTGAAATTCGTTCCCTGGTACTGGAACTTATCGAATCAAGAACTATCAAGACATTGAATAATCAATTGAAACTAATTGTTCAGAATCCAAATTCCCCGGCCAACTTTCGACTTAAAGCGCTAAATACACAACTTCACTTCGACTCAAAACTTTCAGATTGGGAATTCCAGATGGTGATGCAACACCTCAATAATAAAAATGAAGTTCCCATAAGGCAATTGGCAGCCCGCGTCTTAGTTTCAGCAAAATTAAGCAATGCGCAGCTACTGCAACTGGCTAAAGAACAGATAGCACAGGAAGATGTATTCCTGCAGCCAACACTTGTAAGTACTTTTAAAGAATGTAGTGATCAAGAAGTTGGTGAAGCACTGGTGGTTGCATTACAAAACTCTTCAAATCAATTGGATTATCTTACCGTGCAGGAACTAGAGCGCTTACTCCGTGAATATCCTCCAGCTGTAAAGACGTCTGCTAAACCTCTTATGGAAAAGTTACGCCAGCAAAATGCCACTCGTCTCTCAAAATTGCAGGAAGTAGCAGCTCAACTGAAAAGAGGAGATGTTGAGCAGGGTCGAATACTTTTTTTTGGAAAATCAATTTGCTCGTCATGTCACGCAGTTGGAGATCAAGGAGCAGGTTTTGGCCCTGACTTGACTAATATAGGGGAGATTCGTTCAAGGCATGATATCCTCGAGGCAATTTTATATCCGGAGGCAAGCTTTGCAAGGGAACATGAAACTTATCGTATAATTACCAAAACGACTAATTATACGGGCATTATAAAGGAACAACTGGCGGAAGCAATAGTTATACAAACGGCCCCCGGGCAACAAGTTCGTGTTCAACGTTCTGAAATTACCGGAATTGAACCACAAAGCTTTTCAATGATGCCGCCTGGACTTGATAAGTTGCTTACACCTGATGAATTATCCGATTTGATGGCCTATCTTGTTTCTCTTCCTGATGGAATGGGCCTTGCCCATTTAAATAATTAAGAAATAGATATTTTATTTTAACAAATAACAAACAAAATATGACACGTTATCTATCAACTCTTTCATTTTTATTCCTTTTATTTTTTTCGACAATCCTGAAAGCAGAGGTAAAACTGCCGGCAATATTTGGAGACCACATGGTATTACAACAACAAACTGATGCAGCAATTTGGGGAACAGCCACCGCTAAAAACAATGTAGAAGTAACCACTTCCTGGAATAACCAAAGCTATTCTACTAAAGCAGATTCAGATGGCAAGTGGAAATTGAAAGTAAAAACACCGGCAGCCGGCGGCCCGTTTTCTATAACCATTACAGATGGTCAAGTCCTAGTATTAAATAATGTATTAATTGGAGAAGTATGGGTTTGTTCCGGGCAATCGAACATGCAAATGATCATGAAAGGTTATCTCAATCAACCGATTTTAGGGTCAAACAAAGCAATTGCAACATCAACAAATAAATCCATCAGGCTTATTACCATTACACGGGATAAAAGTCTGGAAAGGTTAGAGGATTTTTCGGGCAAGTGGATGTAGTGCAATCCTGAAAGTGTTGGTGATTTTAGTGCAACTGCTTATTTCTTCGGAAGGATGATTCAGCAAGCATTGGATGTTCCGGTTGGTTTAGTTTGTTCGAGTTGGGGTGGTACACGAATTGAACCATGGATAAGTGATAGCGGAATAAAAAACTTTGACTGGGTAAATGTACCTGACAAAAATCAAAATGAAGATTATAACCAACAAACACCAACCGTACTTTTTAATGCCATGATTTCGCCCATGGTTGGTTATGCAATCAAAGGGGGTTTGTGGTATCAGGGTGAATCGAACCGAAATGAACCCAAGGAATATGAGCAACTAATGACTGGATTAATTGACAATTGGCGGAGTGAATGGGGTATTGGTGACTTTTCATTTTATTATTGCCAGATCGCTCCCTTCGATTATGGTAATAGAACTGGCCTGAATTCAGCTTTCCTTCGGGAAGCCCAGTTAAATGCTTCAACCGCGATTTCCAATACTGGGATGGCTTGTTTAATGGATGTTGGTGAAAAGCACAACATTCATCCGGCAGATAAAAAGGTGGCCGGTGAAAGACTGGCCTTTCTGGCGCTTGCTAAGACCTATGACATGACTGGGTTCGAGTTTTCGGGTCCAACGTTTAAGGAAATATTGGTTGAAGGAAGTGTAGTAAAACTTACTTTTGACCACAGCGAAAACGGATTGACAACCTTTGGTAAAGAATTGACTAATTTTAAAGTTGCGGGAGAGAACAAACGTTTTTATCCGGCACAAGCCTTCATTACCAGAAGTGGAATTACTCTATTTTCGCCATCAGTTGAAAAGCCTATGGCAATCCGTTATGCGTTCGATAATTTTGTGATTGGCGAACTGTATAACACAGAAGGTTTGCCAGCATCCTCATTTAGGACAGACGACTGGGCAATGGAATGATTATCTGAACACTATATCTTGCTTTTTATGAAATCACCTAATACTACTGGCATATTGGTTTTGGATGATTCATAGATAGCAAGTACAATTTCCAGTGATTTAATAGCCTCGCTGCCAGCCATGGGCGGTTGCTCATTTTTTTCAATCGCTACAGTTATGGCATCAAACTGGTCCTTATGTGGGTCAATTGAAAAGCCGGCAAGTGGGCTGCTGGAGCCGGTACTTACTTTTTCCCGGGCATTGTTTTGTTTCTCAGGTTCACCCCCTGCTAATTGGATTTTTACGGAATTATCATCTATAATAGCGCTTCCACCTTCTCCATGAAGTTCAATACGTCTTGACCGGCTGGGTTGCACCGAGGTTGACCCTTCAATTACTCCAATTGCACCGTTTTTAAAACGAAGTGTTGCAACCGCGTTGTCTTCTCCCTCTAAGTTTTTATGGGTGAATGTGCCTATTTGACCATAGATTGATTCAACCCCACCCATAATCCACTGTAGTAGATCGATGGTGTGAATGGATTGATTGATCAACGTACCTCCACCGTCTAACTTCATGGTTCCCCGCCACTGACCACTGTCATAATATTCTTGGGAACGAAACCACTTAATATAGGCATCGCCCATAAACAGTTTCCCAATGACATTATTATCAAGCTGCTGCTTGAGGTTTTGGATTTGCGGCATAAAACGGCTTTGGAAAATAACCGCTAGTTGAACATCTTCCTCTTTGCAAATATCAATCAAACGATTTGCCCGTTCCAGAGTTACTTCAATGGGTTTTTCCACAATAACATGCTTGCCGGCCCTGGCGGCCTTTTCTCCATAGTCCAAGTGATTACCACTAGGCGTACAAATAGACACCGCGTTGATGTCCGGCCCAGAAATAAATTGGTCCCAACTGGTATGCCAATTTATACTGTGCTTTTCCCCAAATGAACGGGCATTTTCTTCACTGCGGCTAAACGCGGATGCTAGTTCTGTATGCTGCGATTTCTTTATGGCTTGCGCATGCACATCAGCTATTACCCCACAACCGACTATGCCAATTTGCAGTTTAGATATCATTGAAATTTCTCTATATATTGTTCCAATTATTTTCTATGAAGTTTACAGTTTGTAAATCCATTTATTATACAAGAAAAAACATATTAAGTATATAGACAAGTTCGTCTTCAATATTCAATGCAACCTCCTTTTTTCATTATATTTATTCTGAGTACTACTTGATTACCAACTCACCATTCACATGCGAAAGTTAAACTCTTATGCTGTTGGGGCTAATGTATGGGCAATTGAAGGTAGTGGATAATTGGAATAAGTTTTTTTAAAAGTATAGTTATGGATTCAATACCAAAAATTAGCTTCCCAGTGGGTGTAGTAGGATTGGGATTAATGGGTTCTAGCATCTTCACCTGTTTATTAGCTGCTGGTCATGAAGTAATCGGAATTGATAAAGATGAAAATGTGCGAACACCTGCCAAACAGCGTATTCAGCGTTTCCTCGATGAACTCAAGCACGAAGGCCTCTTTAACGGAGATGTTTCAGTGGCTTTAAAACGCATGACCATAACAACAGAACTTCAAGCTTTGAAACCTTGTAATTTGGTAATAGAGACCATATATGAAGATTTAAAGTTAAAGAAAAAGGTCATTGATGAGTTAGAAGCCGTTGTGGATGATACGGCGGTCATCGGAACCAATACCTCGGCCATTCCCATTACCCAACTTCAAGAGAAAATGAGGCAACCGGGACGTTTAATAGGCATTCACTGGGCAGAGCCAGCACACATTACCCGCTTTATGGAAATAATTTGCGGAGATGATACTGATCCGGATGTTGGTAGAAAAGTTAAGCGTTGGGCAGAGGGGTGGGGGAAGGAACCGTCGTTATTGTTAAAGGAAATCCGTGGTTTTATCACCAATCGCATTATGTATGCTATGCTGCGGGAGGCTTTTTATTTGGTTGAAAATGGGGTGTGCACTATTGAAGACATCGACCGCTCTTTGCGTAATGATTATGGTTGCTGGATGACGCTGGCAGGACCATTTCGTTTTATGGATTTGACGGGCATCCCAGCCTATGGAGCGGTAATGAAAGATCTGAACCCTGAATTGTCAAATAGTAAGGAAGTACCAAAACTTATGCAAGAAATTATAGAGCAAGGAGCTAAAGGCACTCAAAATGCCAGGGGTTTTTATTCATATACCCCTGAAGCCGCGAAAGAGTGGGATGAAACCTTTATTCGTTTTTCATATGATATTCGCCGCCTGGCCTCAAAATATAATCAATTAAAATAATTGGAGAAATGACTAAATACTTTAAGCTATAATTTATAGAGCAAAAGATTAAAGTGCCGACAAAGTAACTGGGATAGCTAATGTAATTGAAAAACACCTTCACAAGTTTGTATTTGCTTATTCCCATAAATGTCCACGGCTTCAATTTCTACGGAGTATAAATTAAATTTACCGGTAGCTACCTTTTTGCTAAACACCAAATCATTATCAACCCGGTCTCCGTTTTTACCGTCATCGGTAAGCAATATTTCAAAATCGTTCCCAGGGTATCTAACAGAAGTAAACCTTGCTATAACTTTTGTAATCTCTGAACCATCCAATAGTCTCGATTGTACGGTATTATCACCGCTAATTTCAAACCAAGACATTTGGGGGGGTGTATTATCTTTTCCTTTTACAATTACTTTTAACTTCCCGTAGTTAAAGAAATGTTCTGGCCGCTCTTTCGGAAGCTGCACTTTATAATGGAATTCAATTTCGTGGTTTTCCGGAGTATTGGAGGAAATCACGGGGACAGAATATTTCGCGGAGGCGCCAACATGATCAAATGATCCCCAATTATCTGATTCTCTGATATTGATACCAAAGGGATTAACAAATTTATCTATAGTGGATAGTTCAGCGCGTCTGAATGCCCTGCCATCTTTAAACAGCACTACAATATGTTCTCCTGGATTAACCACCCCATCGCCGTTTCCTCGACCTACAACAACAGTTGTGGTATCGTCAGCATGCTCAAAGATTAGTACTTCTTTACCATCGGCCACCACAAATTCATTATTTAAAGAGGAATTATTGGTGACTGGGACAAGTATCGATTCAGACCAGGTATTTGATTTAGAATCGCTGATCATCAGGCTTAATTTCACCAATTCTATGGAATCAGGAATTATGGTAAAACTAAATTTTGATAGTCCATCGGCTATTTGATTCACTTCAATGTCGCCAAACTGCACCTCCTGGTCAAACATCCCAACTAAATCACTATTGGAGCTTTTTATGCATGCTTTTATCCCTGTGGCGGTAGCTAGCCCTTTGTTTAATAATGAAACTGAAAGTCTTGTTTTTTGACCTAACGATGCTTTCCCGTTACTTTCTATTTCAAAGAAAGCCACGCGAATGTTTGGATGTTTTTCCTTTGGACTGTTAATACCAATTTCATGTAACCCCCCGTCAATATCAATTTTCAACCGCCCTTCCTGATCACTCCGTACGGTTTTGTGATTCACTCTTTGACCACTGAGCTCAAAATCAGTAATCAGGTACGGTTGATTTTTTTCATATATCGGAGGAGTAAGTACGGTCACTTTTACATATGGCATCAGGCTGCCGTCCGGAAGAAATTCTCTGATTGAGCATTTGAACCCATGTTTATTCACATTTTCCAGAACAGTGAAACCCGGTGTATTCCTATCTGAAATCACCTCATATCCCCAAATATCGAAGTTTGGATATACATCAATATGATTCCAAATGGCTGGTTTATCAAGTGGGCTTTCGAAGGTTTTCATTATAAAATCAAACATATCATGCAGGCCCAGCGATAGGTGTACCCCTTGATATATTCTGTATTCATAGTTATCCAGTACATTTACCCAAACCCGGTTTACATCCTGGTGATAATATCTGATGAAATCTTGATCACCATAGTGAAGTCTGAGGTTTACACCTCCATAATTTTCAAACATATCAAGATGCCTGTATTCAACCGGAAAATCAACCGGTCCATTCACGAACTCCGGGGATCCGCAGAAATTACCTGCTGCGCACACCATATCCGGGTATTTACCGCTTATCCACCAGGTCATGAACCCTCCCATGGAAAGTCCTGATATGGCCCGGTGTTCCCTATCAGGAATAGTGCGAAAGTTTTTATCGATGTGTTCAACCAGTTCCGGGAAATAAACAGGAAATTGTCTGTAGGTAGTATTACTCGAACCAATATTATATGGTCTTAATTCATATGCTTGGTTGCTACTCCGGTCGTACCCATCAGGTCGAATGACTATCACATCATAGTTTTCAACAAATGAAATAATATTACTGATATTCAGGCTGTCTTCATCGGGGTATTCAGACCGTCTGGTACTGCCAAAATAACGTTGCGACCATCCGTGATAGTAGTAGATTACCGGGAACCTTTTGGTGTCGTTTTCGGAGTAGGTAGGGGGTAAAATAACCCGGAAATTACGGATTTCACCAAAAGTTTCACTATAGTGCCAGCAGTCTATAACTTTTACCTTGCCTAGGGGGTTTGCACCTTTTGAAAAATCGATTGTAGTCAGTAAACAAACAATGAGAAGAATTGAGTAATGAAAAAATTTTATATAACCGGCTTCAGCTTTCATTTTGGCAGTTTTCTTGATTTTTACCAATTTATAATAATCTAATTGCTCCACAAGGTTTAAAAAATAACATTACCTTTGCAGTACCGGTGACACTATCTCAAACTATAACATCCTATCATCCCTTACTTTCTAACATCGCACTGAAAATGGTGGGCTCTATGGCTGATGCCGAGGACATTGTCCAGGACACCTACCTAAGATGGCTTTCAATTGATCAGGAAAAAATCAAAAACACCAAAGCTTATTTAATCAAAGCAGTAACTAATAATTGCATTAACCATCTGAATTCCTTGAAAATAAAGAAGGAGGAGTATTTAGAAAATTCCAAACTGGGCGAAATGATTGATAAATATATCGATTTTGACCTGGGCAAATTGGACCTGGACTTTGAAATAGCTTCAGCTCTGAATGTGGTGAATAAAAAATTGGAACCCCTGGAAAAGGCGATCTTCCTATTAAGAGAAGTATTTGATTTTGAATACGATGAGTTGCAAGCGTTATTTGACAAAAAAAGAGACAATTGCCGGCAAATCTTTTGCCGGGCTAAGGACAAGTTAAACCAGAAAACCAGAGGTTTAAAAATGGAGATAAACCTTCCTTCCAATTTTCTCAGTAAATTTACCGAGGCTTGTGCGCTGGGTGTGCCATCTGACTTTCTTAATGACCTGAAAAAGGAAATAACTCTCAAACTCAATTCAAGTCCCTAAAATAAAATACCCGGTTCTTGTCACAAACTATTTCTATTTAGGTCTATGATATTAAGGGCTCCTAATTGAAACCTTTGTAAAATTTAAAACTGAGAATCCAACATGACGGCTATTCTGATCTTTTTTGTTGCCCATTGGTACTTATCATTATTTTTTCAAACTTTTTTCTTACACCGCTATTCAGCACATGGGGCTTTTTCCATGTCCAGGGCTATGGAAAAAGTAGTGTTCGTGCTTACTTGGATCTTCCAGGGCAGCAACTACCTCAGTGCTTATGGCTATGGGGTACTGCATCGCATGCACCATGCTTATGCTGATACTCCCCAAGATCCGCATTCGCCCAAATACGACGAGAATTTCTTTAAAATGATGTGGAAGACCAAAACCACTTATACTGAAATCACCAACAAAACACTTAAGGTAGAACCCAGATTTACTAAAAACATACCTGAATGGACAACATTTGATAGATTTGCCCGCTCCTGGGTTTCTCGTGTCGGTTGGGGCGCTGTTTATGTTTTATTTTACTGGCATTTTGCTACCGTATGGTGGCTGTGGTTGTTGTTGCCGATACATTTTGTGCTGGCACCTATACACGGGGCCATCATCAACTGGTTTGCTCATATATATGGTTATCGCAATTTCGATGTAGGAGATACTTCCCGTAATTTTCTGCCGTTTGATTTCCTGATGATGGGAGAAAGCTACCATAATAACCATCACAAGTTCGGCTCTCGTGCCAACTTTGGTGGCATTCGTTGGCATGAGATCGATCCTACTTACTATATCATGCTGCTTTTGGATAAGTTGAAGATCATTAAACTTATTAAGCAGAAATCCTTACCCATAACATAGCTCATTTCCTCAATTTGGTTAAATTTATATTTTCGTATAACCAATTGACTTTACTATGTTCTCCAGATCCTGTGAATACGCCCTACAAGGTATTTTATATATAACACTTCATTCAAAAAATGGCAGTGCCGTAGGCTTGAAACAAATATCCGAATCTCAGAACGTACCGCTTCATTTTTTAAGTAAAATTCTTCAGCAATTGGTAAAAGCCAAGATTCTTAACTCAGTAAAAGGTCCAAATGGAGGTTTCACGCTTAATATTTCTCCCAATCGATTAAGACTTATAAAAGTGGTGGAAACAATTGACGGGCTGGATATTTTTGAACGTTGTGGCATTGGTTTGAAAAAATGCTCTGATAAAACTCCATGCCCTATTCATTTCGACTTTAAGGTGGTAAAAGAAAAGATCCGTCAGGTGCTAACGGAAAAAACCCTGGCTGAATTATGTGATGACGTGGAAGAAGGATTGTCAATAGTGTCTTTTAGATAAGTTTAATTTCCTGTTTCCAAAACAGATTCATTACCCTTTGCTATTAAGGCAGGGGAGGTGCTAAATCCCAAAGCACCCAAGTGATAGAATGTATAGGTATATTAGTCTAACAGAAACAGCCCGTGCATGATCAGTACAGACATTATCCTGGAAAATAATCGAGTAAAACTATCTCC
>PVMK01121145.1_pt1 | contig 18592 bp, 14 predicted proteins | sample 1853481 | NCBI WGS metagenome assembly PVMK01 (sample SAMN08533507, study PRJNA380276) | Marine sediment metagenome, whole genome shotgun sequencing project. | reverse complement strand
AGGACCTTGCATGGCAAATCACACACCCTTCGCATGTCAATCTCCTGTTGATGTGGAGCTTAACCGCTAACAGTATATCGCATTTTCGAGATAAAAAATGACGCAGAATGCGTCCCGTGCCCCACGTCCTGCGCCCCTAACAACTTGCTCATTACCATCTCTTATCTATAATTCTAGGGAAGGGAGGGATATATATGCCCTGGAATTACAGTGACAAGGTCCTCAAACTGTTCATGGACGCCGTCAAGGGCGCAACTGGCACCCACATGGGTGAGCTGGAAAAACCCGACGGCTTCGGTGAGCATGGCTCGATTGTCTGTGGTGACACCTTGCGTTTCACTTTCCGCGTCGAGCGCCACCCAACCGACCCTACCCGCGACATTATTACCGAGGCCCGCTACCTTACTTTTGGCTGTACTTCGGCGATCGCCGCTTCGGAAGCACTCTGCACACTATTGGAAGCGCAGGGTAAAACTCCGATCGAGGCCTTACAGATCACCAATCAGGATCTGATCGATTTCCTCGACGGCCTGCCGGAACAGAAAATCCACTGTTCTGTGATGGGTGCCGAAGCATTGCAGAAAGCCGTAGCCGACTGGGCGGTCAAGCGTGGCGTCGACCTGGCCGAGCTGTTGCCCGAGATGGCCCACGGCGATGAGGATGAAGGCCGTATCGTCTGCAACTGTTTCTCGGTAACCGAACCATACCTGCGGCGCAAGATCAAGGAACTCGGCCTGCAAAGCATCGCAGAAATCACCAATGCGCTTAAGGCTGGCGGCGGTTGTACTATTTGCCACCATGCACCTGGCGGCCTGCAGGACCTGCTGGATGAAACCTGGGGCGTTATGCCAGTTGAGCGAATCGAGGAAGCAGCGATCAGCACAAAAACGTCCGGCAGAGAGGAACTGTCGCCCTATCGGCTCGGGCAGCAGATCGAAACGGTGATCGCGCAAGCCATCCGGCCCCAGTTGCACGCCGAGGGCGGCGACATCGAGCTGATCGACATCAAGGGCTACCAGGTCTACTGCCGGCTAACCGGAGCCTGCAGCACATGCCAGAGTACAACCAAGACCCTCAAGCTGCTGGTTGAAGGACATCTAAAGGAACAGGTCGATGTTCGTTTGCAGGTGATCGCGATTTAGGCCGTTGCAAGATGATGCGAAGGCAATTCAGATGAAGACTGTTTATGTCGACAATAACGCCACCACCGCCATTGCCCCGGAGGTTCTGGAGGTGATGCAGCCATATTTCACATCCGATTATTTTAACCCGAGCTCCATGTACGACGCAGCCCGGTCTTCGGCAGATGCTATCGAGTCTGCCCGGAAGATCGTGGCCCACTGTCTCGGCGGCATAGATCCGGATCAAATTCTCTTTACCGGTTCGGCAACCGAGAGCAACAACGCCGCCCTGTTCGGTACCGTGCAGGCCAACCCGGAACGTCGCCATGTCATTACCACCGCCATCGAACATCCTTCGGTGTTGGAGATCGGCAAGGAACTGGAGCGCCGTGGTATGGAGGTCACCTTTTTACCGGTAGATCACAATGGTGAGCTGGTACTCGACGACTACATCAGGGCGTTACGGAGCGATACCTTGATGGTGAGCATCATGATGGCGAACAATGAGACGGGGGTCTGCTACCCTGTCGCCGAGATGGCACGGATCGCCAAGGAGACCAACGCGCAGATCGTTGTGCATACCGATGCGACCCAAGCGCTCGGCAAATTGCCGGTCGACCTGCAAAGCGACCTGCAGCACGTAGACCTGCTTTCCTTCTCCGGCCACAAGATCCACGCCCCAAAAGGAGTCGGGGTCTTGTTTGTAAGGCGCGGCACCCGCTGGCGTCCGTTCATTCTCGGTGGCCATCAGGAGAAAGGACGTCGGGCCGGCACCGAGAATGTTCCCTATATCGTCGGCCTCGCAAAGGCGTGCGAGCTGGCGGTCGCCGGGGTGGACGAAGAGCAGACCCGTGTACGTGCCTTGAGGGACCATCTGCAGAACACTCTGGTAGAGTGCATCCCAGCCGTAGAGGTGAATGGCCTGAAAGCCACAGTACGACTGCCTAACACCCTCAATCTGGCAGTCCATGGCATCGAGGGGGAGGCGATCCTGTTCGAGCTAAGCCGTCACGGCATCTGTGCCTCAAGCGGTTCGGCCTGCACCTCCGGGACACTCGACCCATCTCATGTCCTCAAGGCGATGCAGGTTCCCTTTACCGCGATCCACGGCTCGCTGAGAATCAGCCTGAGCCGCTACAACAACGGCTCAGATATCGAGAGGATCATCACGGTCTTGCCGGTGATCATCGCCCGCCTGCGCAAGTTATCACCCTACTGGGACGATAGCCGTAATTGTCTGAAACTATAGGCTCTCTACAGGAGTTCGAGAACCGGTGACACAATGGTAACGTGTTGCCGGAACGTGGCATGAACGGAATTGGTAGCAGTTACATCGATAAGAAGGTCGTGTCATCAACAACCCCTTCACCCGTGTTTAACAAAGGTCTTGCCACACCTTGTCAAGTTCCCATCTCCGCACATATCCATGATCTGCAAGAATCTTTTTTGACCCTGAGGATGAAAAGACTATAATCGCCAGGCATCATAAGCGAGCAGACAAATATTCTCAGCTTTGCCTCAGCTGAAAATCGACATGTTATGTCTTAATCCGTCACATACCTATGTAAAAAGATGAGACGTCTGACTCGCTGAGTCAGGTATGAATAACGATCACATTGCAACACTTTTGGGGGATATATGCCCGGCCTGGTCATTTGTCAAAGCAATCATGTTGAGAGTCTCGCCAAGGCACTCGCTGGCGAGTTATCTGTTTACAACCGTGATCCTCTGACACCCGTTACAATTGTCGTGCAAAGCCGGGGCATGGAACGCTGGCTCTGTATTGAGCTTGCACAACATATGGGGTTGATCGCCAATGCCCGTTTCCCCTTCCCTAATACTATCCTGAGCGAAATCTTTATGGCCGTCACGGCCGATGCCTCGCAGAGCAACCTGTTCGATACCGACTCCTTAACCTTTCGTGCCATGCAAACCTTGCCAGGCTGCCTTGCTGAAGAAGCTTTCGCGCCATTGCAGGAATACATCAGTAAAAGCGATGATGATCTGCGCCTTTTCCAGCTCTGTCAAAAAATTGCTGGCATGTACGATCAACTGGCAACTTTTCGACCGGAGATGATCCGAGCGTGGGATCAAGGTGACTTTGACTCGTGGCACGGCTCTCTGTGGAACCGTATGCTTGACGACTCTGAACGTCAGAAGCACCGTCCGGCACTTTTCATCGGTTTACGGAGCAAATCCAGGCGTGGCAAGTGACGTTAAACAGTATCCCCGAAAAACTTTTCATTTTCGGTATTTCGACTCTTCCAAAGTTGCATCTTGAGGTTTTAGCTGCAGTTGCTAAGCATATTGATGTGCATATGTTCCTGATGAACCCTTGTCAGGAATTCTGGCACGATATCGCCTCTGACAAGCTCCAGATCAAGTTGGTTAGAAAAGCCAAGCCGTCTTCAATTGAAAACATTAAAGACCTGCATTTTGATCGTGGACATCCGCTCCTCTCTTCACTTGGAACTTTAAGCCAGGAGTTTCTCAACCTGCTCGGTGATTACAACCCTGCATTGCAAGATATTTTCCAGGTTCCAGCTAAACCGGGAATCCTCTCAACTCTACAAACCCAAATCCTCGAACTGAACGACCCGGCTACAGCTAAAAAGCAGTTGATTGCACCGACTGACCAGTCAATCCAGGTCCACTCGTGCCACTCACCGGTCCGCGAAGTAGAAGTCTTGCGCGATGCACTATTGCAACAGTTATCCCAAGATCCGACCCTTGAGCCGCGTGACATCCTGGTGATGGCACCGGACATTGAAAGCTATGCTCCCTACATCGCGGCAGTATTCGACGGCGAAACTCTGGAAAAACAGAAGATCCCTTTTTCCATAGCAGATCGTTCCCGACAAAAAGAGAGCCCTGTGGCAGAGGCTTTTCTGAAAGTTCTTGCCTTAAAAGGCGCTCGCTTAACCGCTAGCCAGATCCTTGAATTGCTTGAGGAACCAACGATTCGCAACCGTTTCGACCTGTCGCTTGCGGATCTTGACCAAGTGAGACAATGGGTCTCTGAAACCCACATTTGTTGGGGTATCGATGGTGCTTTTAAGAAACGTTTGATCTACCACCACTCGACAATAATAGCTGGAAAGCGGGCTTTGACCGATTATTCCTCGGCTTTGCCCTGCCCGCCAACGAAGAAGCGCTATTCGAAGGCATTCTCCCCTACGATGGCGTCGAAGGCAGTGCCTCTGCGGTGCTCGGCAATTTTTATGGTTTCTGTGACCAGCTGTTTATGACCATCGAGACTCTTGACCAGAGTCGCAGTCTTGCCGAGTGGGGACAGTTTCTGGCCGATCTGGTCGAAGTGTTTTTTCAGACTGAGGCTAAAGACGAACTGATCACCTTGACCCGACAGCTACAGGATCTTGAACAGATTGAAGACCTCAGCGGCTACACAGAAGGCATTGACTTTGAAGTTCTGCACTGCATTCTGCAAAGGGAGCTGTCGCTTGCCTCAAGTTCAGGTTTTCTGCGTGGTGGAGTTACTTTCTGTTCCCTTTTACCGATGCGCAGTATCCCGTTCAAAGTCGTCGCGCTGCTGGGAATGAACGACGCAGCCTTTCCGAGTAAATCACCAACCGTCAGTTTTGACCTGATGACCCAGGAACCGCAAAAAGGCGATCCATCCCGCCGCCAGGAAGACCGTTATCTCTTTCTGGAAGCGATTCTCTCGGCGCGCAATGCACTCATCATCAGCTATATCGGCCAGAGCGTGAAAGATAACAGCGAGGCACCGCCATCGGTTGTGGTCTGTGAGCTACTAGACGCCCTTGATCAGGGTTTTAAGACGGTCGATGCAGGCAGTGTACGCAAGCACATAGTTACCAGACACAGGCTACAGGGATTTAACCCAGTCTATTTCTCTGCTGACCAACGCTTGTTCAGCTACAGCCACGACAATTATGCGGGCGCTCGCGCGCTCGTGTCTCAGAAAGAAAAGCGGTTGCAGAAAAGCAGTTCGCCCGACGAAGAACCAAACGCTTTCATGCAGAGAGAGCTCGTGGTCAGCGAAGACAACCTGCAAACTGTGACTCTTGCCCAATTGGTCAAATTTATTCAAAACCCGACCCAGTATTTCCTGCGCAATCAACTCGGCATATTCCTCAATCAGGAATCAGACACGCTTCAGGATCAGGAACCGTTCCGTCTTGATGGACTCTCCAACTACCAGATCTCACAGGAACTGGTTGAGCAAATTCTAGCTGACGAAGTTTCTCCCCAGCTATTTGAGCTCTATGTAGCGAAGAGCATCTTGCCGCAAGGCAGCCTGGCAGCCCCGACCTTTGAGAAATGTGTAGCCACTGCCCGTTCCTTTGCCAGCAAAGTACAGTCCTTTACGCAGGACAAACAACCAGAGTCCCTCGCATACGACCAGATCTTCGACGGTATACGACTGGTTGGTGAGTTGACAGGGTTTTATTCGCAGGGGCTTTTGCGCCATCGCTGTGCCAGTATCAAAGCAAAAGATCGGTTGAGTACCTGGATCCATCACCTGGCTTTTTGCTCTGTTACTGACGAGGGGGCCACCACTTCTGCCAGGAGCTATCTGCTTGGCAACAGCAGCAAAGATCTGACCTACAATTTCGTTGCTGACAGTCGGCAACGTCTCACCGAGCTACTGAGACTCTTCCAGTCTGGTCAGTTAAAGCCGCTGTCATTCTTCCCCAATGCGGCCTTCGGTTATTGTGAAGAAAAACTCAAGGGTAAAGCGGTGACAAAATGTCTCGACAAAGCCCGCCTGAAATGGCTTGGCAACGAATATTCCGTGGGCGAATACAAAGACGCTGATTTCGACTATTGCTTCGGTCGTTTAAATCCCATCAATGAAGAGTTTGTACGTCTTGCAGAGCAGATTGTGGAACCACTCCTCAACAGCGAATCGGAGGCCTAAGCTATGCAGATAATTCCACGCTTCGACCTCTTAGATAGTCCTCTTGCGGCCAGGAACCTGCTTGAAGCCAGCGCCGGGACCGGCAAAACCTTCACGATTGCCGCGCTCTATCTGCGCCTGTTGCTGGAAACAGATTTGACCGTCGACAGAATCCTGGTTGTCACCTTTACCGAGGCGGCCACAGAAGAGTTGCGTGATCGTATCCGTCAGAGAATCAGAGAGGCTTTTGAAGGGCTTTGTGGGGAGAAGGTTAATGACCTTTTCTTAGAAGACCTGCTTGGCAGTCTAACCTCCACAGAGCAGCGCGAGCAGGCCAGAGCAAAACTCCGGGAAGCCTTGATTTGCTTTGATGAGGCGGCTATCTACACGATTCACGGTTTCTGCCAGAGGATTCTTCAAGACAAAGCTTTCGAGGCCGGAGCCCTCTTCGACACAGAGCTCATCACCGATCAGACCCTCTTGCTCGATGAAATCGCCCAGGACTTCTGGCGTCAGCACTGCGCCAATCATGCCGGGCTGTTTGCTTCTTACCTTTTTGAGAAGAAGATTGTCCCCGCTTCGTTTACAGAAGTTCTAAAGCAGGTCACTGGGGACCCTGGTATCGCCGTGATTCCTGAACATGGCAATGTGGATTTGACCACTATTGAAAGAGAGTGGCAAAATCAGAGAGAGGGACTGCGCAAGAGTTGGCAGACGCACCACAGCGACATTAAGGAGCTGCTGCTTAGCTCAGAGGGTCTGAATCGGGGCAAATACCGTCAAACCAGCCTGGTGAAGTGGTTTGATGAAATTGATGACTATTTTTCATCAGAAACAGCCTTTCAGGCTCCGGAGAAGCTCTTTGAGCGATTTACCGTGTCAGCTCTGATCGAAGGTAAAAAGAAAGGCGCAGAGCCACCGCAGCACCCTTTCTTTGACTTATGTGAAGAGGCGGCTGAAAATTATACGCGCATTGAAGTGGCTTATAGTGAGCGCATTATTGCCTTGAAAGTCAGCTTCATCCGCTACCTGCGGTTGGAGTTACCACGTCGAAAGCAGGTACAGAACATCAGGCATTTTGATGATCTGCTGCTTAACGTCCGCGACCGGCTCACCAGTTCAGTCGGTCCGCGTCTCTGTGATTCGATCCGCAGTCAGTTCAAGGCGGCCTTTATCGACGAATTTCAGGATACTGACCCGGTTCAGTTTGAGATTTTTAGGAAACTCTACCCTGACAAACAGCGACCCGTCTTCTTTATCGGCGACCCAAAACAAGCGATTTACAGTTTTCGTGGTGCGGATATCTTTGCCTATATTGCAGCGACCAAAGTAGTGGAACACCGCTATACCCTGTCGACGAACTGGCGTAGTACGCCTGAACTGGTTCGAGCCATCAATACGGTCTTTGCCGCACATGATCGCCCTTTCGTTTTCGAAGAGATTACCTTTCAACCTGTTGATCAGAAAAAAGCTGATACGGAAGATGTTCTGACGCTCAATGGCATTACAGATCCACATCCTCTGCAGATCTGGACATGCGATCCACTAGAGGCAGGTAAGGCCGACAATGTGGATGTCTCTCGGCAGAGGCTTGCCCAGGCAGTCAGCAATGAGATTGCCCGGCTTTTGAATTTGTCCGCTCAAGGAGAGGCGACCATTAAAGAACGTCCGCTTGCAGCTGGCGATATTGCCGTGCTGGTGCGTACTCACAAGGAAGGTGCCCTGGTTGAGAAGACACTCAAGATGCAGAACATTCCCAGCGTGCAAAGCGGTACGGGCAGTCTTTTCGACACCAGAGAAGCCCAGGAAGTGATGCGCGTTCTCAGAGCTATTGCCGATCCTGTTAACGAGTCGCTGATTAAAGCGGCACTGACCAGCGATCTTTTCGGCATGTCTGGCGATGACCTTGGAGCGATGATTTCTGATGAGAAGTTACTTGAAGTATGGCTTGATGAGTTTCTGGAATACAACAGGATATGGCAAAGCCGTAACTTGATCGTCATGACCGGAAAACTGTTTGCAGAGCAAGCTGTTCGTCAGCGGCTACTTGGACTTCCAGATGGGCAGAGACGTTTGACTAACCTGCTCCATTGCTTTGAAGTGTTGCATAAAGCAGCTCAGGAACAGCACCTCGGCATTGACGGCTTGTTGAAATGGTTCGCCAGGCAGTTCGAAGCAGAACGTGGTCAGGAAGAATACCAGATTCGCCTCGAATCGGATGACAATGCCGTCAAGATCGTCACCATTCACAAGAGCAAGGGGCTTGAGTATCCGATCGTCTTTTGCCCCTTCTGCTGGAATTCAGCAAAGGTTAGTGTCAAAGCGCCCCTCTTCTTCCATAACCCTGACGAGAACAACCAGAAAACCATGGACCTCGGCTCAGAGGATCTGCAACCTCATGCCGCCATTGCCGAACGTGAGCAACTAGCCGAGCAGATGCGACTCCTTTACGTCGCCATGACCCGGGCAAAATACCGCTGCTATGTCGGCTGGGGGCAGTTCAAGTCCGCAGAAAAATCGTCTCTCGGTTATCTGCTGCATGCACAACAACAGCCCACAGACGGCTCGGGCCTGGCAATCAACTACCCTGCCACCCTGGAGAGCGAAACAATCGCAAGTGATTTGGCCCATCTTGCCAAGCAAGCAGATGGAGGCCTTCTGGTTGAAGCTCTGCCAGAACAAAACCAGGCTGCCTACACAGGCGAGGCATCACCGCAGCAAAGTAACCTGAAAGCACATGATTTCACGGGCAGGATTGACCGGTCATGGTGTGTCTCGAGTTTTTCCAATCTAACGGCGGGACCATATCATCCACATGAGTTCCACGCGCAGGAGAAGAACTGGACCCGCGACGAAAGCGACCTTGTCGAAACCAACACCGCTAAGGACAGCTTCGCCTCCTTTATGGATTTTCCCAAAGGGGCAACTGCTGGTAGTTGCCTGCATATGCTTTTTGAAAACCTCGATTTCTGCGCAACCAATTCGAATGAAATGGAACAGGTGGCCAGATCAGCTCTAAAAGCCTTTGATTTTGATCTACGCTGGGTTCCTGCTGTTATGGGCATGGTCGAGAGAACTCTGGCTAGCCCTATCATAACGCCGGAAGGAAACACTTTACGGCTGAATCAGATTTCACGACAAGATCAGTTGGCGGAGATGGAGTTCCTTTTGCCACTCGGATCGATTGAAAGTGTGGGATTGGCCAGTCTCTTTGCCAAAAACTCTAGCGGACGAGTTCAGGTCGAAGGTTTCTCCGACCATCTGTCAGAATTGGGATTTACACGTCATCACGGTATGTTGCTAGGTTTTATTGACCTGATATTCAGACATGAAGGCCGCTACTACCTGCTTGACTGGAAATCTAACTTTCTGGGCACCAGAGCTGAGTCGTATCGACCAGAGGCTCTCGCTGCAGCCATGAAGACAAGTTATTACACTCTTCAGTACCACCTTTATCTGGTTGCCCTGCACAGATACTTGAAATCCACCCTGCCCGACTATGCTTACGCAACTCATTTTGGCGGAGTTGTTTATGCGTACCTGCGCGGCACAGCCCTCAATGAGAGTCCTGATGCTTCACTGGGTATTTTTAGCGATTATCCGGATCTGGCCCTGGTTGAAGCCCTTGCCAACTATCTGGCGCCTGGCAAGGAGACCGCATAATGAAAAGTGACAGAGCTTTTTCTTCCATCAGTGAAGGTTTTGCCAGCTTCATCGACCGGCTTGAGGGTCGAGATCTCCCACAACTGACTCTGGCCGCCAAATTCCTCTGCGAGGCGGTCAATAACGGTCACGTCTGTCTTGATCTGGACGCCCTTACTCAGGAAGGATCGCAAGTCCAGGGCGAGCTTCTAGAGAACTTTGGTCTTGACGGAGAACTGCAACCAGACTGGTCAGTGACTGAATGGGCAGAGCAACTACGTTCAACCAGGGTCGTCGGGCCACCGGGATCATTCCACCCATTGATTCTTGATGAGTCCAACCGCCTCTACCTTTACCGCTACCACGCTTATGAACAGGCGCTCGCTCAAGGAATTCTTACTCGTTCAGAAGGATTCAGAGTAACGGGACTGGCATCGCTGTCCGGCAAACTGGATGACTACTTCGAAGCAGATGATGAGGGAGAGACAAACTGGCAAAAAGTCGCGGCACTGCTTGCTGCAACCCGTCCCTTCTGCGTCATTTCAGGTGGTCCTGGAACAGGAAAAACCACGACGGTTGTCAAGATACTGGCTCTGTTACTCGAAATGGCAGCAGACCAGCCTCTCTCGATTGCCCTTGCCGCACCAACAGGTAAAGCTGCCGCTCGCCTGAAAGCTGCCATCACCAAAGCCAAGGGAGATCTGCCCTGCAGCAAAGAGGTTCTAAGTAAAATCCCTGAAGATGTACGCACCCTGCATCGCCTGCTTGGCACAGTTCGTAATTCGCCATCATTTCGCCACAACGCCAAGAACCCTTTACCCTATGATGTCGTGGTGGTTGATGAAGCCTCCATGGTTGATCTGCCGATGATGGCCAAACTGGTTCTCGCCTTACCCGGTCACGCCCGCCTCATTCTTTTGGGCGACAAGAACCAACTTTCATCGGTAGAAGCCGGAGCTGTTCTTGGTGATATTTGTCAGGCCGGCTCCAAAACCGGCTATTCGATGGAGATGCAGAAAACTCTTGGACCATTTTTGGGACTGACTGATAAGGCTTTCAGCCTTGAAGAAAAAACTGGCCCTGGTGATTCTCTGGTGACTTTGCAGAAGAACTACCGTTTCGATGCTACTTCCGGCATCGGTCGTCTGAGTATTGCTGTCAACGCAGGTCTTAGCAAAGAAGCCATGGGTCTTCTGGATGACACTGCTACGACAGATGTCAATTGGCTTGAATGTCCGCCTGAAAATCAAATACGGAACGTATTAAAACAGCATATCCTCAATGGATTTACGCCTTACCTCGAAGCCATTTGCGCTGAGGATGCTTTGGCAAAATTCAACAACTTTATGGTTCTCTGTGCGCTCCGGAACGGGCCTTTTGGTGTGTCGACAATCACTCCTTTCGCTGAGCAGATCCTTGCTGAGCAGGGTCTGATACAGCCCGAATCACGCTGGTACAAAGGCCGTCCGATTATGATCACAACGAATGACTACAACCTCGGCCTTTTCAATGGTGATACCGGCATCCTCTGGCCTGATGACAGCCCAGAGAAGAGCCTTAGAGCCTACTTCCCGGACCCGAGTGGACAACTAAGATCCTTGGCACCCTCTCGCCTGCCAGCACATGACACCGTCTTTGCCACCACCGTGCACAAGAGCCAGGGGTCTGAATTCGATCAGGTTCTTTTACTGTTGCCATCCCACGACACCCGAGCCTTGACACGGGAGTTAATTTACACCGGCATCACCAGAGCAAAGAGCGAAGTGGAGATATGGGGACGAAAGGATGTCTTCTCTCTGGCTCTTCAGCGCAGAGTACAGAGGACTTCAGGTTTGCAAGATGCGATTTGGCAAGCGGATAATGTGTATACTTAAGATCAAGGGGCAATGATCAAGGAACAATCCATGCGACCACTTGAACTTATCAATAAATACTACAATGACCATGCACAAGCCAGAAGCATCCTGATCGCACACAGTCATCAGGTCGCCACTTTTGCCGTGGCCGTGGCAGAACAGGTTATGCAAAGCGAACCTGTCGACAAAGATTTCATTGAGCAGGCCGCCATGCTGCATGATATCGGCATGCTTTACACCGATACGCCAAAACTTGGCTGTCATGGCGACCAGCCTTATATTACCCACGGCATTATCGGTGCTGAACTGCTGTGCAAGGAGGGGCTTCCCCGTCACGCTCTGGTTTGCGAGCGCCACATCGGCGTTGGTTTGAGTATTGAGGATATCAAGGTGCAAGGTTTGCCGCTGCCGTTACGCGATATGAGGCCACAAACTCTTGAGGAAGAGATCGTCGCTTACGCCGACCTCTTTTTTTCTAAAAAGGATCTGTCCTTTTCTAAAACCGGGAAAGGAAAACGTACAGTGGAGAAAGTCCGTGAATCATTAGCCCGCCACGGGCTGTATAAAGTGGCGATTTTTGATAAGTGGCATAAACAATTTAAATTTTAACATCTAACGGCTGTGATCGCGATGGAACAGTGGCTGCAAGACATATTCAACCTTTTGCCTGGCGGAATGATTTTTGTTGCCGCTGTCTTCGTAATAGCGTTTCTTGAAGCACTGGTCGGAATTGGCCTGATCATGCCAGGCAGCGTGTTGACTGTTTTCAGTGGTTGGCTGGCTTTTCAGGGCAAGGCATCAATAGCGACAATTATGGCTGCAGCAGGTCTCGGAGCTTTGCTCGGTGATCTACTCAGCTATTGGTTAGGTGCACGTTTTGGTGCCCATCTCTGGCGCTGGAGTCTCTTAAAAAAACGCCAGAACTTGTTACATCTGACAGAACTGTTTTTCCTTGAGCATGGTGGCAAAGGCATCTTCTTCGGCAGATTCCTTGGCCCGATACGCGGACTGGTGCCATTTGTCGCCGGGGCCAGTCACATGCGTCCGCTTGCTTTCAGCTGCTATGCGATCATTAGCGGTATTCTCTGGGGAATCAGCTATCCTGGCCTCGGTTATCTTGGTGGCACCAGCTGGCAACAAGCGGAGACTTTGGCCGGTCGACTTGGATTATTGGTAATCCTTGCCCTCATCGTCACCTTGCTGGTAGCGTGGTTGCGTCACAAGTTTTTACCGAGGCAAGAATTACGTGACGCAAAGTATAAAAAGGATTCTTCACCGTAGGAACCTATGTCTGTCATCCCTAAATGATTTTATCGGGGCTCAAGGCTTTAAAGTCTGGATGCCCGATTACACCTTCGGGAATGACAATCGATTAGTCGTAAACTGAATAGTTGCCACTTTTTAAAGATAAACAGGACACGGATTACACGGATGAACACGGATTTAGAGGAAAGGTAACAAGGCGTTAGATCTTGTTCGATCCGTGTAAATCAGATTCTTATCCGTGTCCAGAGGTTTTGTTCACAAGCTGAATAGTTACCACTTTTCAAGACAAACAGGAACAATTCATAATGCCAAACATCCTGGATGACAACAACTGGCTCGACTTTGAAAAAACTCATGTCTGGCACCCTTATGCTCCGCTGGAAGGAGCGCTACCACCCTACCCGGTCAAACATGCACAAGGCGTTCGGCTGACACTGGAAGATGGTCGCGAGCTGATAGACGGCATGTCTTCCTGGTGGTCGGTGATTCACGGTTACAACCATCCGGTTCTCAACAATGCTGCTAAAGAACAACTGGACAAGATGGCACACGTCATGTTCGGCGGCTTGACCCATCGCCCTGCAGCGGAATTGGCCGCACGCCTGGTAAACTTGACCCCGGAACCTCTGCAACGGGTTTTCCTTTGCGACTCCGGTTCGGTCAGTGTCGAAGTCGCCATTAAAATGGCTATCCAGTACTGGTACGCAAAGGGTCAACCTGGCAAGCAACGCATGTTGACAATTCGCCGTGGGTATCACGGCGACACCTGTGGTGCCATGGCTGTTTGTGACCCTGAGACCGGCATGCATCATCTCTTTACTGAGGTTCTCTCAGAGCATTTCTTTGCTGACGCACCAACGGTTGTCAGTGATGCCGATTGGCAGGATGACGATATCGCCAATTTTCGCAACCTAATTGAAACAAACCATGAGCAGATTGCCGCTGTCATTCTCGAGCCAATCGTGCAGGGTGCTGGTGGCATGCGCTTCTATGCACCGGAATACCTGCGTCAGGTCCGCGCTTTGTGTGATGCCAACAATGTTCTGTTGATCGCTGACGAAATCGCAACCGGTTTCGGCCGTACCGGGACCTTGTTCGCTTGCGAACAGGCCGACATCACTCCAGACATCATGTGTCTGGGCAAAGCCATCACCGGTGGCTACATGACCCTGGCAGCGGTTCTGACAACTGCTGAGATCGGCACCACAATCTCGACAAATGCGCCAAAAGCATTTATGCACGGCCCGACCTTCATGGCCAACCCACTGGCCTGTGCTGTCGCCAATGCCAGCATCGACCTGCTTCTGGAAAGCCCCTGGCAGGAGCGTATCGAAGCCATGTCCGAGGCCTTTGCCCGACTCCTGATTCCCTGCCAGGAATGGGAGGGTGTCGCCGACGTGCGCATCAAGGGTGGTATAGGCGTCCTGGAGTTAAATCAGCCGGTCAACATGGTTTCAATCACCAAACGCTTTGTCGATAAAGGCGTCTGGGTTCGGCCCTTCGGCAAACTGGTCTACGTTATGCCACCTTATATCATCAGTGATGAGGATTTGAACCTGCTGCTGACCGCAATGACTGAAGCTGTTGCGGAGGAGTTGGGGGCTGTATGCTAAAGGCTGGAGGCTGGTCAGTAACCGTCACTTTTCAAAAGATGTCATTCCCGAGGGTGTAATCGGGAATCCAGATTTTGAAAGCATGGATCCCCGATAGAGCCATTCGGGGATAACAGACGTTTTCATTAACAGCTCAGATTGTCATGAATTGTTACAAAAATTATATCGTTTTATCCGACAAGCTTCTGTATTCTGTATTTCGTCTAATCTCTTCTGACGTCTCAATAGCACACAAGGATCATCCCCATGCCCGACACTTCCCAATTCCTAGCCATGCCCAACGCACCGATTGCTGAGGCGGACGTCCTGCTCCTGCCAATTCCGCTGGAAAGAACCGTCTCCTTCAAACCGGGAACAAGCGATGCCCCAAAAGCGATCCTGAAAACAACTGAGCAACTCGAGTTTTACGAAGAAGATGCCGGGTGGTCGCCATTCAAACATATGAAAATCAGTGTCCTCCCTGAATTTGATGACAACAAAGAAGAGACCGACGAGGAGCTGCACACCAGACTTGCAAAAGAGGTGGCTTCTTTACCTGCCAACAACCTTTTCATAGGCCTCGGTGGCGAACATTCCCTGACCCCGTCTCTGGTCAAGGCACGCATGCCAGAACCTGGGACAGTGCTCTTCCTCGACGCCCACGCTGACATGCGTATCAGTTATGAGGGAAGCAGGTACAGCCATGCCTGCCCAGTCACTCGCCTGTTGGAGCAAGGACACAAGATCGTCATGGCTGGCGTTCGTTCGGTCTATGAAAGTGAAGTGAAACTGATTGAAAAAGAGCCTCGCGTCACCCTCTTTCTCGATTGGGATTTGCGCGGCAAGGGTCAGTGGGAGTCTTTCCTGCAAAAAGTCAATTCTCTACAAGGGCCTGTCTATCTTTCGATCGATATGGATGTCTTCAACCCGTCCGTTGTGCCTGGAGTTGGCACACCGCAACCTGGAGGTTTCTTCTGGTACCCAATGATTGAATTGCTTGAATCACTCTTTTCGCGTAAGCAAGTTGACTTGCGCGGCGTTGATGTAGTGGAACTTGTACCGGAAACTAGCCGGGTTTCCGAGATGACGGCCGCTAAACTCCTCTTGAAAATCATCTCCTTTTGGGGTTCTGCGAATGGTTTCGAATTGAAGCCACAAACCGGCAGCCAGATGCAGGTTGAGTACGAGTAACGCCAAATGATATCGACAAATGATTTATTTGATCTTATTGCAGAGAGACAGACATTTAAAGCCCCATCGGCAGAAGCACCACATTAAAAACCGCGTGATTAATGCCGCGATCCCACTTGTCTGCGGCGACAAACGCCATCATGTCCTGTATAGCGATCATCTTGCCGAACATACGCTCATAGCTTAAATTCTCTTTTTCCCCCGGGCGACTGTTCGAGAGCAGCAGCAGTTCACCATCCCAGCCTTTGCTATTACTTAATAGCCAAGCCATCGTCTCTATATTCCTGGCAGAGTCGAAGAGTTTCTGCGCGTCCAGTGAATCGAACATGAACTGTTCGTCCTGCCAATTATAAGCACTGCGCGTCATCCCCACCAAACCCACCATCAGAGCGAAAACACGATCACCATCATAATCAGGGTGAAAAGTTAGACCCATGGCATCAGTGCCCTGTTTATTGATTAATTCTGCGAAAATCAGGCGTCCAGGCGTATCGAAGATCTGGTCCTGACGCTGACCAATCGACATGCCGGAGACTTTGTCCAGTTCGCCAGGATTGCGTTTGTAGAGTTTGACCAACAGTTCTTCCATGAGCAGATTCATCTCACGCAAGCTGGTATCAGCCATCATATCAACGTCGGTTTTGGCGAGAGAGTTGAGGGCGGAGGTATCAATTGGGTTGCGACATCCAGATAAAGAGATGAGAAAAGACAAAACGGAAGTGACCAGTAAAAGCCGTAACATCGGTAAATATATTTAACCTCAAGAGGCACTAACGAAGCAGGTGGACACGAAAATGTACCGTCAGAAATTCATGGAACTCATTGACTTCTTCAAACGCCAATTTTAGACGACCTTTCTCCATATGATTGAGTTTGGATAAAGTAATGAAATTACTCGGTTCATTGCCAGCTTTGATATTATCCACCTGGCAACGCAGACGTAAAAAGACCAGGAAGTTATAACTCGCATCAAGATCGTCGGCCAATTTTCTAGTCAGCACACCTTTATTGACCAGCAACTCGATGCGCTCGCGTGTGCCGCCAGTCGTGATTCCCGCTTCCATGGCCAGAGCCTTTACCCCTTCGGTTATGGCAAAGATTCCAGCTTTTTTTATATCCAGTTGTCCACGATGTTCTGCATCGTGCTTCACCTTGATACCACCGAAGAGACCAAGAGGAGGTCTAAAACGCGTAACATTGGCTGCCGACCATGTCATGAACATTTTCTCTTTGCTGAAATGTTCAGCAAGCATTGTTTTCAGACCTTTTTCGAGACTCGAGATCACCGTAGATAGTGCGCAAATCGAAGAACATACTGCCATTGAGAATGTTTTCAGGCAAAGGATTGGTTAACCAACGCTTAAGAATCTCTTCCCACTCACTAAAACTGCGTCGCCAGAATGCATTTTTAGCCATAATCCCACCAGGGCAAGCAGGCACTCCAATTTCGATGAGAGCATCAATCAATACAACAGAAAAAGCCTCTATCTTCGCCACCTCATCAACCGAGAGGTCATCTGCATAAATAATGGCATTGTCCTGATCTGTTGTCAGGGTCTGCTCACGTCGTCCTTCGCTGCCCAAAACGATAAAGGCAAATTTCTCTGTGAGATCACTGAATTGACCAACACGTAACAGTTCTATGAGGCGCATCAGTAACTGGTCATTGAGTAACGCTATCATCCGCACCAGTTCACGAGGGGGAACTCCGGTTCCAACCAGGTGAAGGACCAGAGTCTGAATCTGGTTATGATATGATTTCAACTCTTCCAGGGTTGCTGCCTGATCGATATCCCGTACCAGCTTCTGCGGGGAACGAGTCTGTAGACGCATGATATCAGTGACAGTAATAATCCCCGACAGTCGATCCTCCTGATCAACAACACAGATCGATGAATACCATTCTTTGAAATGCGGTAAAGCGCCTCAAAGATAAAATCGTTTTCACTGACTGTAATCAGAGGGGTATTCATGATGTCACGGGCAACAATCGTGGTGGGATCAATACCTTGAGCGACAATCTTGTTGCGTAAATCACGATCCGTCAGGATCCCGATGGGGTTGTCATTTTCACAGACAATCACACTGGAAATATGCAAATCTCGCATGACACCGGCAACAGTGAAGACACTCTCTTCAGGACCACAAGTGGCGACATCGCGACGGCAATATTTTTTAATCGGCTGGAAGAGGATGTTTTCTTCTGACATCTGTGAATCCTTACGACTGGTCAACCAAGAGGACTTCAGGTTACGGTATTTACAGGATTTTCTTCTTATCAATCTAACTGGATATGACCCACCGCGCAAGGGGAATTACGCAAAAAGGCCGCCCTTTGCAGGGCGACCTTTTACCTTTAACAACTCTACGCCGATTACTTGTACTCTTCCATCTCATCAAACTGCAGGTACTGATAGATGGCATCTTTGTTCGGCGAGACCTTCTCCTTGTAGACGGCAAGGTACTCAGCCGGAGTCGGAAGCTTGCCCATGGTCGAGGTCACTGCACCAAGTTCAGCAGAACCAAGATAAACCTGGGCACCGTTACCGATACGATCATCAAAGTTACGGGTCGAAGTGGAGAACATGTTCACGCCGTCGGGCACGCGGGCCTGGTTACCCATGCAGAGCGAACAACCAGCGATTTCAAGGCGAGCGCCCATGGCACTAAATACCGAGAAAACGGCTTCTTCCTTGAGTTTGGCCTGGTCCATACGGGTCGGCGGGCAAACCCAGGTACGAACATTCGGGTTGAATTTCTGACCACGCCAGATTTCGGCAGCAGCCCGGAAGTGACCGATGTTGGTCATACAGGAACCGAGGAAGACGTCCTGGATCGGAGTCCCCTGGATGTCGGAGAGCAGCTTGACATCATCAGGATCGTTCGGGCAAGCCAGAATCGGCTCGGTAATCTCTGCCAGGTCAATTTCAATCACTGCAGCATACTCAGCGTTGGCATCAGCGCGAAGCAGTTTGGGCTCCTTGAGCCACTCGTTGACGGCATCAATCCGGCCTGCAGAGTCTCTGAGTCCTGATAACCTTC
>PVMK01169292.1_pt1 | contig 18594 bp, 17 predicted proteins | sample 1853481 | NCBI WGS metagenome assembly PVMK01 (sample SAMN08533507, study PRJNA380276) | Marine sediment metagenome, whole genome shotgun sequencing project. | reverse complement strand
TAGCCGATCAGCAGGCGCTTCCCCGCCGGGCTCGATTTGCTCCATGATGTTTTCAGGTACTTCTTCCGGCTCACCCTCGTCTTTGCGCCGCATGGCCTCTAGAATGAGCGGCTGCAAATCACTTCGTATTTTGTTTTCTTTTAAGGCACAGCCATTTTGTATGGACAAGTTCACCGCATCCCAGGAAAAAATTTCATGGGCCGCTGATTCGCCCTGTATGTTGTTTATTCTGGCATCCAGCAATTCACCATCATGAAAAAACAGAATGCCCTTTTTCCCTCCTGATTTTTCCTCCAGCCGAATCGTGCAGGTTTTCTGTTCCATCTCGATTAACTGCAAAAACATTCCGGATGAAATATTATGGAGCGTGCCGCCTTCTGATTCCTTTCGCAGGGTTTTCAAAATCTGGCGGGCAAGATTCTCGATTAAAAAGGGTTTGGCAATATATCCAACCGCCCCGCCTTCGCGCGCCAGCTGCTCCATTTCAGGTGTACTATAACCGGTAATAATAATGACCGGTATATCCGGATAATGCTGCATAATATGAGCTAGCAGTTCAAATCCGTCCATATTGGGCATTTTTAAATCAGTGACCACCAACGAGATAATATTTTGTTTGAGACTCTTTAGGGCCTGCAGGCCGTCTTCGGCCAATGATACCGCAAACGACTCCTGATATTTCTTAAAACCTTCTTTGAGGGCATGCAGCATTTCAGTATCGTCATCTACCAACAGGACATTTTTAATCATCGGTCATCCTCGCTTTCACGCGACCCGGAGGCTTTTTCGATATCGACGATTTTAATTCCGGCTACATAATCCATCGATTCATACTTTCTAATCCTACCTAATTTATCGGTAATATCATTCATTTTCTTGATCTGATTGTGGACTTTGACGATTTTGGGGTAAAATCGGTTATCCTGCTGTAATTCGGATAAAATTTCATTGATCAGGTTATTGATGATCGTCAGCGGCTGATTCAGTCTATGAGCGACTCCGCCGGCCATCTCCAGAACACCCTGAAATTTTTCATTCTTGGGCACTTTGGTGTCAAGATCAATGTCTGAGGTAATTTCCTTCAGAATGCCATCCACATTAATGGCGATACCGTCATCATCCAGGATCGCTTTCGCCGTTATGGCGCACCATATCGGTGTACCATCTTTTTTCCTGAGGGCAACGGGAAGATCGTTAATACGGCCGGTTTGCATAACGGTATGAATAAGATTACCACGATCTTTCTTATTCCGGTAAAATTCAATCACCGGATAGTCGATCAGATCCAAAGCGGAGTCAAACCCAAATAAATCGGCAAAGGCGTAATTGCAATAAACGATTTTGCCTTCAATGGTCGTGCGAAAGATAGGCGCTGGAAGACTATCAAAGAATTCCGCATACCTTCGGGCCGAATAATCTCCGGCATTTATCAAGTTCTCACCAGCCATGAATCCATTCACATTTTAGATTTTGGATTTCGGATTTTGGATTTAGTGACCGACCAAATAACTGAGTATCAACTTCCAGCAGTTTCAATCCGCAATCCAAATTCCAAAATCAAGGTGACTCCCATATAATCAGAAATTTACATCATACATTTCCAATTCATCAGCGTATTCATCCGACCATAAATCCAGGTTTTCAATCAGGGCGGGCAGCAGTCCCAAGTCCCGGGCCATCTCCTTTACCACCGCAACGACACCGTCAACCAGCTCCCGGTCACTGGCCCGGCCTGAAAACGTAATTTTTTGTTCGGCGTATTCAAATTCACCGGCAAACGGATCAAGAAAGGCAAAGCGGTCTGCATTTTCAACAAATTTTTGTTTTAGCAGTTTCTGAAAGTCGGCTTTCTTTTTCTTTTTTTTGGGTACCACCTTCTCGAATATACTCAGCAATGCCTCCATCATCACAATTGCTGCTTCCGGGTGGTTAACCGTTTCAGCAACCGGTTCATTGTCGGTTTGGGCGTTCTTCAACGGAATCCGACAAACATTAAAGGTGCCGCCCAGTTCCTTGGTTTTCCGGATAAGCAAGTCTTGATCCTTTTTTGATGGGCTCGGAGTTCCATTGCTCCAGGAATAAGACCCTCCCATGTTTTTCCCGTTTATCAGAAAAATAAGACCGTTTTCCTTACCATTGCCGATGGTGATATCAATATAACCGGTTAGTTTTTCAATGCCCATCTTTTTAATCAGGCCCTCAAGGTCCGTAAATTCGGAACTGAGATCTTTAAAAATTTTTTCCGCTGTTGGAATACTGGCCCAATAGTAAACTTCTTCAGGGCCGATTTGATAAATATTCACACTGAAGTTATATTCGTCGCCGGCGGTCAAAAGACGCTCAACAGCGTCATTGCCTGAAATTGAAATTTCTCTATCCTGGAAAAAACCACTCACCAGTTGGTCTTGGTCGAAAAAAATAACGCCTTCGGCTGCATGGGATTTAAAATAGATACCGCCCGAGCCGATCTCGCCCTGAAAATGCTCAAGCAATTTCCGGACGTCTAAATAATAGATATTTAAGTTTTCAAGAACAGGCTGTTGTCTGGGAATAACAACCATTTTTACCTCTTCGTCTGTTTTTTTTTGCGTTCAGGTCGAAAGAGAGTTGACTATCTTCGTCGACGTAAGCGTTCAATTGACAGGCGGATACTATCCTGCATTCTTGAAATCGCCTCGGCCAGTTCTCCGATTTCATCTCTGGATTGGGTTTCAATTTCGATCCCAAGATCTCCGATGCTGATCCGTTCGGCAACATCGGTTAGCGATTTAATTTTTCCGGTGAGGCGATGGCCGTAAATTAAAACAATAACACCGATTAACAATATCGTCCCACCCAGTATGGCCCAGCTAATCAGCCGTGTTTTTTCAGTAAGAAGATTGGCCCGGGTTTCCATCAGTTTTACCGGCCCGGTGAATTCATCCAGATAAGTCGTGGCTGCAACTACAAATGGTGTTCCGGCAACCGGTGTGCAGACCATAAATTTTTCGCGAAATTTTCCATCTTTATCCTGCCAGGTGTAATACCCCTGTGACCGTTTTCCGCCTTTTACGCCGATGTATATTTTCCAAAAACCCGCAAAATTCCTCCCCAACGGTTTTTTCAGTGTTGACATATCAATACCGATGATCTTGGGATTCACATGGGCCCATGTGCGCCAGATATGGTCCGGATCAGGCATCTCATAAAGCGCCGTATAGCCCGTTAAGCCGACTTTCTGAACAGCCAGGGTCTTAAACCCCATATCATTCATAAAGTCTTCTTTATTGAGCTCAGGGTGAGCCAGCAGATATAGCCGGCATTGAATGGCAACGGCTGTCGAAAGATCCGCAATCTTGTCTTCCGCCATCTGATTTACGATTTTTGTACTTTCATTGGTCAGTAAGGCAGACATTTTGTCGAGTTGCCATAAATACAACAGGCTGGCACCGATCATGAGAATCAACGGAACGAAAAAGAACAGCAAAAGCATTTTGGCGCGCAAATTCATGAGGCCGGACTTGCGAGCCGGCTTCACCGAAATGCGTTCGGCGGCGGAGCTGTCCAGCTTAATTTCGGGCCCGGCTGCGGGCACCTCCGTATCCGCTGACGCAATGGCGGTATCGGTGGCGGACAAATCGACCTGGGAATCCGCCGAAGATGCAGCTTGCGGTTTTGAAACCATGATCATGTGCGTGCATACACGGCATTTAAACCGCGCGGCAGCGCCTTGTATTTTCGAAGGGTCTATCCGGTATTTTTTCCCGCATTCCTCACAGATGATAATCATGGCTGAACTCCTCTATAGTAAGTTCTGAATTAAGCCGGTAAGTATCTTTTTTCACGTATCTTGGTGGCCATCATTTTAAGAAAAACATTCATTTTTTCTTGGCGTCGTATCTCTTGGGCCAAATTATCTATCAATTCGGCTACGTGATGGCCGGGAAATCGAGATAGTTCATAACCCAGATTTTCAACTTCATCTTCAATCAGCACCGGCGCAATGGGACCGACGGCAAGCGATAGATGGGCCATCAGATAATCAAAAAAATCTTTGTCCAGCATGACGATTTTGGGGTCGACTTTTTCGACCAACCCATTTTGCATAAGTTTGGCAATGATTTCACGCATGGAACTCATATTCAAACCGGTTTTTTGAGCGACCGCACCCAGCGGCGCTTTACCGTCCAACTCCATCAAAACGGAAAGCATTTGATGATCAAGCGAGAATTCTCCAATATCTTGGCGGACGGCACGCTTAAAAACCATAGAGGATAATTCGCTCGACGAAAAATCCATGTTTCTACCTCACCGGTGCCATTTTCAATTTGGGAGCCCGCTAAAAGGCTGTGACGGTTTCGTTCTAATAAATTTGTGATTCCCAACCATTCCGGACAAAGAGGGTCTAGGGTATAGAGGGATTTTTACTTTGATTTTTGGAGTATCCGTAATTCCTGTTTTAGGACATTTAACTCGGAATGAATGAAGTTTTTAAGTTCTTCAACCGCATCGGCCAGATCGCCATAAGATTGAGGTGCGCCGGGGGTCGGCGACAGGCTTTTTTTTGCGACTTTCTCAGAGACTTTGTTGTCAGGCCGCGCGGCTTCTTTCTTTTTGAGCGCCCGGGCCAGGGGCACGGCTTCTTTTGGTGCGGATATAACTTCTTGCCGACCCACTTTGGCGGCTTTTTTCTTTGAGACCTGATTCCTGAGCTGCTTATATTTGTTCATTTCAGTGCCAAGCAGTTTTTTCTTTTCTGGTTCAGCCATATCTTCTGATAGAACCACCTCGTCCAGACGAGCGAAAACCGAGTTCAGGATTTTAAATGTTTTGGGGTGGGCATTCCCGCGATTGGTTTTAATATAGACGCCGAGGGAACCCAAAAGCTGAAGAAACGTAAAAATGATTTTTTCGTTTTTATAGGTCGCTTTCAGGCTGTCTATTTGGGAGAGAAAATCGGCCAATATTTCTTCGGTAATTTCCCAGTCGATTGAAAGAACCAGATGCTTCAACGCTGCAAGGGGATAATCATCCGCGACTCTTTTCCCTTTCGTCTCACCGGCCGCTATTTCTTTTAAATCAACAATTTCATCATCTACAGCCGGTGGTTGTTTTTCTTGCGATTTATTTTCTTCCGCGACCGTGTCTTTGGCCTCGATAATATTTTCATCATCAGCAAGAGTATCACCTTCTCCAAAGAGATCATCAAGGCGTTTGGCAATCTCAGAGTCCAAATTGTTGTTATTGGATTTATCGACCAATTTATTCCCTCCTATTTCAAGTCCCTTTTTATGGACGCTACCGTCATCGAGATAATTTTTTTCAAGGTCGTTACGACATTGGTTCCCTTCAAAGCGCTGGCCGTATATGACGGCCGTTTTAACTGGCTGTTGAGATCTTTTTCAAGAAGATGGGTTGCAAGCAGTGGAATTCCCTGCTCTGAAAGGTCGACCTTGTTATACTGGATGACACAAGGAATCTTAAAAATACTCTTTTTATAATTCGCAAGGTTTTCCTGTAAATTTTTTAAGGCCAAAATATTTTTTTCACGGCGGACTGCCATGGCATCGGCAACAAAAACAATGCCATCCACCCCTCTGAGAACCAACCTCCGGGTGGCATTGTATTTAACCTGCCCGGGCACAGTGTAGAGCTGAATTTTAACATTATATCCATTGATCACACCGATATCAAAAGGCAAAAAATCAAAGAAAAGCGTGCGATCACCATGTGTTTTAACGGTGACCATCTCGGTGTTGATCCGCTTCCGGAATTTTTTGTATATGTATTCCAGGTTCGTCGTTTTGCCGCCTCGACCGGGACCGTAATAGACAATTTTGACCTGGATTTCTTTATTTTTCAGATTAACAAATGCCATGCGATATCTTAACTCTAAAAAAACAAACAACCATCAACGAGAATACTCGATGACTGCCGGTTTTAAAGTGACAGGAGCGGTTCCAATATGGTTTTCAGTTGCTCAACCGAATCGGCAACTTTCAGTCTTAAAAACCCCAGGGAGATATCATTGCCGAAAATGGTAATCAGCAAAAATTCAGTCGTAATTTTATTAAAATGGATATTTTCCTTTTTGCCTTTATGGAACAGCAACGAAAACTCATTTTCGCCGATGATTTTGGCCATTGCGCTGACAGCGCCGAAATTGCCGGCCGCCAGGGCCGCCAGCGAATAAATATCGTGCTGTTTTTCCCCATTATCTAGGTTGGTAATGATGTTTCCGGCCATATCAATCAGAAAAACACAGCGGACCCCATTTTCGATAAGATCCTGATTTAAAATATCCTCTATTCTATCGAGCTGTTTTTGACCAAGCGTGTAAGACAATTGCCCCTCCTGAGTCGTATGATGTGCGGTTTGATTGAATCGCTAGTAAATGATAACCGATTTTTAATAATCTTAAGGGATTTCAGCGCTTCCGGTATCTCTAGCCACCTTAAATTCGGTATTTTTTTGAAAAAACTTTAATATTATTGAACAGATATCCCTTGTAAGACGATAAAAGTCTAAATTTATTTAATACTAGTCTTATGTTTCTTAAATTACAAGAAAAACACGATTTTAGCAAGCTAAATCTTTGATTTCTATGCTTAAGAAGTTATAAATCCAGGCCGGGTTCATGGACTTCTTTTGAATCAAACAAATCCATTTCAATAAAAACTTCGCTGCCGGATTGGGCGGATATCTTCAAATTTGGGTAGCGCTTTTTAAAAACCTGGATCATGGCGCTGTTCTCCCGCAATACCGATGCCAGAAACCACGTATAATTATTTTCTTTGGCGATTTGTTCAAGCACTGCAAGCAGATAGGAGGCAATTCCCATACTCTGGTAATCTTCACGAACCACAAAGGCGATTTCAGCTACTTGTTCGCGGTCATAGGCATAGGTCCCAATGGCGATAATCTCTTTATGGCCTTCTTTTTGAACCAGGCCGATAATGGTCATATTCGTACGGTAATCCACGCTGGCCCAGTGTTTTTGAACGACCTCATGCGAGAAGGAGCGCATGCGATAGAAAAACCGCATATAAATCGTTTTTTCCTGAAGTGAATAAAAGAAATTCCGATAACCAATTTCATCCGAGGGTAAAAGCGGGCGAAACTCCGCCGTTTTTCCGTTTTTCAATTTAAAAGTACTCTTATATCCTTCCAGAAAAAGCAGATCTTCGGTGGACGGCGGCAACTGATCGGCAAATATATAATGGCGCTTTTTGGCCACATTGATGAGTTGCTCGCGAAATTTCGGATGGGCGATTTGCGCCAGCTCCATGACCCGCTGGTAAATGCTTTTGCCCTGAAGCTCGGCGATGCCGTATTCGGTAATGACAAAGTTGACATCCCCGCGGGTGGTGGCCACCCCGGCGCCTTCACTCAAATGCGATACAATGCGTGAAACCGCACCGTCTTGGGCTGTCGACGGTAAAGCGACTATCGAAAACCCGCCTTCAGACATGGAGCTTCCTCTTAAGAAGTCAACCTGATCCCCGATGCCGCTGTAAAACAGATAACCCATGGAATCCGAACAGATCTGGCCGGTCAAATCGACCTCAAGGGCTGAACTGATAGAGACCAGATGATCGTTACGCGCAATGACGGTGGGGTCATTTACATATTCGGAAGAACGGAAATAAAAGGCGGGGTTGTTATCGACATAATCATACAATTTTTTCGAACCCATACATAGAGACGCAACCACTCTGCCGGGCAGCAGTGTTTTTTTCTTGTTGGTAATCACATTTTTCTCAAATAATGGCAGCAGACCATCGGTAATGAGCTGGGTGTGAAGACCCAGGTCCTTTTTGGTGTCCAAATACTGCATAATGGCATAAGGCAGATGGCCGAATCCCATTTGAAGTGTCGCCCCGTCATCCACCAGCTGGGAGACAAAATGCCCGATCCGTCGGGCGATCTCATTATCTTTTTCGGCGGGGACCATCTCCACCAGAGGCTCTTCGAAGGGCACCAGCCAGTCGATTTCGTCGACGTGTACGAAGCTGTCGCCCCAGGTGCGGGGCATCAGCGGATTGACCTGGGCAATTACCAGCCGGGCATTTTCCAGTCCCGACCGGGTGATATCGACAGAAACACCCAAACTGCAATAGCCGAATTTATCGGGCCGGCTGACCTGAACCAGTGCCACATCCAGTCCGATACGCTGGCTGGCAAAAAGCCTGGGAATCTGGGACAGATAGGCCGGAATATAATCAATTTTTCCTTCAAATGCAGCCTTGCGCATACTGGCGCTGATAAAAAACAGTTTAAGAGAAAATCTTCGCCGAAAGGATTCATCGTCAATGTACCTGGAAAAAGTCGACGACAGCATTTGATAGACCAAAATATCCTGAATAGTTGAATCATTAACCATGGCCTTGATCAAATGCTGGGGTTCGCCGCATCCGGTGCCGATAAAGACACGACTGCCGTTTTTAATTTTAGAAACCGCCTCTTGCCCGCTGAGGACCTTATGCGGACACAATCGCTTCAAATCCATTCCAATACCTCGCTGAATGTTCCGTTTTTAAATTCTATCAGATTATGCCTAAGTAGTTAGAATACCAATAATAATACGAATCCTTGATAAATCAACAATGATTTGTTTTCTAATTAAAAAGGCCTTATACTATGAAACTGGGACTTCGATTACAAAAAGAGAGAGGCAACATTAACCCGGCATCATGAAACCCTCCAAGCCTAAAGGCCCGTTTCGCCCGTTTGCAGGCCTTAAAACCCTTTTAGAAACCCATTCCGTTCCTCTTAAAAAGGACGACGGCGTTTTGCTATCAGAATCAGCTGCCCCCGAAACGGATCCGGAAACCGACCGGGCGCTCTTTGAAGCGGCCATGGCGGATGTCGAAAGAATACCTCAAAACATTTGTGCCAAACAAAATTTCCAAAAATCAGCTGTTGCGGGGCCCGATAAAACGGATGAATCGGAAACATTGCTGCATCTGGAAGAACTGATTAAAACCGGCAAAGGGTTTGTGGTCGCCGACACCCCCGAATATATCGAAGGAATCGGCTACAATGTGAACCGCGAAGTCACCAAACGGCTTCACAACGGCGAATTCTCAATCCAGGGGCACATCGATCTTCACGGTCTGACCGTTGAAAGTGCCCGGGAAACCTTTGAAAACTTTCTAAAAGAAAGCATCTCCACCGGTAAAAGAATGGTTTTAATCGTTCACGGACGCGGCCTTTCTTCACCGGCAAAGCCGATTTTAAAAACAAAGGTGACAAAATGGCTCACCAGCGGCCCCTGGCGTAAGTGGGTCATGGCATTTACCAGTGCACGATGGTGTGACGGGGGCGCAGGCGCTACTTATGTACTCTTGAGGAAACGCCCGGTGACCAAACGATTTAAAAAGGGTCGCAGATGGAAAAAATAGCTTGACAAAAACCAAATTGATCATTAAATACTGCCGCTTTACAGTTCAATGCTTAACCACCCCCCATGGCGCACCATAGCAGATGGGGGCTTTTAATCAAAATGCTAAGGGAAGCGAAATGAAAAAAGACATCCGTAACGTCAGAAACATCGGTATCAGTGCCCATATCGATTCAGGGAAAACAACCCTGACCGAGCGTATTCTCTTCTACACCCAGCGCATTCACACCATGCACGACGTGAAAGGTAAAGACGGTGTTGGTGCCACCATGGATTCCATGGAACTTGAAAAGGAACGGGGCATTACGATTGCTTCGGCAGCCACCTATTGCGAATGGCAGGGCCATGAAATTAACATTATCGACACTCCCGGCCACGTCGACTTCACGATCGAGGTCGAACGGTCCCTGAGGGTCCTGGATGGCGCCATACTGGTCCTTTGCGCCGTTGCCGGGGTTCAATCCCAGTCTATTACCGTCGATCAACAGATGAAGCGCTACAAAGTCCCCGGCATCGCGTTTGTCAACAAATGCGACCGCAGTGGTGCCAACCCGGACCGGGTGGTTCGGCAGCTTAAAGAAAAACTGGAGCATAATCCCGTAACGATGCAATTGCCCATCGGACTGGAAGCGGATTTTGAAGGTGTAGTTGACCTCGTCTCCATGAAAGCGATCTATTTTGACGGCGATAAAGGCGAGCAGGTCCGTCAGGAGGAAATTCCGTCGGATTTGAGGCAGGCCGCTCAGGATCACCGCGAGATGCTTATCGATCAAGCCTCCATGTTTTCAAATGAGTTAACCGAAGCCATCCTGGAAGAAAAGAAGGTCACCGCAGAAATGATTATCGCCGGCATCCGTCAGGGGGTTGTCGAACGCCGCATAACACCGGTTTTCATCGGATCGGCATATAAAAATAAAGGCATCCAGCCGCTTTTAGATGCGGTCACCCAGGTGCTCCCCTGCCCGCTCAACGTCCATAATCAGGCCCTGGACATGAATAACGAAGAGCAGCCGGTCGTGCTTTCCAATGAAATCGACAAGCCCCTGGTTGCCCTGGCGTTTAAGCTGGAAGACGGGCCCTACGGCCAGTTAACTTACATCCGTGTCTATCAGGGGGCTCTGGCCAAAGGAGATGCGATCATAAACGTCCGCACCGGGAAAAAAGTCAAGGTCGGCCGCGTGATCCGCATGCATGCGGACCAGATGGAAGATATCGAGTCCATTCCTGCCGGCTACATCGGCGCATTGTTCGGTATTGACTGCGCTTCGGGAGACAGCTTCGTCGCCCCTGGAATCAGTTTAACCATGACGTCCATGTATGTGCCGGAACCGGTGATATCCCTGGCTATTTTCCCCAAAGACAATAAATCAGAGGTCAATGTATCCAAAGCCCTGCGGCGATTTACCAAAGAAGACCCGACTTTTAAAGCCTATGTGAACGAGGAAACCGGTGATACAATTATTTCGGGGATGGGCGAACTCCACCTGGAAGTCTATATTGAACGCATGCGGCGCGAATATCAGGCCGAAGTCACCACCAGCCCGCCCCGCGTCGCCTATCGGGAAACCATTACCCAGAAAGCGGCGTTCGACTATATTCACAAAAAGCAAACCGGTGGTGCCGGTCAATTCGCACGGGTTGCCGGCTATTTGGAGCCGGTCCAGGATGAAGATTTTGTATTCGAAAATAAAATTGTGCGCGGGGCGATCCCGACTCAATTTATCGCCGCCTGTGAAAAGGGCTTTAAAAATTCCATGCAGAAGGGCCCCAAAATGGAGTTCCCAGTCACCGGAATTCGGGTGGTCATCAATGATGGCGCCTCTCATTCCGTGGATTCATCCGACATGGCGTTTCAGGCCGCGGCCCGCAGCGCTTTCCGTCAGGGCTACGCCAAAGCCAAGCCGGTTATTAAAGAGCCCATCATGAAAGTGGTTGTGGAAACACCGACCGATTTTCAGGGTGCGGTCATGTCGACCTTAAACCAGCGAAGAGGAATGATCGTGGGCTCGCAGGACGAGGGACCTTTCAGCGTAATCGAAGCCCAGGTGCCGTTATCGGAGATGTTCGGTTATGCCACCAACTTGAGGTCGGTGACCAAAGGACGGGCGCAATTTACGATGGAATTTCTGACCTACAAACAGTTACCGCAATCCATCGCTGACGAGTTGATGAAAAAAGCGGCGGAGAAAAAAAAGAATGTTGCTTAACCCTGAACTGAACAAAACCAATGCGGAGCTGCTAACCGAAAATATTATTTATATCAAAGAAAGGAATATCAGCATGCTGAAAAATGAGCTCGTATTAAAAAATCCGTTGCGGCGGATGGGTTATCAAAGCGATGATATTCTTAAAGGGGGCGAATTCGGGGCGGTGATGGCCCGCGCCGGCGTGGGTAAAACCGCCTTTTTGGTACAGCTGGCTTTAAACAGCATGCTTAGAGAAAAAAATGTGCTGCACATCAGCCTCAATGATCCCGTAAAAAAAGTAAGCCTGTGGTATAAGGAGGTTTTTAACCGGATTGCAACCCAATATGCGATCCATCAAAGCGCTCAGCTGTGGGATACGGTTCTGCCCCATCGGTTCATTATGACATTTCGGGTGGAAGGCTTCAGCGTCCCGAAACTCGAAGAACGACTCACCGACCTGATCGAGCAAAACATCTTTAAGCCGCATGCCATAATCATTGACGGCCTCCCGTTCGACGATGCGCTCAATCAGGATCTGGCGGATTTAAAGAACCTTGCCAGCCGCCAGGAGATGCATGTGTGGTTTACCGTTCGAACCCACCGTCACCAGGAGTCCGGTGCCAGCGGTACCCCTGCGCAACTGATTCAGGTCGCCGATTTATTCGAAGTCGCCATTCAGCTGGTTCCGGTTGGAAAACAAATTCAAATAAAAGCGTTTAAAGGCCTCGGCTCCCAGGGGGATCAACCCGATTTGATGCTGGACCCCGCCACGATGTTGATTCAGGATCAAGATGTTAGTAGCTGAGCCGCCGTCTTTAAAATCTTCAATTATTAATGATAGTTGCAATGTCTTTTCCATATCAATTTTAGCTCAAAATCACGCCAAAATGGCCGTTTTCGGCCGTTCAAGTGACAATAATAGACACACACGGCAATTAGCCTGTCAATCCGTCTAAAAGCTCGGCTGCCTTGCGTTTAGCTTTGTCCGACAGATGCGCATAACGCTCAGTCGTTTTAACATCAACATGGCGCATCAAATCGCGTACCTCGTAAATGGTCGCGCCGCGCATGACCAGATGTGATCCGTATGTGTGCCGCAAGGTATGAAAAGTCACATGATCCGGCCTGCCGTACTTGATACCAGCCGCCTTGCAAGCTCTTTTAAATGCCGTTGTTGCGTCTTTAATCGGTTTCCACTTGCCGCTGAAATCCTGCCAGATAAAAACCCGCTTGCTATCGACTATCGGACGACGGCGAATCCGCTTGAATAAATTAATGAGCGGCTCGTTTAAAGTGACTTCTTGCGGTTCGTCCGACTTGGTTTCCGGCAGTTCGATGATGCCTTCATCCCATTTTATTTGTTGCCAGGTCAGCGTCAGCAATTCGGTTCTGCGCATACCCGAATTGATAGCGCAGATGATAACATCCTGCAAATGCTGCGGACTGACCGCCAGCAACCGTTTGATTTCAGCCGGTGTTAGATAGCGCTTTTGTTGGTTGTTTTCCTTTAGCATCAATAGCTTGCTGCGTGTTTTTTAAAGGCAGCAACGTTATGCTGCCGCCAAATTAATGAGCCCCCTTTCTGTTTGTGGTTGACATTTATTGTATAACACTTTATATACTTTCGTTATACATTCTGCAAGTATAAATTTACAAATGATAAATTTTTTATTATGAAAGGAGCATGGCTAAAAGCATGACAATGATCCGCATTGATGAACACGTCAAAAACGAACTTAAAAAATTAGCAGCAAAGGAAAACCGTAGCCTGTCAAATTTCATTCTCAACGCTACGCTGCAATACATCAAAGAAAATTACGGTAAAGAATTAAATCAACAAAAAAATAAATTGCACAATAACGAAAATACTTGACATTAGTGTAGGTTATGATTAAATATTTCTTAGCGACTGAGATGGGACGCTATGCGACCCGTTGTCGGGCCGAATGGCCTGACCTCAGACGCTTTTTTTTTGCCTGAAAGGTGGTTAGCTGTTATGTATTTTTTATATTTAGACGAATCAGGAAGTGACACATCCCACTTTGTCCTTCTCGGATTGGCAATTCCCGCCCTTACTTGGCAACAAAAAACCAGTCAAATCACTCCGATTAAAAAATCTTACGGTTTGGAAGGATGCGAAATTCACACAGGGTGGATGATGAGAAGATATATTGAACAAGAAAAAATACCCAACTTTGATGGTCTGGATTTTGAAGCCCGAAAAGATGCTGCTTTAAAAATGCGTAGCACACTACTGAATAGGTATCTTGAAGTAGGTGATAAAAAGAAATTTCAGAATTTGAAAAAAGCCTATAAAAAAACGGCTGACTATATCCATTTAACATTTGAAGAACGCAGAAATTGTTTAAGGGATTTAGCTGACTTAATTGGTTCTTGGACTGATTCACGTTTATTTGCAGAAGCAGCCGATCGCGATAAATTTAATTTAGCAATGTCAATATATGAAAATGCCTTCTCCAATGTAATAAGTCGCTTTGATACATTTCTTGTAAATTTTAGCAGACATGAGAATGAAGAATTATACGGACTTGTCATACAAGATCAAAATGAAAGTCAATCATTTCGATTAACTGAAATGATGAAAAAATTTCACAGTATAGGAACAGTGTGGACTGATCAAACTCGAATGATTGAAACGCCACTTTTTGTCGATAGTAAGCTAACCGAAATGATACAGATGGTTGATATTTGTGCTTATGCGACAAGACGATTTTTTGAAAATAATGAATCTGATCTATTTGATCGGTTTTATGATCGATTTGATAGAATCCCGATGGGCGCAGTCGTTGGAATAAGACATTATACTGGTTTATTTGTTTGTCATTGCAAAGTATGCCAAGATCACAAAATCTGACTCTAACGTGGAATCGTTTCTTTTTTACCTTTATTTCAAATTGTCAAAGAGCAAATAATCATACATAGCAGTCAATCTCTGACACATCTTTTTATAAGCCCGCTAATTAAGCGGGTTTTTTGTTAGCTTTCTTGATTACAGTACAAGCGTTTCCGCGCACATCCACCCGCGCCAGCTTGCGGTATTCAGCTGGATAAAAAATTGCGGAAATCAACAACCAAATAGGCAGAAAACCAGATGGTTGCCGGTGATATCCAACAATTCGGCAAATATCAATTCTGAAAATTCTTGTGATATTCCTTTTATATCTGTAAAATTGCCAAAATGCATGTATTCTCAATATATCGGTAGTCTCCAGAATCCTTAATTTTGATTGAAAAAGCCCATCGATTTGGGTATAAACACATTTAAAATGTTCTTGATTTTCCTATTCCACCTGACCTGAAGCTCTTCACCATTTTCAGAATCGAAGGCGAGTGACAATTTATTCCAGGCGTAACTTTGGGAATCGAAAGGAGGAAATATGAAGATTTTATTAGCAGTTTTTTGTGGCATGCTGCTGATCGTCGGCTGCCACATGCCCTCTCCGCCGCCCACACCGGACCCGGATGCTGAGCTGATCGAAAAAGGCAGGCAGATCTTTTTTAATGAAACATTTGAAGGCAACGGCCGAACCTGCGGTTCGTGTCATCCGGCTGAGAATAATTTTGCCATTGATCCTGCGTTCATTGCATCCTTGCCGGATGACGATCCGCTCTTTGTGGCTGAATTTAATCCCGATCTGAAAGAAAATTTTGAGAATCCACGATTGATGAGAGAATTCGGTCTAATTGTAGAAAACCTGGATGGGTTTGATGATCTGGCCAACAAATTTACCCTACGCGGCGTTCCGCACACCCTCGGATTGCCAAACACAATTGACAGCGCTCTGGGGCCTCGGACTGGTTGGTCAGGAGATGGCGCGCCCGGTGATGGAACCCTGCGATCCTTTGCCATTGGGGCAGTCATCCAACACTTCACCAAAACATTAAATCGTGTCCCGGGCACTGATTTTCGTCTTCCCACAGATGAAGAACTCGATGCCCTGGAGGCTTTTCAATTTTCACTGGGGCGGCAACAGGAATTAGCGCTGCCTTTGCAGCTTAAGGGCACAGTTGCAAAAAGAGGCCAGGCGCTTTTTTTGAGCCCGGCTGAGGGCAAATGCTTTGCCTGCCATTCTAATGCGGGTGCAAACGGCGATCCAGCCGTTTTCGGTCCCAACGTTGGTAATCAAAATTTCAATACCGGCGTTGAGGATCTGCCGGACCAACCCCAGGATTTAACCGGCGAGCTGGTGCCGCCGGATGATGGATTCGGTATTCCCGGCGATGGTACCTTCAATACGCCTTCTCTGATTGAAGCTGCGGATACGGGGCCGTTTTTTCATAATAATTCGATCGAAACCATAGAAGGTTCGGTGGCCTTTTATAACGGGGATGCGTTCAATAACTCTCCAGCCGGTCAGCTTTTGCAGCAGGCAACCGGCAGCGGTATTAATCTGGATGGCACCCAGGTTGTGGAAGTGGCGACATTTTTACGGGTTATCAATGCCCTGGAAAATATCCGGCAGAGCATCGAGCTGTTGGAACCGGTGGCCCAGAAATGGCACCAAACGGTCGAACAAAGCAAGCGGCTGCTCGATCGGGTGGCAGCGGAAACCGGGGACAGTATCGCGGTTCTCTCCGGAGGGGGCCTTCATCCTGAAGCCGTAACGCATTTGAAAGAAGCCCTCCGGTTGACGGAAAAAGCTCAGTGTAGCTGGTTTTCCAAAAGCCGGTATGCCCGCGAAGCCATCGAGCAGCAGGAAAAGGCCCGCAACCAATTGGTGGAAACATCCTAAATGATGTTTAAATTATATGGAGGATACCAACATGTCTAAATATTTAACCATAATTGGCATTATTTGTTTTCTGTTGTTTGGCGCTTTTTATGCCGATGCAGAAAAATCGACCGAATTATACATACCCATTGGGCAATCGCCGGGTTTGTCCGGGGAGTATACTGTCATGGGGAAGATTGATCAGGTCAATCCTCAGAATCAAACCCTTAAGATGTCAGGGGCTTCCGGCAGCTATACCGTAAAAATGACCAAGAATACTTTTATTTACCTGGACAGGAGCAAAACTCAGCTTAGCAACATCTATGGAACCTTGGCCGATTGTAAGGCCGGGGATCTGGTTGAAGTGAAGTTTGAAGACAATTCCCGCAACAAACCCATAGAGTGGATCAAGGTGCAAAAATCGCAATAACTCCATAGCCGTGTATTATTTCAACAAAAAGGTCTTCTACAGATTTTTGAATTGAAAGAATTCAATTTTCAAATATTATCTGTAGTGTTCAGTACATCCCAGCGCCGCAATAATGAAGCCTGAAGGTTAGTTATCGTTTCGGCTTTCAATATTGACTGGGATTTATCAAATGGAAAACGTGGATTTCCAGTTAAAGTCCACGCTTTTCTTGTTTATATGGCAATACCAGATCTTGTGGTGATGGTATCTCCAACATATCGGCAAATATCAGTTCTGAAAATTCCTGTGATATTCAATTTAAATCACAACTCAGAGGGGTGAATCCGCGCCTATGGATTTGCCCTTTTTATTGCCTCAAAGCCTCATTTTTCGGGCCTCCGGTTTGACACCAGATTTAAAATTGCGATAGGCTGCAGATATCCGTTTCATATCTGTAAAATTGCCAAAATGCATGTATTCTCAATATACATGAAATTTTGGCGAAGCTGTGCTATGGCAAGATAATTCAGATTTTTGGAGAATTTAAATTTTTGTGATTACATCTACATATCAGTACTTTGGGATAATTTGTGATATTTTATGATATCACAAGTTTTCAAAGGGATGGTTTTTTACAGATTATCTCAATTTATCACCATCACTTGATATTTGGTTTGCTGTTGTGATATCCCAAGTTTTGATTCAGTAAAATTTCTTCCGATTTTAAACCAATCCGCTTATCTTTCACTTATCCGAATTTACATAAATGTCACCTTGCCGTTATGAACGTCGTACATGGCTCCCGCCAGTCCGATTTGATCCTTATCGGCCATGCCCCGTAAAATAGAACTGCGCTTGCGAATGCGTTCAACGGTTAACACCACATTTTTATCAGTCACGGCTTGGACAAATTTAGCGTTCTTCGAAGATCGGTCGGAATCATACCCGGGCACGGCTGCTACCGCTGGTTTTATGTTGGCCAGCGTCTGGGTGAGATTGCCCAACACAACATCGTCACAGGCTCCTTTGACAGCACCGCATTCCGTATGACCTAAAACGAGAATCAATTTTGCCCCCGCGGCGGCACAGGCAAACTCGAGGCTGCCAAGGATATCGTCATTGACAAAGTTCCCGGCTATTCGTGCACTGAAGATATCGCCGATACCCTGATCAAAAATCAATTCATTGGACGCGCGCGAATCAATGCAACCCACAATGGCTGCAAACGGAAACTGTCCGGAGCCAGTCGCCTTGACCTGTTGCATCAAATTGCGCTGCAACATCTTGCCCTGTAAAAATCGTGAGTTTCCATCTTTTAGCATTTGTAAGGCTTTTTGCGGGGTTATCGCGCTCTGGGTTTGTTTGGTCTGGGTTACGGCTGATGATGCGGCATGCGCCCGCAAGGCCGACAGGGCTAAACTTGAACCCACAGTGGCTGCGAGCAAAGAACTGCCAGTTTTCTTCATAAAGTTTCTGCGATCTATATCAAGAGTATTTGTTTTCATTGTCCTTTCCTTTCAGCAAACATCTTATTCGGCTGGAATTATTAAAAGAATAAACTGTAACAAATTTAATATCGTTCTGGGACATGTCAATGGATCAGATCAAACCGATTTTGGATGGTCGATTCAAAAGATAGTCTTGAATAATTTCACAGAAAAATTCGGATATACGACGACGCACATGGGTTGGTGTCAGATGATGCAAACACAAATTATTTCATATATCTTCTGGTAAGCTTAAATATATTCAAATCTCAAAAGTGCATGTACCTCCAACATATCGCAGGTGAGCCTAAATTGCAGATATCAACAATAGAAACCAAGTATCTGCGTTGTCGCATTTTTCAGATACTGTAAACATATCACAAGGCAAACACCTTTT
>PVMK01128793.1_pt1 | contig 18595 bp, 20 predicted proteins | sample 1853481 | NCBI WGS metagenome assembly PVMK01 (sample SAMN08533507, study PRJNA380276) | Marine sediment metagenome, whole genome shotgun sequencing project. | reverse complement strand
AAGAGCCGCCGCGGCCGGAACGTCAGTCCTGATACGTATGCAGGGTATGAGTTCGAACACGGTGGTGAACCGATTGAAGCGACCGTATTCCCGATCGACGGCATCCGCCAGGCGCCGATCTCACCCATCGATCGCAAGCCAATCCGACGAGCAGACATCAAAGCGGTGATAGCGTTATTGGCGGCTGCGGACGGGGCGTTTGACGACGGAAGTAAAGCGCAGCGTAGCGAGCCATGACGGAGGCAAATGCGCCGTTCGCGGTCGCTACGTGCTGGCGTGCGCAGTTAGCGCTTGTCGATAGATACGTAGTCGCGTTCGGCCGGGCCCGTGTAGAGTTGACGTGGCCGGCTGATGCGCCCATCCGGGTCGGCGATCATTTCGCGCCAGTGTGCTGTCCAGCCGACCGATCGACCGATCGCAAACATGACTGTAAACATCGATGTCGGAACGCCAAGGGCCCGATAGATAATGCCTGAATAGAAATCGACGTTCGGATACAGATTCTTCTCTACAAAATAATCATCCTTAAGCGCAAACTCTTCGAGTTCGAGCGCCAAATCAAACATCGGTGTGTTCTTGCGTCCCAGGCTTTTGAGAACTTTGTGGCACATGCCGCGAATTATCGTCGCGCGCGGATCGAAGTTCTTATAGACGCGATGCCCAAAGCCCATCAACCGGAACGGATCATTTTTGTCCTTGGCCTTGTCGACGTATTTCGGAATCTGACTCGCGTCGCCAATCTCCTTGAGCATGTTCAGAACCGCTTCATTGGCGCCGCCGTGCGCCGGGCCCCAAAGCGCCGAGATGCCCGCAGCGATTGCTGAATACGGATTTGCGCCAGAACTGCCCGCCATGCGCACGGTTGAAGTCGAGCAGTTCTGCTCATGATCGGCATGCAGGATAAATAACAGATCGAGCGCCTCTGCGGCAATCGGATCGATTTCGTAAGGTTCGGCAGGTACCGCAAACAACATCTGCAGCAGATTTTCACAATACGACAGATCGTTTTTCGGATAAATGAAAGGCTGACCGATGTTTAGCTTGTATGCCGCGGCCGCAATGGTCGGTAACTTGGCCAGGATGCGATGCGCAAAAATATCGCGATGCTCAGGATTGCTCGCATCCATCTCGTCGTGGTAATACGCCGACATGGAACCAACAACTGCGGACAACATCGCCATCGGATGCGCGTCGTACCGAAAACCCTTGAAGAAATTCAGCATGCCTTCGTTGAGCATCGTGTGCGTGCTGATCGTGTCGGTGAATCCCTCCAGCGCCGTCGCTGTCGGCAGATCACCATGTAACAGCAGGTAGGCCACTTCGAGGAAATTTGAGTTTTCGGCAAGCTGCTCGACCGGGTAACCCCGGTACATCAGGATGCCCTGCTCGCCATCAATGTACGTAATGTCGGATTCGCAACTGCCGGTCGCTACGAAACCCGGGTCGTAGGTGAAAACACCCAGCTCTTTGTAGAGTTTGCCGATGTCGATGACATCAGGGCCAACGGCGCCCTTGCGAACGGGCAACTCCGTCTCTGTGCCGTCGGTGCCGATCAGGCGGAATACGTCCTTGGTCATTGCTGTCCTCTTACAGAAAATCGATACGAGCATAGCAGAGCCGCGCGTGTTCGGGCCGCGGATGGGGGAATTCGATTGACGCGTGACCACCGGACCGCGCCCGGCAGCCGTGGTTGGCGCTAGCTAATCCCGTACTTTTTACGGAATTTGTCCACACGTCCGCTGGTATCGACGATCTTCTGCTTGCCCGTGTAAAACGGGTGGCAGGAAGAGCACACTTCTATCGAGAGGTCCCCGCCGAGCGTCGAACGCGTAGTGAACTCGTTACCGCAACTACAGGTAACTTTGATGTCGCCATAGTTGGGGTGAATGTCGGCTTTCATTGGATGCTCTCCAGGGCACGCGGAGGTGCAAAAAGGGCGCGTAATATAAACGCATGCGGGCATCATCGCAAGCCCGGCCGTAGCGGAACGTTTTATCCACAGAAGCTGTGGATAAGTCTGTGGAAGAAAATTGGGCGAATGACCTAAGGTGCGGATTTTCAAAGAAGCCTGTCAGAATGACTATTTTGTGTTCATTTTTGTATTTCTAATTAAATCATATACTTATCATGATCTTTCAGACACTCGAAGTGAGCTGATGGCCCTCTCACACTGAAAATACAGCTATCCGCGAAGCATTGTGCATAAGACCTCAAGGCAGAAATTCGCCCTGCAGGTCATTTAAGAAGCGCTGACCAAGCCCTGTCACGCGCCAGAATCCGCCCGACGTCTCTTCAATAAGCTGTTTTTCCGTCGCGACTGCGAGCCGCTCATTGAGCCTCGTTGCCGGCAGCCCGGTGCGCTCGACAAACATCGACAGGTCAAATCCGTCCGTTAGCCGCAGGGCATTGAGCATGAATTCGAACACGCGTTCAGGCTCATCGAGGGGCGCCATCTCGACACCCGGGCCAGACCGTTCCACCGTCTCCATATACATCAGCGGATTCGCCGCTTTGGCGTATCGCCAGATCCCACTGTCGTCGCTGAATTTACCGTGTGCCCCGGCGCCGACCGCCAGGTAATCTCCAAAACGCCAGTAATTGAGATTGTGGCGACATCGCAGTCCATCGCGCGCGTACGCAGAGACCTCGTATTGCTCATACCCAAGGGTTGCCAACAACGCCTGGCCCTCGGTCTGAATCTCGAAGCTCAGATCATCGTCGGGCAAACCTTCCGGCGGTCGGGCATGAAACACGGTATTCGGCTCAAGCGTAAGTTGGTACCAGGACAGGTGCTCGGGTGCGAGCAGTGCGGCGGCCTGAAGATCTTCCAGCGCATCAGCCACGCTCTGCCCGGGCAGCGCGAACATTACGTCGAGGTTGATGTTCGAAAATCCGGCCTCGTGTGCCTCGCCGACGGCCCGCGCGATATCGTCCACAGTATGTATGCGGCCCAGCTTTCGCAGCGATTCCGCATTGAAGCTCTGGGCGCCAATTGATAAGCGATTGACGCCCGCTTGTTTGTAGCCCAGCGGATCACCGCATTCAATGGTGCCCGGATTTGCCTCCATCGTAATCTCGATATCGTCAACGAGCTTGAAGCGGTCTGCAATACCGTCCAGCAGAGTGCCAATCTCGTCGGGGGAAAACAGGCTCGGCGTACCGCCGCCCAGAAAAATACTGATTAGCGGGCGCTCGGCGGCGCGTTGCATTTCTGTGTCGAGATCTGCGAGTAATGCGTCGATATAGCGGGCTTTCGGAGCCGAACTCCCCGCCTTGTGTGAATTGAAATCGCAGTACGGACACTTTCGAACACACCACGGCAGGTGCACGTACAGGGCCAGTGGGGGCACAACCATCAGCTTTGCCTTGCTCGCTGCGTCAGTTGTTGGACCAGGGTCGCCAACGCTTTGCCACGATGACTGCGCCGGTTTTTCTCGTCCGGACTCATTTCAGCCGCGCTGAGGCCGCGTTCCTGATCGAAGAACACCGGGTCGTAACCGAAACCACCGTTGCCGCGACGCTCTCGCAAGATGATGCCGCGCCATTCGCCCTGTGCAATAACAGGATCACTGTCACCGTGTGTCACATAACATGCGACGCAATGGAATTCCGCACCGCGGTCTGCTTCGTCGACGTTTCGCAATTCCTGCAACAATTTGTCGATATTGGAATCATCACTTGCCCCGGGTCCGGAGTAACGGGCCGAGCGTACACCCGGCCGTCCGTCAAGGGCATCGACAACGAGGCCCGAGTCGTCGGCAATCGCGGGCAATCCAGTTTCGGCGGCAGCGTGCCGCGCCTTGATGATCGCGTTTGCGACAAAGGTGTCGCCCGTCTCAATCGCATCACTGACAGCGAATTCAGCCTGCGAAACAATGACAACGTCCAGATCCACAAGCATGCGCCTGATCTCGCGAAGCTTGCCGGCGTTGCCGCTGGCCATGACGATCTTGTCAGGCAGCAAAGACAACGATGTCTCAGCGCGCGAGCGCTGCGTTCTGCTCTACGATGACCTCATCGACGCCCTTCCGGGCAAGTGCCAGCATGGCGTTGAGTTCCTCGTCGCTGAATGCATGACCTTCTGCGGTGCCTTGCACTTCGATAAAGCCGCCGTTGCCGTTCATTACAATATTCATATCGGTCTCTGCGGCGGAATCTTCCGGGTAATCCAGATCCAGCACCGGCATGCCACTGTAAATTCCCACTGAGACCGCGGCAACCTGACCGTGCAACGGGTTTGCCTGCAGCGATTTATCGGCAACCAGTTTCTGCATCGCGATCGACAACGCCACGAATGCACCGCTGATCGCGGCGGTTCGGGTACCTCCGTCTGCCTGGATGACATCGCAGTCGAGGGTAACGGTTCGCTCACCCAGCGCCTCGAGATCGACGACCGCCCGCAGTGACCGGCCGATCAATCGCTGAATTTCGAGAGTCCGGCCGCTTTGTTTGCCGCGCGTCGCTTCGCGACCTGTCCGTGTGTTTGTCGACCGCGGCAGCATGCCGTACTCACCCGTAACCCAGCCACTGCCTTTGCCGCGCAGCCAGGGCGGAACGCGCCGCTCAACGCTCGCGTTACAGAGAACTCGGGTATCACCGAACTCGGCCAATACACTACCTTCGGCGTGTCGGGTGAAATCAGGGGTAAAACGCACGACCCTCATCTGGTCGGCATCGCGGCCACTCGGGCGCATTATTATTCTCCTCTTGTTTCGGGGTCTGACCCCAAATCAGGATCCGAGCCATTTGAGCGCAGTTCCGGTCGTATTGTCGCTGTGGGGCGAATTCGCATTCAATGCCTGAATGCTGAGTTCCTTTAGGCTCTCGCTGAGCTCGGCGTCGCTCGGGCGCCCTATCTGCGCCACGTCTGCGTCGCTCAGGCCCGACCACAGGCCATCTGAGCAAGCGAGCAGGACATCACCGGGCAACAGCGTGCGTTTGGTCGTGATGCTCATGTCGGGCACAGGCGCGTCGCCGCCGATGCAACATTCCACAAAATTTCGCATCGGATGATCCAGTGCTTCTTCTTCGGTAATCGCACCTTCCTGGATCAACACCTCAACGTGGCTGTGGTCCCGCGATCGCGACAGCACAGCGCCATCGCGAATCTGATAGATGCGACTGTCGCCGATGTGCGCCCAGAATGCACCACCTTCCTGAACGAGACAGATGGCACAGGTCGCGCGAGGCCGGAAGTCGACCGCCAGATCCTTACCGAGGCCAACCACCTCATCGTGCGCTCTCGATAAAGCCATGTAGAGAAATCCCTGCGGGTCCAGGACGGGCAGCGGTGTTTGCATGAAAATCTCCTGAACGACGTTCAGGCCCGTCTCGGCGGCTCGTGCGCCGTCCGAATGCCCGCCCATGCCGTCAAAAACCAGCATCAGGACGGCATCATTCGCAACAACAACCGCTCCCCGGTCCTGATTGTCCGAGCGGTCCCCCAATGCCGAAACTTTGGCGTATTCAATTTGCATGTCTTTTTCGCTTGTTACTGACGCCGGCCATGCTGTCATGAAATAATCGCTGCAACCGTGACCGACACAGCACAATACGGAGATCGATGCCGATGTTACATAGTATGACAGGCTTTGCGCGACAAGCTGCCGATTCGAAGATCGGCATGTTGAGCTGGGAAATGCGAGCCGTCAATCACCGCTATCTCGAACTGTCATTTCGTTTGCCGGAGGAACTGCGCCCTAAAGAGCAGGCTTTTCGTCGGCAAGTTGGATCAGTTCTGAAGCGCGGCAAGGTTGATTGTAGTTTGTATTTTCGCCGGGCTTTTGATGGGCAAACCGATATGCGGCTCGATACCGCCCTTGTGCAACTGCTCGGCAAACGTGCCGCCGAGATCTCTGCCGAAATCCCGGAGTCGGCCGCACTCAATCCAATTGACGTATTGCGTTGGCCCGGCGTTATCGCCGAACCTGAGATTGACGCTGACCCGATGTTTGCTGCGGCAACGTCGCTTCTCGACCAAACTCTCGAGGCAATGGCCAGCATGCGTGCAAGCGAAGGCGAACGCATCGCCGCAATGATCGAATCACGCTGTGTCGATGTCGCGACAATTGTATCCTCTGTTCGCAAGCGTCTACCGGATGTTCTGACCGCCGCCCACGCAAAACAGCGTGAGCGAATCGAGAGACTCAACGTCGATGCGGATCCGGCAAGGCTCGAGGTCGAGCTCGCGTTGATCGCACAAAAGCTTGACGTCGACGAAGAAGTCGACAGACTCGATAGTCACCTCACGGAGATTCGTGACGCGCTCGCACGCGATGAGCCGGTTGGCAGGCGTCTCGACTTCCTGATGCAGGAACTCAATCGTGAGGCCAACACGCTCGGCGCAAAATCGGCGGATACGCAAACGACGAAAGCGGCCGTTGAACTCAAAGTATCGATTGAGCAAATGCGCGAACAGATTCAGAACATTGAGTGACGCGGCCATGTCTACAACACAAGCTCGCCTGTTCGTCATTGCGGCGCCGTCCGGCGCCGGCAAGACAACCCTCGCGCATGCGCTCGTTACACGTGATCCTGAATTGCGTTTTTCCGTTTCATACACAACCCGCCCGCAACGCAGCAACGAAGCCGATGGTGTCGACTACATATTCGTCGATACCGAGAAATTCGAGGCATTAAGAGCGGAGAATGAACTGCTTGAGTCGGCCACCGTGTTCGACAACCTGTACGGCACGAGCAGAAAACAAGTTGAGCAGCTGCTCTCCGATGGCCATCACGTTGTGCTCGACATCGACTGGCAGGGCGCGCGCCAGGTGCGCGACTCGATGCCCGAATGTGCCACGATTTTCGTCTTGCCGCCGTCGCTGACCGAACTTGAGCGGCGCCTGCGTGACCGGCGCACCGACAGCGAGGCCGTCATCAAACGGCGGCTTCGCGACGCTACCAGCGACATGGCTCGATGGGAGGAATTCGACTACGTCGTGATCAATGACGAGCTCGATCTGGCAGTCACGGAACTCGAGGCCATTTTGGCGGGCGAAGGCGCGTCCCAGACGACTCAAAATACGGGTATTCGGGCCAGGATCACTGATATCGCTGGTTTATAACTTTTTGGAATAAGGGCTGGCGTCATCTCATGTCTGTGCGGTAGAGTAGCGCCCGAATTCGCACAGGAGCACTAGCTTGGCCAGAATTACCGTAGAAGACTGCGTGGACAACATCGAGAACATCTTTGAAATGGTCCTTGTTGCTGCAAAACGCGCCCGCCGTGTCGCTCACGGCGCCGACCCGCTGGTCGAGCCCGAAAACGACAAGCCGACCGTTATCGCACTGCGTGAAATTGCCGAGGGTCACATCACTCCGGCCATCCTCGATGAGATCGAAATACCTCCCGTTGAAGAATTCATGTCGACCGAAGTCGGCGAGGAAATTCTCCCCGTTCGTGGCATTTCCATACGCGGCTGGCTTCATCCCCGGCCGCGACAGCTTCCCTGTGACGCGGGTATGATCGGGGCATGGATTACGCCACCGCATTGCTAGCAAAATTGCCGGGCGCGTCGAAGCGCGATTTCGGCTTGCGGCACCTTGTCGACACACTCGAGAGCTACCTGTCAGGTAGTGAGATTGAGTCGATTATGGACGCCTATGAATTTGGCGCTGAGGCCCACAAGGGCCAGACTCGCCAGTCCGGCGAACCCTATATTTCCCACCCGGTTGCCGTCGCCCAGGAACTCGCCGACATGCGTCTCGACCCGCAAGCGATTGAGGCGGCCATCCTGCATGACGTCGTTGAGGACACATCAGCGTCCATCGCCGATATCGAAGCTCGGTTTGGACCTGATGTCGCGTCCCTCGTTGACGGCGTCAGCAAGCTCGATCAGATCGAATTTCGCAGTCGCGCCGAAGCGCAGGCCGAAAGTTTTCGCAAGATGATGCTCGCGATGATTGAGGACATTCGAGTGATCCTCGTCAAGCTGGCGGACCGGCTGCACAACATGCAAACGCTGGACGCAATGCCGGCCGACAAGCGGTCGCGGATCGCCAGAGAAACGCTCGACATCTATGCGCCGATCGCAAACCGACTCGGCATCAATCGCTTCAAGGTAGAACTTGAAGACCTCGGCTTTCGTTACCTGTATCCATTTCGTTATCGTGTGCTCAACAACGCGCTGCGTCGCGCCAAGGGCAGTCAACGTCAGATCGTCAAGCGCATCTCCGACGAGATCAGCGCAGCGCTGGACGCGGAAGGCCTCACGGCAGACATCGTGGGCCGCGAAAAACATCTGTACAGCATCTATAGAAAGATGGCCGAAAAAAAGCGGACCCTGGCGGACGTCGTTGACGTTTACGGCTTTCGGATCATCGTCGACGATGCCACCGCCTGCTACCAGGTGCTCGGTCTTGTGCACAGCTTGTACAAACCGATGCCTGGCCGTTTTAAAGACTACATTGCGATTCCGCGAGTCAACGGCTACCAGTCTTTGCATACGACGCTGTTCGGTCCGAAGGGCCTGCCGCTCGAGGTCCAGATTCGCACGCATGAAATGAACCGTGTTGCTGAGTCGGGCGTTGCTTCGCACTGGCAGTACAAAGCCGACGAAAAATCGGATGCGACACCGCAACGCCGGGCCCGCGATTGGCTCGCAAATCTCACTGAATTGCAGCGCTCGGGTACCTCCGAAGAATTTCTCGAGAGCGTCAAGGTCGACCTCTTTCCTGACAAGATTTACGTGTTCACGCCAACCGGAGATATCATGCCGCTGCCAAAGGGATCGACTACCGTCGACTTCGCATACTCTGTACACACGGACATCGGCAATCGCTGCGTCGAGGCAAAAGTTGACCGGACACTCGTACCGCTGCGTACTCAACTGCAGAACAGTCAGACCGTCGAGATCATCACTCGGCGCGGCGCCAAACCCAACCCCAACTGGCTGACCTTTGTGCGCACCGCGAAGGCGCGCACGGCGATTCGGCATTACATGAAAACGATGCGGTCCAGCGAGTCGGTCGATCTTGGCAAGCGCTTGCTCGATCAGTCGCTAAAGGACTTGCACTCTTCCCTGCGCAAGGTTGGAAAAGTGCGCATGAGGGCCGCAATCGACGAACTCAAGCTCGACGATACGATAGTGTTATACGAGCAAATCGGGCTCGGCGAGCGCCTGGCACCGCTAACGGCGCGGTTCCTGCTGGGCGTTAACGAGGACGGCGAATCCGAATCGAGCAGAGCCAGTCTTGTCATCTCCGGCACCGAAGGCATGGTGATCAGCTACGCACGTTGTTGCTATCCGATTCCCGGAGACGATGTTATGGGTTACCTGAGCTCCGGGCGCGGCATCGTTATCCACCGCAATAATTGCGGCAACCTGGCCATTTTTCGCAAACAACCCGAGAAGTGGATATCCGTGAGCTGGGAGAAGGACATCGATCTGGAATTCTCCAGTCAAGTCACAATCGAGACCTTCAACAAGCCGGGGGCGCTGGCCGAAGTGGCCACGACGATTGCCGACTGCGGATCCAACATCGAGCAAGTCTCGGTGCTCGGTCGCCATGAAGACTGTTCGGTTTTGTCGTTTCTGTTGCAGGTGCGCGATCGTCAGCACCTTGCCCAGGTCATGCGCAAAGTTCGGAAAATGCCCAATGTAATTCGAGTTGCGCGAGACTGCGCGTAACGGTCGTCTCAGAAATTTCGGGGATCGCATACGGTAATGAGCAAACAGACTATCCACAGCAACGACGCGCCTGCCGCCATCGGCACTTACTCGCAGGCCATCAGGAGCGGCGACTTCGTCTTCCTGTCGGGCCAGATACCGCTCGACCCAGCCACCATGAAAATCGTGGACGGCGATTTCGAAGTTCGGGCTCGGTGTGTTTTCGATAATCTCAAAGCCGTTGCCGAGGCCGCCGGCGGCAGCCTCAACCACGTCGTCAAGCTAACGATTTACCTGACTGACCTGGGTAACTTCGCGACGGTTAACAGCGTTATGGAAGACTACTTCGACCAGCCATACCCAGCGCGCGCCGCAGTCGGCATTGCATCTCTGCCGAAAGGGGCCGATATCGAGGCCGATGCGATTCTTGCGCTGTAATGCAACCAGATCTTGCCTCACCTCTCACCGCCTTGCGTGGCATCGGTCCCGCGCTCGCGAAAACGCTCGAGCGCCTGGATCTTTTTCGCGTCGAAGACTTATTGTTCCTGTTGCCACTTCGTTATGAAGATCGAACCCAACTCGTCAAGCTCGGTGCACTCGAAAGTGGAACGCGATGCCTGGTAACCGGTGAGGTTCTGCTCGCCGAGACCGTCTATCGCGGGCGGCGGAACCTGCTCGTCAGAATAAGTGACGGCAGCGGCCAGGTCACGCTGCGCTTCTTTCATTTCTCGCGGCAACAGCAGGCGCAATTCCAGCCGGGCGTGCGTGTCAGCTGCTTCGGCGAGGTGCGCAAAGGATCGGCCGGCTTCGAGATGATTCATCCCGAGTATCGAGTGCTGCGCGAGGATCAGGATGCCGCGATCAATGAAACCCTGACAGCCATCTATCCCGCCACGGAGGGAGTGCAACAAGGCCGGTTGAGAAGCCTGACCGACCAGGCGCTACAGTGGATGCGCGATTCGCCGCCGCAAGAATTATTGCCGGATGCTGTGCGAAAGAGCCTTGCTCTACCCGCGCTTACGGAAGCAATCAACTACCTGCATCGACCGCCCCCTGACGCCGATGTCGAACGCATGCTCGAGGGCAGGCATCCGTGTCAGAAGCGGCTCGCTTTCGAGGAATTGCTGGCCCACTACGTGAGTCTCCGAAGCCTGCGTGAACTCGCTCGAACCGAGTCGGCACTGCCGCTGCGTGCGGGCGACGAGGAGATCGAACGCTTTACGGCGGGGCTGCCGTTCGATCTAACCGGCGCTCAACAGCGCGTCGTTGCAGAAATCCTCGACGACATGGCCGAGCCGCATCCAATGATGCGGCTCATTCAAGGCGATGTTGGCTCGGGCAAAACGGTCGTCGCCGCGATCGCGTGCCTCAAGGCAATTGGTTCCAACATGCAAGCCGCGATCATGGCGCCGACAGAACTGCTCGCCGAGCAACATTGGCATAATTTTTCCGAGTGGCTCAAGCCGTTGAATATTGAACCCGCGTGGTTGAGCGGAAGCCAACGGACGAAAGCTCGGCGCGACTCACTCGCGGCCATTGCGGACGGTAGCGGACAGCTCGCCGTCGGCACGCACGCGCTGTTTCAGGAAGGCGTTACTTTCAACAATCTCGCACTCATCGTAATCGATGAACAACACCGCTTCGGCGTACATCAGCGCGTCGCGTTGCGGGAGAAGGGCATATCGGAAAAAGTCTATCCACACCAACTCGTCATGACAGCAACGCCCATTCCGCGGACGCTCGCGATGGTGGCATACGCGGATCTCGACACTTCAATCATCGACGAGCTGCCGCCTGGACGACAGCCCGTGCAGACCGTCGCACTCCCCAATACGCGGCGAGACGAAGTTGTCGAGCGCGTTCGCAAAGCCTGCGAGTCCGGCCAACAAGCGTACTGGGTTTGTCCGCTTATTGAAGAATCGGAAGTGCTCGACTTCGAGGCCGCTCAGGTTAGCTACGACATGCTGACGAAAGCATTGCCGAACGTTCGCGTGGGACTGGTGCATGGCCGCATGCGCTCTGTCGAAAAAGAACGCGGCATGGGAGCCTTCAAGGACGGCACGATTCAACTGCTCGTCGCCACGACAGTAATCGAAGTTGGTGTCGACGTCCCGAATGCCACTCTGATGATCATTGAGAATGCCGAACGCATGGGCCTGTCAACTTTGCACCAGCTGCGTGGGCGGGTAGGCCGCGGCAGCGAACAAAGCCACTGCGTACTGTTGTACAAGGCACCACTTGGTCAGGTCGCGCGTAGCCGGCTCGCGGTACTGCGAGACACCAACGATGGCTTTGTCGTAGCGCAGCGTGACCTGGAATTGCGTGGCCCTGGCGAGATGCTCGGCACGCGGCAGACGGGCCTGCCTGAATACCGGATCGCCAACCTCGTTCGTGATGCCGAGCTCATGCCCGATGTTCAGCGCGCGGCCGAAACCATACGGCGAACCGCACCCGGCAACGCGGCTGCGATCGTCCGACGCTGGCTGGGCGACGCCGGACGATACGGAAAGGTCTGACTTGACTCGCAAAATAAGTAAACTGTCTCTGCATGAAGAAACTATTAACTGACCTGTTGCCGCGCGGCGTCGTTAGCCAAGTCCGTAACTACGGCAAACTGATGCGCGTCGATAAGCCCATCGGCCTGTGGCTACTCCTTTGGCCAACGATGTGGGCGTTGTGGTTGGCAGGCGAGGGCCATCCGGACCAAGGCCTTTTCGTGGTGTTCGTTTTCGGCGTGTTTATCATGCGCTCGGCCGGTTGCGTGCTGAATGATTACGTAGATCGCAAGATCGACCCGTATGTGGAACGCACTCGAACACGGCCGATAGCCTCTGGCGCCGTCACACCGACCGAAGCGCTTATTTTGTTTGCCGCACTCGGCCTGATCGCCGTTGGGCTGGCCGCAATGCTAAATCGGCAGGCACAGATGCTCGCAATAATTGCCGCAGTATTGACAGTCGTTTATCCATTCGTCAAACGCTTCATTTCCATCCCGCAGTTTGTGCTTGGCGCAGCCTTTGGATGGGCGGTACCGATGGCGTTTGCCGCACAAACCGGCACGACGCCACAACTTGCGTGGCTGGTCTTCGGGGTCGCGTTAATCTGGGCAGTGATTTACGACACGTTCTACGCGATGGTCGACCGTGACGACGACCTAAAGGTCGGCATGAAATCAACGGCGATACTGTTCGGCGACGTCGACTTATTTGTTATTGCCGGCCTGCAAGCACTGATGTTACTTGCCCTTATCCTGGTGGGTCTGCTCGCCAAACTCGGTTTCTGGTACTCCGCTTCTGTTGTTATCGCAGGCGGCCTAATGGCCTATCACCTCTGGCTCGCCCGCGACCGGCAGCCTGCCGGTTGCTTCGCAGCATTCCTGCACAATCATCACATCGGCCTGGCAATTTTTCTCGGCATTCTGCTGCACTACACCTTCAATCCTGCGCTGTAACAGCGCCTCTAATGGCGCGATCACTGACTGGAGATTTCTCTCCCTCATGGCTCGCTGCGCTGCGCTTTACTTCGGTCGATAAACATCCAGTCAATGATCGCGACCGTTCGCGGTAACGTCTTGCGAGCGCATGTCGTATTAAGTGAGCGGGGCGTTGTCGCGGACGGTCGCGCTCCAAGGAACGCTCCTACAGTTCAAGCCCGCGCCACAGCAAGTACGCTCACCTTTTTCGCCCCTGCGGCGAGTGCGACTTTCGCCAGCTGCCGGCAAGTTTCGCCCGTCGTGATTACGTCGTCGATGATCAGCACATGCCGCCTGTCTACTGGGTCACCGGCAGCAAAAGCATGTTGCAGATTGCGACGTCGCTCTTTTGCGTCAAGGCCCGATTGTTTCGGCGTTGGTCTGACACGCTTGATGCCAGCGACGACAGGGAGACCGGTTTGCTTGCGTAACGGCTCACAGAGCTCTGTTGCCTGATTGAAGCCACGCATCGCATGTCGGCGCCAGTGCAGCGGAACCGGCAGTAAGGCATCAATGTCGTCCGGCAGCTCACTCAGCATTCGCCCTAGCAGCTCGGCAAATGCGGGCACGTAGTCGAGCCGGCGCTTGAACTTGAGTGCTTTGAGCGCTGCATCGACGGGGAATGAATATTCCAGCGGTGCGACAGCTGCCTCAAACGGCGACATGTCTGATTTGCAGGCAACGCGTTGCCACGGCAAGTCGCTTAAACAGGCCTCGCACATGTGCGCCCCAGTCAGGCCACCCCGCGTACCGCAAAATACACACCGCCGCGGCATCAGAATTTCTTCAATCCAGCTCAATCGCATGCCCGTATTTTCAATCCGCCGGCCCTTTCGGTGCGCTATGCAAATTGGCGCGATTCGTGAACAAAGCTGGTAACGTGGACCGATGAATTCGGCAGCGCAATTTTCCGTACTTCGCAGTGGTGACGTGCGTCGCCGGTTTGATCGGGCCGCCGGGGAATTCGAGGAATTTGACTTCGTTCACGCGGTGACGCGCAACGGTTTACTTGCTCGACTCGAACCAATGGTCATTGAAGCCAGGACCGTCCTTGATCTTGGTTGTGCAACCGGCGCCGCATGCAAGCTGCTCGCCAAACGATTTCGCCGCGCCCATATCATCGCTCTTGATCTTTCCGCCAGGATGCTCGAGCAAGTTCGCCACAAGCAAACCTGGCTGGCGAAATATTCGCCGCTGCAGGCAAACGCAAGTGCAATTCCCCTGGCGGATCAAAGCGTCGACGTGGTCTTCGCCAATCAGCTGCTGCCATGGATCGACAATTCCGCAACCATGCTGACCGAAATCGCGAGAGTTCTTCGCGAAGGTGGCTTGTTCCTGTTCTCGAGTCTCGGCCCGGACAGTTTGTTGGAACTACGCCAGGCATGGCAGAGCGCCGATGCGGGCGTGCACGTGAATCACTTTCCCGACATGCATGATATTGGTGACGCCGCTGTTCGTTCGGGATTGACAGATCCTGTGCTCGACGTCGATCACCTGTCGGTCACCTATCAGGACGCCAGCGCATTGTTCCGTGACCTGACTGGCTGCGGCGCTCGCAATTGCCTTGCGAAGCGTAACGAGACATTGGTCGGCAAGGCGCGCTTTGAGACCATGACAGCAGCCCTTGAGCGGCACCGCAAAGACAGCACTATCGAACTCAATCTTGAGTTAATCTATGGACATTGCTGGGGAGCCGGGCCTCGAGCCCGCGACGGCGAGATCCGCATCGATCCAGGGCGAATCGGTCGCCGACGATAACACGTTGTAAAATAAAGAATAAATGTTCCGATTAAGTGTTTACCGCAATTGCATGGCCCGCGTCGTTTCAGTAAACTTCGCGATCCTTTTCTACTTGCCGAACAGGCGTTTGCCAAACAAGAGATGAGTGCAAATTTAGAAACCTATGTCGATTGGCGAGACTTTTACGAGCTGACCAAACCTCGTGTCGTCATGCTTATCGTCTTTACGGCGATAGTTGGTATGTTTCTCGCCGTGCCCGCCTGGCCGGGACTTACGCCACTCGTCTTCGGTACGATCGGCATAGGCATGGCTGCGTCAGCGGCAGCTGTTTTTAATCATGTCCTCGATGCGCGTATCGATATCCATATGTTGCGTACTCGCGGCCGGCCGCTGCCCCAGGGCCGGGTTTCGGAGGATACGGCTTTACGTTTCGCCTCAGCCCTGTGCGTAATCGCGATGATCATTCTGTGGTTTTTCGTTAACCCGCTGACCGCCGTGCTCACTTCCGCTTCCATGATCGGCTATGCCGTCGTCTATACCGTGTATCTGAAGCGCGCGACACCGCAGAACATCGTCCTCGGCGGTGCAGCCGGCGCAGCGCCGCCGGTTCTTGGTTGGACTGCCGTCACCGGCGAAATTCATAGCAGTGCCTTGTTGCTATTTCTCATTATCTTTTTGTGGACACCGCCGCATTTTTGGGCGCTGGCGATCGCCAGGAAAGATGAATACGCCAAGGTCGGCATACCGATGCTGCCCGTCACTCACGGCGAGACATACACACGTATCAGCATACTTTTGTATACGGTCCTGCTTGTCCTGATCACGATCATTCCGTACCTGAACGGTATGAGCGGCATCGTTTATTTATCGGCGGCGCTAGCGCTAGGCGCAGCGTATCTGTACTACTCCATTCAGATGGTGCGCAACCCGGGCGATCTCGAACTGCCGATGCGGTCGTTCAAGTTCTCGATCTCATACCTTAGCCTGCTGTTCGCGGCACTGCTCGTCGACCATTACTTCCTGATACGGATCAGCTGGTAGCGAAACACACGACAGAAATGCCGATCGACTTCCGATGCGTATCGGGATTTCTGTAGGAGTGTCGTTGGTCGCCCCGAAAGACCAGCATGTCACCCGTTTCCAGCAACCAGTGATCTCCCGCCACGATTAGTTCGATTCGCCCACGCTCGCAGGTCAGGTACTCACGGGTGCCCGGCGTATGCGGAACGCCGACCATGCGTCCCCCCGGATCGATTTCCATGCGCGAAAACTCCAGGCCGGACAACGCCTCGGGAACCAGCGGACGAATGCAGGCATCCTGGCGGCGACGTTGCTTCACATCGGCCGCAGGAATGTGTTTGATTTCATTGCGTGGCGTACCGACGAGCTCCTCGATCGAAACCTGCAAGGCCTGGGCTGCCTTGCTCAACACGTTGAGTGTCGGGTTCGCCGCGCCGGACTCGAGGCTCGCCCAGGTCGGTCGCGGTAGGCCTGACAGGTCGGCCATTCGTTGCTGCGACATCTTGTGTGCCTCACGCAGACGGCGAACGTTGTCCGCAAGGTTTCGTCTGAGGTCATCCATGTCAGAACAGTAGCAACTTGACAGTTTAATAACAATTCAGTTGTTATATTAACCGCTCGTCTTCATGCTTGACTGCAATGAAAAGGGGATCGCTATGACTATTCGTATTGAACATGCCAACATTATTGTTCGGGACATCGACGCAACAGCCCGCTTTTTACAAACCGCGTTCCCGACTTTCGAAGTGCGGCGCGAGGGCAGCAGCGGGAACAATCGATGGATGCATATCGGCACGCAAGACACTTATATCGCGTTGAACCAGGCATCGGCTGAACCCGCTGAAACCTGGGTGCCTTACAGCGGCCGGCCGGGCGTCAATCACCTAGGCTATGAGATCGACGATGCCGATGCATTGCGCGAGCGCCTGCAGGCGGCAGGCTACAAAGACTCGACCGTGCCGAACAATCATCCGTACAGAAAACGTGTGTACTTTTACGATCCCGACGGCAACGACTGGGAATTCGTGCAGTATTTCAGCGACGATCCGGCCAAGCGCAACGACTACGAGATCGCCGACCCCGAATAGCGAATGTGCCAACCGCTTCCTTGTTGAGCCGCAGCGGGGCGCTACACTCGGCGACATTATGAGCGCCACGGACAACAGACTGGCCTTTGAAAGTCTTGTGCGCCCGCACTTCGACCGCCTGTTTCGGCTGGCGTGGCGCCTTACTGGCAACAAGGCCGACGCCGAGGACCTGTTTCAGGAATTATTGATCAGAGCGTTCGGCAAACTCGATGCACTGGTGGGCGTCGAGGACCCGGGCCCGTGGCTTGGCCGGGTCATGTACAACCTGTTCGTCGACGAACGGCGTAGATTCGCACGCCAGCGCATGCATACCGTGGACGAGGGCCATCTCCCGGGCGATGGGCTCGCAGGACTCCCGGGTCCGGACGATCCGGCTTATGACGGGCAGCGCATCGAGACTCTGGAGCGCCTCGACAGAGCCCTGGCCCAACTCAGTGATGAACACCGCGTAGTCGTGCTGCTGCACGACACCGAGGGCTACAAACTCTCTGAAATTCAAAACCTTACCGGCACACCAGTCGGCACGATCAAGTCCCGCCTGCATCGCGCCCGAGCCCGTCTGCGAGATATTTTGACGGCCGATGGAACCCTTTCCTGATGAATTACGTGTAACTACCATGCAGGACGATTTTATGCACAACGACGAAACGAATGAGCAGGATCAGGACGATCCGCAGATCAGGGCACTATTAAAGGACTATCCCATGCCGCAAGCCGACGCAGGATTCTACGACCAAGCGCTAGCCCGGGCCACACACGAAGGCTCTACTAGGCAGCGTAATCGGTGGCTGATGACGGGTTTTGGTTCCGCTGTTGCCGCTGGCCTCGCAATCTGGGTGATCAGCGGCATGCTGATGATCGCGCCGCAGCTGCCCGACACCAATGCGGCCATTCCGGGCGTAACCATCACGCTTGCAGAGCCGCAGACAGTCAACCTGTTGTTTTCATCGGCGACCGCGCTCGAGTCGGCAACTTTGACAGTGTCGCTGCCCGATGGCGTCGAGCTTGCCGGCTTCCCTGGACAGCGGGAGATCAGCTGGGAAACCAGTCTTAAGAAAGGTCGCAATCTGCTACCACTAAAGCTCATTGCATTAACACCGGTCGGCGGCGAGTTGCTGGCCCGACTCGAACATGATGATCGCAACCGGGTATTCCGCTTGCAGGTAAACGTATCCTGATTCACGGCCGGAACGGAGTTCCGGTGCACTTAAATGGAGTAAAGCCATGAAACAGTTCAACGTATTTTTAACGACTCTCATACTGACGTGTTTCGCACTGCTGCCAGGCATTGCCAGTGCTGGCGATTTGGACGATCTCGATGTCACGATGGAAGTCGTCGATAACATCGGTGACATTTCAGATGTCGTTGCCGAAATGGACGGCCCGGACGATGGGCACGCGGGCGACGACGAATCCGATGCCGACGATTATGAAGACGGCGCTGGTGATGACTTCGCAAGCGACGACGACTTCGATGAGGAAAATGACAACTTCGCCGAGGAGCATGACTTCGAAGAGGGTGAGGATATCGACGACGACAGGCGTGAAATAGACGACATGCCTGGCGAAGGTGGCGACGATGTGTTCGACGAAGGTGGCGACGATGTGTTCGACGAAGGTGGCGACGATGTGTTCGACGATGGCATGTTCGACGAAGGTGGCGA
>PVMK01117638.1_pt1 | contig 18595 bp, 22 predicted proteins | sample 1853481 | NCBI WGS metagenome assembly PVMK01 (sample SAMN08533507, study PRJNA380276) | Marine sediment metagenome, whole genome shotgun sequencing project. | reverse complement strand
AACGTGAATCAGTCTCTACACTTTTGATTTAGAGCAAGATTCACGTTCTTGCCGGAAACCTTCTGGGCTTGGTGAGCGATTCCATCAAGAACGATCTTGCTCTAGGAGAGCTGAAACCCAAGGTGCCATCGGAGATCGATATTTGCCGCAATGCCGCAAGCGCCCAAGCAAAAAAATTGGACCGGCGAGGAGCCGGTCCTTCGGACGCTCTTTGGAGCAAGGGCCATTCTGGGATGTGGCCTAATGTGGCCCGGTCCGTCGAAGATGCCCCGGGGGCTGGGGGGCTGAAAATCCAGGGCCTCTCTTTCAGGACCGGGCCAAGAGGCAACAACGAATAATTCGCAGTGCTTTGAGGCGGATCATTGACCAGGACGGGTCCGCAATCAGGCTAAGTCGGGGATTTTCCGTGCACCCTCACTCGTTAGGTGCGGCAGTTGCGCACTGCAAAGGACAATCGCGGTCACCAAACCCTTGAAATTCGCCTCGCCCAGCGCGATCATGCTTGAATTGTGACAAGGAGGCGCCGTTGAGCGAATCGGAACCCATAAATTTGCGCCCGCACCGGGCGGGCAGGTTTCCACTCAGAGGCGCTGGGCCGGATATAGGACCCTTCACAGCATTCGATCGGCACGAATTGAGCACTATCCTTGCCGTCTACGGCCGTAAGGTCGCTGCGGGCGAATGGCGTGACTACGCCATTGACGTAGGCCGGGACAAGGCGGTGTTTTCCGTCTTTCGCCGTTCGAGCGAGTACCCTCTTTATCGAATTGAGAAATGCCCCCGGCTGGCACGCAAGCAAGGCGCCTATAGCGTCGTTGCGCCAGCGGGCTTGATCTTAAAGCGGGGCCACGAATTAGGCCGCGTTCTACGCGTTCTGGAAGATCGCGTGCACCTCGTCGCGCTCTAGACCCTAAAACCCCCAAAAGCTGAAGAGCCCCGCCGGCAAGCAGGGCTCTTCACAGGCATTAAAAAGGTCTCGACGTCAGGCTGCCTACTGGCGGTTACCGAACAGTTGCAGCATGAAGATGAACATATTGATGAAGTCGAGGTAGAGGCTCAAGGCCCCCATAATGGCGCTCTTTGCAACCATCGTCGCATCGTTGCGAACCAGCAGGTAGCCATCCTTGATCCGCTGCGTGTCGTAGGCAGTGAGGCCCGCGAAGACCAGAACACCTATAACGGAAATGGCGAATTGCAGAGCGCCTGACTGCAAGAACAGATTGACGACCGCGGCGATGATGATGCCGACCACGCCCATGATCAGGAACGAGCCCCAGCCCGAGAGGTCCTTCTTGGTCGTATAGCCCCAGAGGCTTAGGCCCGCGAAAGCTCCCGCTGTGACAAAGAAGATCTGCGTAATCGACTGGCCGGTGAAGACCAGAAAGATCGATGAGAGCGACAAGCCCATCAAGCCCGCAAAGAGCCAGAAACATATCTGAGTCGCACCCACGCTCATCTTCTGCGCGCGGAACGACATAAAGAGCACAAAGCCGAGCGGCGCCAGCATGACGACCCAGCGCAGCGGCGAGCTGTACAGCGTGCTGCCGAGCTGCGTCAGCATTACGCCATTACCAAGTTGGGCCACCGCAAGCGATGGATCCGTAGTTGTGGCAAGATTAGAGACGACGTAAGCGACGATGCCCGTCAGCGCCACGCCGGCAGCCATGTAGTTGTAGACGCCGAGCATGTATGCGCGCAGCCCCTCATCGACCGCTGCGCCCGCACGAGCGGCGGTTCCAGATTGCGCGTACCTGTTCTGAGCCATGAGTGTATCCCTTATTGGTTCGGCGAGAACTGCCAAATCATGGACAGAATATGCGCTGCCAGTGCGTCTCTTTCAAGTCGTGCAATCCCTGATTTTGCCGGTAATACAGACGTTCCGAGGCCCGATTCAGCCGTTTCTTAACGACCCTTCACTCAGATCGCAGGTAGGGCACCGCAGGCGCGCGCAGCACCACCCAAGTGCCCGCGCCGCCAAACAACAGCACCAGCCCCGTCGAGAGCGAGAGCGCCAAAGCGACCGCAGAGAGTGAAAAGCTAAACGGGATTTTCATCACCTCGGTGACGGCAATCCATGCGGCAATTGAGCCCAGTGCCACAGCGAACAAGGCCGTTACGGAAGCAGCAGCACATACTCAAGCACGTGCGAGGTGAGGATACGTCGCCGTGTAGCGCCGAGCGTCTTCAAGATCACCGCTTCCAGGATGCGGCGGCGTTGCGCCGTCGCAAGGTCACCATCGAGCACCAGGGCGCCAGCAAGGAGTGTCACGCTGCCCGCAACCCGTATTGCCGTCATCACTTTTGTGAATACCGCGTTGAAGGCATCCAGCACGTCCCTAACGCGAATTGCAGTAACCGAAGGGTAAGCGCGCCCCAAGCTGCGAATAACCTGGGCTTCCATGCCCATCGGCGTGCCCGGCGGGAGCGAAATCGTTGCCAGCAGATTGTGCGGCGCGCCTTTCAGAGTGTTGGGCGAGAACACCATCACAAAGTTGATTGCAAGGCTTTCCCACTTCACCTCGCGCAAGTTGGCGATGCGCGCCGTAACGTTGCGACCGAGGATATTCACCGTCACCGTGTCACCGAGCTTCAAGCCGAGCTTCTCTGCCAGCTCGATCTCGAATGAGACGAGCGGGTCGCCATCATAGCCGGTCTCCCACCACGTTCCGTCCTTGACTTTCGAACCTTCGGGCACGGTGTCCGAGTAGGACAGGCCGCGGTCGCCATTCAGGACCCACTGCGCCTCGGGCGGCGCTTTGATCTTTTCGACCGGCGTGCCGTTCAGGCGTACGAGCCGGCCGCGCAGCATCGGGGCATCCTCGACGATGGTGCCGGGAACCTCCTTTTGGACAAGCGCGGTGATCGCTGGATAGTCGGCCTTGGGGATGTCGAGCACGAAGTAGTCGGGTGACCGTATGGGCAAGCGCTCGCCCAGCTCTTTGATAAGCGAAGCGTCGGCGAGCGCGACCGCGACGAGCAGTGACAAACCGGCACCGAGCGACACGACGACAGAGCGCGTCAGTCCTCCCGGCGCGCCAAGGTTGCCAACTGCCAGTGCAAGCTCTGGCAGGCGCGACCGGGGAACGCGGCGCGCAACCCACGTTACGGCTGCACCCAGCGCAATAAACACGGCAAACATCACAACAAGTCCGCCGCAGAAATAGAGCGCAATGCGCTTTGAGTCGGACGTGACCAGGGCAAAGGCAACGAGCCCTAAGGCCAATGCGACCGTCACGACGATGACCCAGGCGCGCGGCCAGGTGCGTTCTGGCGCCACCTCGTCGCGGAAGAGAACACTGGCGCTGACGCGCTCGACCCTGCCAAGCGGCCAAATCGCAAAGAGCATCGCAACGGCAAAGCCGTAGACCGCGGCAGAGAGAATGCTCAGAGCCGACACGGTGATCTCGACCTGGATCGGCAGGATGTCTCCGTAGAGTCCATTCAAGACGATGGGGAGCAGGGTCCCAAGCAGCAAGCCGATGGCGATGCCGATCACGGAAACCACGATGATCTGGACGAGGAAGACGGTGAGCACCATGCGGCTCGTGGCTCCGACACTCTTCATGGTTGCGATCACTTTGCGGCGCTTGTCGATGAAGGTGGCGACCGCATTGGCAACGCCGACGCCGCCAACAAGCAGCGCCGTGAGACCGATGAGCGTCAGGAATTGGCGCAGGCGCTCCAGCACCTGGCTGACCCGCGGAGACGGATCGCGCCGGTCGCGAACCGTGAACCCAGACTCGGGCAATTCGGAAGTGACTCGCTCACGCAGCGCCAGCAGCTCATCTTCGCTCGCGGACCGGCTGGGATCGAGCTTCAGCGCGTAACGCCAGCGGATAAGCGTGCCGGGTCTCACAAGACCGGTCTTCTCCAGCGTCTCAAGCGAGATCAAGACGCGCGGCCCGTAGGTCAGCCGGTCGGTAATAGTGTCAGGCACCGACTTGATGGTACCGCTGATCTCCACCTCCTCGGCCCCGAGTTTCATGTGGTCGCCAACCTTGAGGGCGAGACGTTCCAAAAGAATGGGATCGACCACAGCACCGCGGCGCAGCGCCTCTTGCAGTGGCACGGCATCGCCCAGCTCCACCGCACCGACCAGCGGATATTTGGCGTCCACGATCTTCAGTTCGGCGAGCGCCTGGTCCGATCCGTCGGTCCGTCGCGCCATCGTACGCATGGTCGCGGTTTCGCTTAACGTGCCAAGGTTCGAAAGCACGGCACGCTCAGCTCCTTCGGAACGCACATGCATACGCGACAACGTTGCATCGCCACCTAAGATCGCTTCGCCTTCGCGCTCGAAGCCGGCGCGCAAAGCGTCGGAGACCGCTCCCACGCCGGTGATCACCGTAACGCCAAGCGCAACGCAAGCGATGAAGATCCGAAAGCCCGAAAGTCCGCTGCGCAGCTCACGCACTGCGATTCCCAATAGGCGCGGCAACCGCCAATCACGGATTTGAAGAACGGAGGTGAGCCCTTCTGTCGTCATGACGCGACGCGTGCCTCCGCTACAGTATCGATGCGGCCGTCCGCCATGTGGATCGTGCGCGCGCAGGCCGCGGCCACCCGTTGATCGTGAGTGACCAGCATGAGGGTCGCATTGCGGCGGCGCTGCAAGCCAAACAGCAAATCGACGATGTGCTTTCCCGTCTGGCTATCGAGATTGCCCGTCGGCTCATCGGCGAGGATCAACTTCGGCTGCCGGCTCAATGCACGCGCGATGGCCACGCGCTGCTGCTCGCCGCCTGAGAGCTGCGCGGGAAAATGATCAACGCGCGGCGTCAGGCCAACTTCTTCGAGCAGCGCGCGCGCAATCTCAAATGCGTGCAAATCACCGGCGAATTCCAGCGGCAACGCCACATTCTCCAATGCCGTCATGGTCGGCACCAGATGGAAAGATTGGAAGACGATGCCGATGTTGGCACCGCGCACCAGCGCAAGCTTATCCTCGTTAAGCCGCGTGAGGTCGTGGCCAGCGACGCGCACACCGCCACTCGTGGCGCGCTCCAGACCCGCCACCACCATGAGCAGCGAGGTCTTGCCCGAGCCGGACGGACCGACGATAGCAAGCGACTGGCCCTCCTCAACGTCGAGGCTCACGTCACGCAAGATCTCGACAGGGCCGGCACGGCTTGTCAGGGTCAAGCGCACCTGTTCTAGAGCGACAATCGGTTGGTGCACGGGTGGGAAAGCTCCGCTACTTGCGGTGAGTGGGGACTTGCCTCACGTTGACCGCGCTTCTACCTGATGATCGGCTTGGATGATCGTTGAGGCGGAAAGATGAAGGTGGTGAACGCAAGACGCAAGTGGCACAGCCTTGCTCAAGTGGTGGTTCTGCTGGCCGCCGTCAATGCCAGCGTGAGCGCTGCCGATGCCCCCACGGCCCAGGCGGAGCCTGCCAAACCCATTCGGATCGTGGCGTTTGGCGACAGTCTGACAGCCGGTTACGGCGTCAAACCACGTCACGCTTTTCCCGCGCAACTGCAAGAAGCCCTCAAAGCCCGAGGCCACAACGTGATCGTCGTCAACGCCGGTGTGTCGGGCGATACGACAGCGGCGGGCTTGGAACGTATTGCCTGGGCCGTTCCGGACGGCACGGATGCCGTCATTTTGGAGTTCGGCGGAAACGATGCTCTGCGCGGCATCGACCCCAAAGTGACACGAGCCAATCTGGATAAAATCATTTCCAGCCTTAAGAACCGCGACATCCCCATCCTGCTTGCCGGTATTCGCGCGCCAGCTAACTGGGGTGAAGATTACTCGAAGGCCTTCGACGTGATCTTTCCTGATTTGGCTGATGAATACGGGCTTGTCTTCTACCCATTCTTCCTTGAAAACGTGGTGCTCAATCCAAAGCTAAACCTTAACGATGGGCTTCACCCGAATTCCAAAGGTATTACCGAAATCATCAAGCGAATCGTACCTTCTGTCGAGAAGCTGATCGACCGGGCTTCAACGCAGCGCGCTTCCGCCTCTAAGGGCCAATAGGCTACACGCATGCCCCGGCTTTTCACTGGTATCGAGATCCCCCTTAAGCAGCGCGAGCAGCTTGCGCGCCTGCGTCAACCTCTATCGGGCGTGAAGTGGGTCGATCTAGAGAACCTTCACATCACGCTTCGCTTCGCCGGCGACATCGACAATACGCGGGCAGCCGAGTTTGCCGATCACCTGGCAGGTATCAACGTCAACGCTTTCGAGGCACGCCTTGCTGGGCTCGGGGTCTTCGGCGGCAAAGCGCCTAGATCGATTTGGGCCAGCGTGGAAGCGGGGCCAGAGCTCGAGGCGCTTGGGCGCGCCAACGAACGCGCCGCGCGCTTGGCTGGGCTGGCGCCGGAGGGCCGGGCATTCAAAGCGCATGTCACCATCGCGCGTTTGAAACGCACCGGCTCTGACGCTGTCGCGCGATTGCTGGGACGCATCGGAGCCTTCCGCTCGCTACCCTTCTTCGTCAGTCGTTTTGTGCTCTTTTCCTCGCGCCCGAAGATTGGCGGCGGCCCCTACGTGGTCGAAGAGGCCTTTCCGCTCAAAGGCGGAGAGTTCGCGGACTTCCACGACACAGGAAGCGGCTGGTAGTCAGTCGTACTGCGCCGCGCCACGGTGACCAACCGCTGTACCCAGCTCGGCGGCTCTGCCCGCGGCGGAAGCGTGGCGGGCGCTGCCGGTAGGATTGCGGCGGTCTACTAAGGACGCGTTCTTCATAGAGCGCCACGGCGGATCGACGTCGCGTTTCTTCGTCTGCGGAGCTCCAGTAGCCCGTTCAGCGTCTGCGGCTGCATAGTCCAGGTGGCGCGCCTTTGCTTCCGCGGACCATGGTGCTGCTCGACACGCGCAGCCTGAAACCAGGGACTTACGATAACGGAAAGCATTGGGGAGCGTGCGATAAGAGCGCCCTGATAGATCGATCATCTTCTCGATGCTTCCGCCCGAGGATGGATAGTAGAAGAGCCGCGCCTTACCATCGCAGCGCTTCATGCACGCACGGTTGTCACGATAGAAGGACTCGCGGCGCACACCAAAACTAATGGGGAAATAGAACCCATAATTCAAACCGCATGTCACCATCGCGCGTTTGAAACGCACCGGCTCTGACGCTGTCGCGCGATTGCTGGGACGCATTGGAGCCTTCCGCTCGCTACCCTTCTTCGTCAGTCGTTTTGTGCTCTTTTCCTCGCGCCCGAAGATTGGCGGCGGCCCCTACGTGGTCGAAGAGGCCTTTCCGCTCAAAGGCGGAGAGTTCGCGGACTTCCACGACACAGGAAGCGGCTGGTAGTCAGTCGTAACGGCGCCACCGCCTTGGTGACCAACCGCTATAACCAGCTCGGCGGCTCTGCCCGCGGCTGAAGCGTGGCGGGCGCTGCCAGTAGGATTGTAGCGGTCTAGGTCGCGTTCTTCATAGAGTGCCACGGCGGAATCGACGTCGCGTTTCTTCGTCTGCGAAGCTCCAGTAGCCCGTTCAGCCTCTTCGGCTGCATAGTCCAGGTGGCGCGCCTTTGCTTCCGCGGACCATGGTGCTGCTCGACACGCGCAGCCTGAAACCAGGGACTTACGATAACGGAAAGCATTGGGGAGCGTGCGATAAGAGCGCCCTGATAGATCGATCATTTTCTCGATGCTTCCACCCGAGGATGGATAGTAGAAGAGCCGCGCCTTACCATCGCAGCGCTTCATGCACGCACGGTTGTCACGATAGAAGGACTCGCGGCGCACACCAAAACTAATGGGGAAATAGAACCCGTCGCACAGTCGCACGCACATCGTGCGGTAAGTCCCGCCGTCTTCTGGGAGCCAATCGTATTCGTAGCTCTGGGCGCCCGAACCGTAGGGGTTACTACGGCCATAGCCGTGCTGAGGTGCGCGCGAACCCGTCGCGTTAAACATTCTTTGTATCAGCGATTGAGACAAGGATGGCTCTGCTGCGGCCAACAGCCCAGCGGCAAGCACCGTCAAACCCCAAATCCCTCGGCCCACGCGCATACTCAGAACTAGCCCCACCTGGGCGTCGAAACATGTGCACGGAGCATCACCCGCTGATGGCAAATATTGTCTGAATACGCGCCCAGCACCGGGTTACATCGTTAGGATGACCTTGCCGACTGCCTCACGCCGGTCCAGAACGCCGATCGCCTCGCGGATCTGGTCCAAGGGGAAGGTCGCGTGGATGCGGGGCGCCAGGTTGCCCTCGGCAATCCAGCGCAGCACCCGTGCCATGTTTCTGCGGTGCCCGGCAGGATCGCGCTTTACCGACTCGGGCCAAAGTACACCGATGGCTTCCGCGCCCTTCAGGAGAAGCAGGTTGAGCGGAATTTTTGGGATCTGCCCTGAGGCAAATCCGACGACGAGAAAGCGTCCCTGCCAAGCCATCGCGCGCACTGCCGCCTCCGATGAGTCGCCGCCAACACAGTCGTAGACGACGTCGACGCCATGCCCCCCGGTCAAATTGCGTAGCGCTCCCTTGAGTTCGGTTTCCTGATAGTTGACGAGTTCGTCGGCGCCATGCTGCGACAAACGCTGAGCTTTTCTGCCGAAGAGGCAACCGCGATCACCCGTGCGCCCATTCGCTTGGCAATCTCCAGCGCGGCCAGACCGGCGCCGCCGGCTGCCCCCAGCACAGCGACTGTTTCGCCCTGCTGCAAATGGGCGCGGTCTTTTAAGCCGTGGATCGCCGTGCCGTAGGGCACGCTCACGCCAGCAGCAATCTCATCGCTCACCGCATCGGGAATTGCCACGAGCGCCTCGGCGGGGACCACGATCTGCTCGCGCGCACCGCCCCAGCCGATGTAGGCCATGACCCGGTCGCCAACGGCAAGACTGACCACACCGTCTCCCACCGCTTCGACGACACCGGCAAATTCGGCAGCCGGCGAGAACGGCAGCTCAGGCCTTACCTGGTATTTGCCACGCGTGATGAGGGTGTCGGAGAAGTTGAGGGCCGCCGCCTTAACGGCCACCAGGACGTCGCCCGGACCGGGCGTGGGCGGACCAATTTCCTCGATGATGAGGCCGTCGGGGCCATCGAGGCTCTTGCAAAGGGCGGCCTTCATGTAAAACCTCCTGGAACCAGGATGGTGCCGTTCAAATCGGCTGACCTTCGACCACGGGTCGCTTGCCCCGGCAAGGCCAATTCATCGAATCCGGATCAGACAGCAAATGTCGCAAACCCCCGTTGTAAATTGGCCGCCCACCGCCCGCGGGTACTTTGGCATCGGTGCAGAGCGCATATCGAAGGCCTTAAACCTCGGCAATCTTATGCGCTCAGCACACGGTTTTGGGGCAAGCTTCACTTTCACGATCGGCGCCACTTATCACGCGCTGGAGGCACGCGCAGATACCTCTAAAGGACAGTGGCATCTGCCACATTTCAACTGGGCGGCGATTGATGAAATGGCATTGCCCGAGGGCTGCAAGCTCGTTGGCGTGGAACTTCTCGACGAGGCCATCGACCTGCCGAGCTTTCGTCATCCCATGCGCGCGGCTTACGTTTTGGGACCGGAACAAGGTTCGCTTTCACAAGGACTTACCGAGCGATGCGATCATATCGTCAGAATTCCGACCCGCTTTTGCGTCAACGTTGCCATGGCCGGAGCTATCGTGATGTATGACCGGGTGCGGAGCATGGGGCGCTTTGCTGAACGGCCGACCAGAGAAGGCGGCCCCAAGACCTTTGGAGCCATTCCACGCCGCAGCGGTGCGTAGAATGGGCGGAGAGGATGACAGGCGCCGCAATTGGCGCTTATGCTGGTTGCAACTAAATCTGACACGGCCTAGGGAGCCCCATGAGCAAAGCCCGCAACTATCTCATCGCCGCCGCTTCGGTCCTCGCCACAAGCGCGTTGCTCGTGACGCCCACTACGGCGCAGACGGTCAATCTTGTCGAGCGCTCGGGCGCGTGGAGCATATACGCTGACACGGGCACCCCTAAGAAGGTCTGCTTTGCAGCCTCGTCGCCGCAAGCGGTCGAGCCCATCGGGGCCAACCGCGGCTCCATTTTTTTCTATATCTCGGCCTGGCCCAAAGACGGCGTCAAGGCAGAGCCCAGCGTGAAGCTGGGCTACCCGGTCAACACTGAAAAGGGCGTCACCGTGACGATCGGAACCGACGTCTTCAAGCTCTTCTCCAAGGAGCAGCACGGGTTTGTTGCCGATCCTTCCGAAGAGCTAAAGCTGATCGACGCTTTAAAAAAGGGATCGACGGCAATGGTGCGGGCCACCTCGACCCGGGGCACAAGCACAACCGACACCTACTCACTTTCAGGGATCTCCAAAGCCTTGGAGAAGTTGACCGCCACCTGCCCGTGAGGCTTAGAGCCTGATTCACTTATTCTTCCGGGAATCTTCTGGGCTTGGTGAGCGATTCCATCAAGAACGATCTTGCTCTAGCGACTTGAGCCTGCTCGTTCGCGCTTGCGCAGCTCGATGTAGAGCGCGCCTTCCCCGCCATGCCGTGCCGTAGCCGACGCGAAGCTTATGACAATAGCGCGCAGTTGGGGCTCGGCTAGCCAACCCGGTAGGTTGCGTTTGATTACGCCGCGCTCCTCCTCGCGCAGCCCGGCATACGCGTACGCCTCCGAACTCGCACGCGGCGCGCTTCCCTTACCGGTGATGACGAGCACCCAGCGCTGCCCTTTGGAATGCGCGCTGAGCAGGAAGCGGCCCAAGGCCGAGTGGGCTTCGCTCTGGCGCATACCGTGCAAATCAATACGCGCCTCGATTTCGATCCGGCCGGAACCAATTTTGCGCGCCTTACGGCGATCAAGTTGCGAAAGCCGCGGAACTGATTTCGCGTGCGCCTGCCGCGTCAAAGGCCCAGGCGCGGAACGTTCAGCCGTGCGTTTCGAAGCCGGTTTCTGAGACGCTTCTGGTTGCCGTGGAGACTTGTCCGACGTGTCCTCGTGCCGAACCTGGACGCGCGCCTGCTTTTTTTTCAGGGGTTGTAGATTGTTGGCGGCTTGCTCCCAAAGGAAGCGTTCCTCTTCGGAGAGGTGCTGCTTGCCGCTGCCGCTCTTGCGACCCGGCTTGCTCAGCGCGCGGCCTTCTCGATCTTTGTCCATGGAAGGCGTTCGCCAGGTTGCGCAGCGTGCTTTGTTGTGTCGGGAAGGAGCACGAAAAAGTTGCCGGGGTGATTGGTGGTTCCAGCCAGCCGGCCCGCCTTGTCACCGGAGCCGTAGTAGATATCGCCGCGCTCCGGTCCCTTAATCGCTGAGCCGACGTCTTGGGCGATCATTAGGCGGGAGAACCCGCCCTTCTTGCTGGCCTGTTTCAAACGGGGCGCGGAAACGAAAATTGGGGTACCAAGGGTATGATAGGCGGTGTCCACCGCCAAACTCCGTCCCGACGTCAGCGTGACGGACATAGCACCCAATGCACCTTCAGCTTCCGGGCCCCGAAGCTCGCGGAAAAAGATGAAGGACGCATTCTTCCACATGACCTTCTGGCCGCGAGCGCGATCGGCGCGTAGCCATTTTCTCAAGGACTGAAGGGAAACCTTGTCGGCTGGAAATTGGCGCGTTCTGACCAGATACTTGCCAATCGACGAATAGGCGTGGCCGTTCTTGCCGTCATAAGAAATGCGGATCGACTTGCCGTTCGTCAGATCGATGCGGCCAGATCCCTGGATGTGCATAAAAAATGCGTCGACGGGGTCTGCCAGGTAAAGCAATTCCAGGCCCTGACCCGCCAGCGCACCGCGCTCGATCTGGTCGCGTGTCGGATAAGGGACCAGACCGGCGGTCGTTTTGCGCATGTGGGTAAAACGGCGCCCTGTTGCGCCTCGCTTGGTCTCGGGCACGACATTCACGAGGTCGGGCGGGCGACGATAAATGGGGGTTTTAAAACGACCGTGGGGCTTGCGGGCGCCCTTTAACACCGGCTCGTAGTACCCCGTCAAAATACCCTTGCCGGCCTTATGCACCACATGATGGGGCACGAACTGGGCTTCGAAAAACGCCCGCGCGGTTGCCCTGGTCGGATTCTTGAGCGCCTTGGCCGTGCGGCAGGCCGTCACCAACGCGGCGAGCGACGCCTTGCTGCCCTTCGACGTGGCGCGGCGAGCCTCAAGCATCTGATCGCACGATTTTAAGAAGGTCTTGAACGCGGCCAGATGGTCGTCGTCTTGCCAGCCTGAGAGATCGGCAAAGGCCGCCGGCTTCAATGTCACTTTGCCCATGGTCATTTTGGACCGAGAAGAACTCCCCCCTGGCGCGGCATGCGATAGGGGCACTGTGGCAGCCAAGGCAACCACGGTAACCGCGATTGCGGCTAGTTGCCGCCATCTCGCACATTGAACCGCAACACGAGCCAACTAGGTTCCCTCCCTCGCTCGTTCACCCCCTCGAGCCATCCTGCATCTAACACTCGACTAAGCGGGAGACTGTGTTTCGACCAGCCGCCAATTCGGATCGGCGAGGGCGTGCTCCGTCGAGATGTCGCGGCTGAAGGTCCAGATGTCGGTGACTTCCTTGATGCGTTGCGGGTCACCCGTAATGATGGCGCCGGCACGGTCGCGTGTGGCTGAAATGAGCTGGCTCACGAACCGGACGGTGACGCTGGCGATGCCGCTCTTCACATCTGATTCCACGATATCGGCCTTGTTGATGCCAACGAAGCTCTGATCGATCTCCTCACCACGATCCTCGCGGTCAGACATGGCGCCGGTGAATCCATCAAAGACGTCTTTGCTCAGCAGGCCCTTGAGAAGCTTACGATTCCCCTCGGCAAACGCCGTGACGATCATCTCGTAGGCCTGGCGTGCACCTTGTACGAAGGATTCAGGATCGAAGGCAGGATCGCGTTTGACGATCTCCAGAAGCCCGCGCCGTACCTCTGCATTAACGCCAGGAAGCGCCTTCTTAATGCGTTCCTCCGCGTCGGCCGCGGCTACGTCCTCCCCTGCGTCAGGCCCGGCGTGATCGCGGTCGCGGCGCGGCAATGTGACCACATTGTCGCTGGGAGAGGTTGGGGCGCCTTGCTGGCGCCGCTCGGCCCGGTAGCGTTCGATGCGGGTCTCCTCATCGCCCGTGCGCCGGCCCAAAACGCTTCTCAGCTTCCACACCACGACGACCGCAACGATAATCGAGATTAGTGTGAAGAAATCAATCTTCTCCATTGAGAGTTGCCTTCCTGGCGATCAACGGCGTGACGGGATTCTAATGATACATATATGATCGCGCTGCAGGCGCGGCCCAAGCTCTAAAGCGTGCCATGGGCCTCAGACCTGATCCGCTATCATGGGCTCAGGGTGGTCGCACCCTGCAAATTACGGCACAAACGCCCCAAAGCCAACCCGATTGAGGGGCTGATTGGCACCTTGATATTACAGACGATTAATATTCACCCGCGAGTACGCCTTATGCTGCCCTCTATGCGCTTCGCCCTACTACTGGTCTTCATCGCGTTTCCGCTCCTCGAGATCGCACTTCTTATCAGAGTTGGGCAAACGATTGGTGTCTGGCCCACGATCATGATCCTCATTGCCGCGGTCGTACTGGGCACAGTCGTCATACGTCAGCAAGGCCTTTCCATGGTAAGCCGTGCTTTTGCGGCCATGAACGAAGGCAAACCACCGATTGGGCCGGTTTTTGACAGCTTCGTCGTTATCTTGGCCGGCTTCCTACTGCTGATTCCTGGTTTGTTAACCGACGCGGCCGGCCTGTTGCTACTCGTCCCGCCGGTACGCCGCAGGGCGATTAACTGGGCCACCTCGGGTCTTTTTGCCACGTCTGAGGGGACAGGCTCGCAAGCAAAGCGGGGGGGGCGGAGCACCGTGATCATCGAAGGCACTTACGAACGTTTGGATGACACTCCGCGTAAGCCGGAAAAGGACGAGTAGGCACTGCCAGGCGCAGGCATTGCGAAAGAACGCTTTGGCGTGTTAGCGAGCGCGGATCGCGCCCCAATGTTATGGATCAGTTTCAATGGCAAACGACGGAAAAGAAACGAACGGCAAGTCGGCTAAGCAAACAAAGGAAGACGCTCAGCCCGCCCAAGTGCAAGTCGTTGGTCAGTACATTAAGGATCTCTCCTTCGAGAATCCGAATATCACCAAGCTTCTCAGCGAGCCGGGTGACAACCCCAACATCAAGATCACAGTGAACGTGAGTTCAAACAGTGTGGGCACCGATCTGTATGAAAGCGCGATCGACTTCAACGCCCAGGCAGCCAATAAGCACGGCGTCATCTATGAGCTTGAGCTCGTTTACGCTGGCCTCTTCAGGCTCAAGAACGTGCCTCAGCAATCGCTACAACCGTTTTTGCTGATTAACTGTCCGTCGATCCTGTTTCCCTTCCTGCGCCGTATCGTGGCCGATATCACGCGCGAAGGCGGCTTTCCGCCGCTTTTGTTGGACCCCATCGACTTCGCCGCGCTGTTCATGCGCCGGCAGCAGGAGCTGGCGGCACAAAAAGGTCGAAGCGCGCCCAAGAACTGATCGCCCACGATTATGTTTACTTTCCGCGCTGGATGCCTGCGCCCAGGTACCGGTGCCACAATGCATCGGCACCCAGCGTCTCGACGAATGCGCGATGCTCAGCCTCAGCTTCGACGGTCAATCGAGACTCAAGCGGCGTGGACCGTTGTTTGACCGTGCGCCTGCGAGCCGCCCCCATCTCAGATCCGCCCGCCGCGCCCACAGCCAAACCCAGTGCGGCCTGACGCGCACCAAGCAGCTCGATGTAAACTTCCGCGAGCAGGAGGGAGTCCTTGAGCGCGCCATGCTTCGTGCGCTTTGAATTGTCGATGCCATACCGCTTGCACAGCGCATCTAGGTTATTGGGACCTGCGGGATGCCGGCGGCGCGCGAGCTGCAACGTGCAGGTCACACGGTCCATGGTGATCGCGGGAAGCGAGATTCGCCCCAACTCGGCATTTAAGAAACCGATATCGAAGTTCGCGTTGTGGATGATGAGCGAGTCCTCGCCGATGAAGTCGAGGAATTCCTCGGCGACATGAGCAAAGAGCGGCTTGTCTTCCAGGAATGTACCCGACAGGCCATGCACGGCGACAGCTTCGGCCGGCACGTCGCGCTCGGGATTGATGTAGCGGTGAAACTCGCGCCCGGTAGGAATGCGGTTCAAGAGCTCGACACAGCCGACCTCAACCAGCCGATCGCCGCTCTTTGGGTCGAGCCCTGTCGTCTCGGTGTCGAGAATGATTTCGCGCATGGCCCGCCTTTTCCCAGATGCGTCGGATCGTACTCAAGCCCAGAATTCAATAAACGCGCGGCCGTCACGGTGCTCCAGATTCGCAGTAATAGTATCAAGTGCGGCGCGGCTGGCGGCAATTTCGCCGCTTGTGTCCACAACGAAGTCGGCGCGCGCGCGCTTTTCCGCGTCTGGCATCTGACGTGCAAGCAGGCTTGCGAGCTTTTCATTGGTCATGCCAGGCCGTTTCATGAGGCGTTGGCGTTGCAGCTCAGGTGGAGCACTCACAACGATGGTTGTGTCGACCTTCGCGTCGGTGCCGGTCTCGAACAGTAATGGGATTTCAAGCACGGCCATGCGCACACCGCGCGCTGCTTCTTCTTGCAGGAACCTACGCTCTGCCTCGCGCACCAGAGGATGCACGACAGCCTCAAGTACCGCTAAGCGCTCCGGATTGGTCATCACGGCCATACCGAGCTTGCCGCGATCAACTTTGCCCTGCGACGTCGTGCCTGGAAATTCTTTCTCGATGAGTGGAACGGCGGCACCTTCATACAGCGCGTGTACCGCGGCGTCGGCATCAAAAACAGGCAACCCCCGGCTTCGCAAATGCTCTGCCGCTGCCGATTTGCCCATACCGAGGGATCCAGTGAGGCCAATGATAAGCATTAGCCTCCCTCGATGTCGCCAACAATGAGGTTTCTCAACTCGTCCGTCACCTCAGGACGAACGCCAAACCATTTCTCAAAACCAGGTACGCCCTGATGCAAAAGCATCCCCACGCCATCGACTGTACGCAGGCCTTGAGACTTTGCCTTGCGCAGCAGCTCCGTCTCTAACGGCACGTAGACGATATCGGACACAACGCATTCAGGATCGAAACCCGCCAAATCTAAGTCGAGCGTGCCGGCACCATTCATGCCGATGGTCGTGGTGTTGACGAGTACGGCGGAGTCGCGCGAGCCCGCTTCGCGCTGTGACCAATCGAACACCTTTACGCACGACCCAAACTGCTGCGCTAACGTCTCGGCCCGGGCGCGCGTGCGATTAAAGACGCGGATCTCACTCACACCAGCGTCGAGAAATCCGAATACGATCGCCCGCGCCGCGCCGCCCGCGCCAAGAATGGAAACTGGCGCATCGCGTCGATCCCATCCAGGAGCCTGCTGGCTGAGATTGGTCATATATCCGTAGGTATCCGTATTGGCGGCAACGAGTTTGCCATCAGACAGCCAAAGCGTATTGGCTGCCGAAACCGCTTTCGCAGAATCTTCTCTTTCGTCGGCGGCAGAGAATGCGGCTGCCTTGTGGGGCACTGTCACGTTGCATCCGACGTAGCCATTGGCACGAAGCGACTGTAAGAAGCCGGCAACCGCTTCGGGTGCAACAGCCCGCTTTGTGTAGGTGCCATCGATTCCATACTTCTTGAGCCAGTAGCCATGCAGCAAGGGCGAGCGCGAATGCTCCACGGGCCAGCCTATGACGCAAGCGTGTTTCATTGGGAAATGACGCCTCGCGCCCGTAGCTCTTCGAGTACGGGCAAAAGTGGCAGACCAAGAACCGTGAAATAGTCACCTTCTAAGCGCTCAAATAACTGTACCCCTAGGCCTTCCAGCTCATAGGCGCCAACCGATTGGCAAATGCGGTCGCCTGCCCGCACGAGGTAATCATCGAGAAAGGCATCCGAAAAATCACGCATAAATAGCCGCGCCGTTTCTACGCGTGACCATGTGACGTGACCATCTTCGGCAAATGCCACCGCCGAATGAAGCTCGTGCTCACGCCCGCGCAGCTTCAACAACGTCGCGCGTGCGGCCGCTTGATCTTTTGCCTTGGTCAGCAATTCGGAACCGAATGCCAACACTTGATCACCGGCAACAACGAGTGAGCCGGCATGCCTGCCGCTCACGTCCTTGGCTTTTGCGCGCGCAAGGGCCTCGGCAATATGCGCGGGCGCAACCGACTTCTTCTCCGCCAGCAGGCCATTGCGCAAAGCAATCTCGTCGAGATTCGCCGGATCGATCGTGAACGGGACGCCGGCCGCCGCCAACATCTCACGACGCGCCCGGCTTGCCGAGGCAAGTACAATTTCGCGTGATCTATCCGTCGCTACCATGTACGGCCTCGGTCTTTCGTGCGCGTTGATCATTCAAGAGCTTTATGATCGTTGCCGCAGATTCTTCGATCGAGCGGCGCGTTACATCAATCACCGGCCAGCGGTACTTAGCGCAGATGCGCCGCGTGTGGGCAATTTCAACAGTGATACGATCGCGATCCGTGTAGTCGTCCAGATCACGGTCCGATAAAAGCATCGCGCGGTGACGGCGAATCTCTGCAATGCGATCAGCGCTGGCCACAAGACAAACGATGAAGGCTGAGTGCGGCTTTGTCAGTTGTTCGGGTAATGGGACCGACGGTATCAGCGGCACGTTGGCAGTCTTATAACCGCGTTGGGCCAAGTAGATGCTGGTCGGCGTCTTGGATGTGCGCGAAATGCCAAGGATGATGATGTCGGCCTCATCGAGGTCGTCGGGCAGGTGTCCATCATCGTGCGCCATAGTGAAATTGAGAGCGTCGATACGCTGGAAATAGTTGGCATCGAGGACGTGTTGGCCGGCAACAGTTGGCGTTCGTGACGCGCCGAGGTAGCTCTCGAACACCTGCATAATCGGTTGCAACACGGCAAGGCAGGGAATTTTCAGCTCACGGCACCGGCGCTCGAGTTCCTCCGTCAGATCTCGATTGATGATGGTGTAGAGGACAATGCCCGGCGCTTGCTCGATTTCTTGTAGCACGCGCTTCAATTGACGCGGTGTGCGCACCAGTGGGTGCACGTGCTCTATGGGACGCACCATCGAGTACTGCACGCACGCCGCCTTTGCGATCGTCGTGAGTGTTTCTCCCGTCGAATCTGAGACGAGATGCAGATGAAAGAAACTTGGCAGTCCATTCGTCATCGCAAAGACAACCGTGCGGGACGACTTGTTGAAAAGTAGCCCGGTTTTCCACAGGGCGGATGCAACTGATCTTCTCGCACACCGCCCACCGTCCACTCATCCACGGGATTGACCACAAATGCCGCCACGCGAACAAGCAATCTCAATATGGAGTTCTCCTTGAGGATAGATGCCTTGTCGGGTCTAGGCCCACTACCTGTCAACACCTCATACCCATCAGTTGCCGAAGCATGCGGCGCGTTAAGCTATTGACGAGCGCAGCATTTAACACAACTTGTGGCCTCTTGCCGTCGCGACCGCCAGATCTGCCACCAACTCGTTCACCCTGTGAGCTGCTTGTGGAACAAGGTAGGACAAAGCCGATATCCTCAAAATCCACAGTCCTAAGAGTAATAACAATAAGACTCTAGACTCTACTATTTTGATTAAAGTGAAAAGATGAGCCAACCTCTGAAACCAACAATCTCGACCGATAACCGTGGCCGATTTCACCGCGTCTTGGCAAAG
>PVMK01189474.1_pt3 | contig 18597 bp, 32 predicted proteins | sample 1853481 | NCBI WGS metagenome assembly PVMK01 (sample SAMN08533507, study PRJNA380276) | Marine sediment metagenome, whole genome shotgun sequencing project. | reverse complement strand
AAGTGGCCCGTATTAGAGTTTATCTGTCTCGAGATGGACTTCCGGAAGAACAACCTTTATGGCTGTTTATCCGGCGCAACTCTGATGGCCAGTTGAAATATGCTTTATCCAACTCGCCGGAAGACATACCTTTCTCCGAGTTGTGTAAAGCGTCAACTATGCGTTGGCCTATTGAACAATGCTTTAAAGAAGGCAAAGGCCAGATCGGTATGGATCATTACGAACATCGCTCTTGGCCAGCTTGGCATCGCCATATGATCTATGTTTTTCTTGCATTACATTTTCTACTTCGTTTGCGAATCAGGTTTAAAAAAAAGCCCCATGTCTGACGTTGCCACAAGCAAGAAGACTGGTAGCAGCGATGCTTCCTTATCATTCAATTGATCGGGCATATGCCTTGGAACTAGTAAAATACCATACTGATCGTAATTATATCGCTCAAAAATCACATAGAAAAAGGGAAATCGCTGAAGCTTTTTTATTAAAGATTAATGTGTCGCTGTAGTATTAGCTCGATATATTGAATTTACGAGTGATAATTATGATTCTTATTCCGTGGAACTTGGGCGAATATTATTGAGCGCTGGTTCTGAAGTGGATGTCGTAGCAAAACAAGTTTGTCAGAAAGTCGATCCCAAGACAAAAGCTAAAAATATAGGACATTATCGGCAACAGTTGCGCCCAGCCTTTCCTCAAATTGAGCACATGACTTTAGTGATGCCAAGATTTGGATTAGAATTATGTCCTTGGTCAAACTGGCAGAATAATAAAAAACCTCTTTGGTGGGATGCATATAATAGTGTTAAACACAATCGGCACAATAAATTTTCTCGTGCAAATTTAAAAAATGTTCTAAACTCGATCGCTGGTCTTCTTGTCTTAGTCTTGCATCTATATGAAAAGTTCGCAGAGGAGGGGAGCCTCTCTCCGAATCCTACTCTATTTCGCCCAACTGAGAATTATCAAAACGGTACAACTGTTTGGGATACTGAAATACTAATTAACTATAAGTTGTCTGGCTAACCTGTCACTGGAGAGGGACCGGGAAAAGCCGGGGCTTTTTCGAAAGAATCTTCTGGAACGAATTTCTTAGCCATTTACACAATTTTTCAGACATCGTTTCCCGGCCCCTCAGTTCTGCGTTATATAGAGATATGGAAAAAAATATATCAAAAGTATTCGAACTGCAAAAAGCATATATTCATAAAATTAGATCTTGCGAAGAGGAATACTTTATCTATCATGAAGGCAAACAATTAATAATAAAGCCAAATGTATTTCCTCCTTACATTGATAGCCATATTATTATTAAATCACTAAAAATAGAAAAACATCATAATGTCCTTGATGTCTGTTCTGGTTCTGGAATTATAGGTATTTTCGCATGCGATAAAGCACTACATGTTACAGCAACAGATATTAATCCCTCAAGCATCAACAACATAGAAGAAAACGCAAAAATCAATAATGTAGTAGGTAAATTAACAGCGATAAAAGCGGATTTATTCCCTCCTAACGAGAGTTGTCAAAAATATGATATCATTATTTTAATCCTCCTTATACAGATCATGACACAAAAGATATCGTTGAAAAGTCTGTTTGGGATAAAGATCATCTAACTGTAAAAAAATTTTTCCGCTTGGCACATAAATACTTAAATACAGATGGAGCAATTTATTTAGGCTGGGCCGATTTCGCAGATTTTGATTTTATAGAAGACTTGATAATAGCAAGTGGATTTTCATATAAAATAGTAAACAAAAAATCAGATGGCATAAGCATATTTGCGGCATATGAATTAATGCAAATATAACAAAGCCATAAACTCGGACCCCAAAAAGCGCCGCTGCGCTCTGCTTTTTGGGTCCGGTTATGGCAGGCGTTATATCTGAAAAACAGGAGGCTATATTTTGCCAATTATGAGATTGTGGCACGGAGAAGTTGCTATTGATAAGGCTGACGAATATGAGAAATTTATGATCGACAAAGCAGCCCCAGATTATGCTTCTGTTGATGGGTTATTAAAACTGTATTTCCAACGTAGAAACGAAAACACAATAGCACATTTCCTTCTTGTAACCATTTGGGATTCGTTAGAGTCTATTAAAAAGTTTGCAGGTGCCGAACCTGAACTTGCAAAGTACTATCCAGAAGATGATAACTTTCTATTGGAAAAAGAAAAACACACATCCATGTATGAAGTCTTTTACGAGAAATAATATAACAATCGCTTCCACAGCCGACCGGGCTAGGTCGGCGCTTTTTCAACCTTTATCGTTAATTGTAGTTTATCAATAAAATTAATAAGTTCGTGATGTCCCGCCCAGCGGGTGAAGCGAGGCGTTGGGATATCATTGATATAAAAGTATGAGTCATATATTCGTCAAAAAAGTCATTGGAGAAAAAACCAATTTCGCCGGGAGGGACTGGTGGTATGACTTTCGCCAATTTTCAAAAGTGTTTAGTGAAAAATCGGTTAGAAAATATTCGTCTGGCAACCTTACTTTATACTCCAAGATTACAAAAAAATGGAGTAATCACCTAAATTCTGAATGGCTATGCAGAGTCTATCTTTCTGCAAAAATGGTGCTTTCAGCATCATTGATGATAAATAGCCTGGAATTCGCTGAAAGCAAAAATCTACGGATCTTATCAAGTTATCTTGAATACTATTCAATTCAGTCATCTCTTAGATCGGTATTATTCTTATTGCCGGTGACTAAGTGGGATAATGGTGCCTTAATAACAACGGAACATACAAAATCAATTAATGTCGTATGCGACGCTTTAGCAAAAATAGATAAAACGTTTTCTGCAAAATTAAAAAATTACACTCTTCACTTAAAAGCATATAGGGAACTGATTTCTTATAGGGCTCCATCAAGTGGAGATTCTTTCTCAAAAATTCATTTCGACATGGAGCTCATTGAGTTGTGTCAGCTTTTATGTGAGTTTGCACAAGTTCAATCAGAACTATTGGAAGTGTCCATTTTAAAACATGCAAAAGAAAACTATGATTTTTTAGATAGCTACATTGACCACGTATGCAAAACTAAGATTCATGGTTTCAGTTTTCGGGATGGAGAAGATTGGTATAGACTTGACTATTTAAAAAGGAAATATCCGCTTCCAACTAATATTATGCATATCTTATCAGAGGGTCATGTTGAAGATTTCTTTGGATCATGGTTGCCTAAAAATGATGAAGATATCGACAATGACTGGGTTTTTAATCCTGATAATAACTGGCGTGTAATTTTTGATGTGCCATAAAAAATCCCAACAAATAAATCCAGCGGACGCACAAAACCGCGCCGCTGATTAAACCGTTATGAATGTGATTATATGAAGATTACATTACTACAAAACGCATATGGATTTTTAGAGGAAGCTCTTTCTAAGGCACTAAAAGCTGAAAAAGAGTCAATCCACTGGAAATATGCTACCTTGAATCTAGTCCAAGCTATTGAATTGTCGCTAAAAGAGAGATTAAAACGAGAGCATCCAATCCTAATCTTTCAAAAGGTCGATTCTCCAAAAAATACAGTCAATTTATACACTGCCTTAAGCAGGCTTCAACAGATCGCCAATTTGAAGATTTCACAATCGGACATCACCACAATCTCAAAAGCCTCGGAATTACGCAACAGAATCGTTCACTTCGAATTCGATTTAAACGAGAAAGAAGTCAAACTTGTTTTTGCAAAGCTATTAGGATTTTTATCTCATTTTCATGCTGTACATCTGGAATCTAAATTAGATGAATCTGTTGAGCCTTATTTGTGGCAAGAGGCTGTTTATATATTAGATTTTGCTGAAGAGTTATATAAAAGAGCTGAGAAGATTTTTGAAGATAAAGGTATAAATTTCGGAGAGATTTTATTGTGCCCCGCATGTGAATGGGATTCATTCTCTATACATGCAGATGAAAACACCTGCTACGTTTGCGGATATTTTTCTGACATTAGCGATTGTGGTGATTGTGGTAAGCTCTTATTTGAAAACGAATGGCACGAATTACAAACTGGTGATGAGCGTTACGAACGTTTTTGTACCGAGTGCTATGAAGAGCTCATTAGAAATGATGAAAGATATTACCATGAGATGATGTCACATTTTTGGGGAAAATAATCAATTCATAACAACCGGTTTCACCAGATCGCAGGGCCGAGCTGCTTTGAAAGTTTTTTGGTTAGCGAAATGTCTCGATATTTAGAAATTTAAGGAACCCCCTGCGCCAGGTGAACCGGGCCGTTAGGCGCAAAGAACGGATGAGCACAATGGAATTCAGAACATTACTCGAATCCAAGGTGGCCGAGCAATTCCAATCGCAACGTGTTGGTTATTTGCTCGGAGCTGGCTCGTCTTGCCTCAATGGAAACGGTTATCCGCTTGCCTTCGAATTGTGGGACAAGATCAAAGATTACATTTCCGATGCAGCGAAACGCGATGAGATACAGGCGAAGCTCGATTTGCCGGGCACCAAGGGTCTCGAGCATGCACTTGACTTGCTCGATGGCGGTGGCCCGGCAGAAGGCGATCATCGCCACCTTGTGGCAAAGGCAATCGCCGACCTGTTCTTGCCCCTTGCTCCTCCGCTGGATGATCATGTTCAGTTTGTGAGGCGATTGGCAGCGAAATCTGTGCCGCATGTGAAGGTCTTCAATCTTAACTACGATCCGCTCATCGAGCGAGCCGCAGAACACGGGAAGGTGCGCCTGTACGACGGCTTTGCTGGACACGAGCATGCTTACTTTGATGCAGCGACTTTCGAAGAACGAATTTTCAGGATCAGAGGAACGCACAGGGGGCGACAACCAGACGAAACTGCTATGCCGCTTCATTTGCTAAAACTGCATGGGTCTGTCGGATGGTATTACTGCGATTCGAACGGTGTGCGCCGTTGTGGCTTTGGCATCCAGATTCCAGAACACACCAAGCGTCTGATGATTCCGCCACAACGGCGCAAGGCGGACGACACTATGACTCAACCCTATCAGGCCTTGTGGTCTGCTTTTCGAGGCGCGCTCGGACAGGATCAGAATCCCTTGCATCGTCTTGCCTGTATCGGCTACGGATTTGCGGATGAACACGTCAATACTGTCATCGAGAGCGCGCTCGCACGAACTGACTTTACAGTGCTGATATTTACGAAGGTCTTGTCGGATGAAGCTTGGAATCGCTGGAGTGCAAAGAACAACGTGATCATTGTGACCGAGGATCGCTGCGCTATCAAGAGCGAAGTCGGAGCGGGTCATCCCGACCTGTGGAAATTTGAACATCTCTCGCAAAGGATCTGAACTATGCCAAACGAAACCAAGACTGTCATAGGTTATCTCGTCGATGTGCAAGGTAATCTGCTTACGGCAACACTCGTTGAGGATGAACAGGGCCGTGTCCCGACCATTACCATTGGCGACGAGGACATAACCGTAGGTCAGATCGGCTCTTATGCCGTCATTCGGCAGGGCGGGCTGCAGATAATCGCGATGGTCACGAGGATGACTGAGCAGGAAGCGCTTGCCGTACCGACTATTGAAACTCCTGGGGAGCCAGATGCGCGACTGCCCTACGCTAAGCGCATCGCCCGATTGACACCGATAGGCTCGATATCCGCTGACGGCCACTTTGAGCGCGGAGTCGGTCAGTATCCGACAACTGGTGCTGAGGTTCACGCTATTGGATCCGCCGAGATCACGAAGATGTTCGAGCGGTTCCGTACTGAGGGCTTCGAAGTCGGAGCACTGACGACCCATCCTTCGATCAAGGTCTCGCTGCACGCCACCAATCTCTTCGGCAGGCATTTTGCGATTCTCGGTCAAACTGGATCAGGCAAATCCTGGACGGTTGCTTCGATCGTACAGAAGGCGGTGGAGGAGATGCCGAAGGCGCACATCATCATTCTCGACCTGCACGGTGAGTATTCTTGGAAGCGGGAAGACGAAAGTCGGCACTATGCATTCGATGAAGCGGTTGTGCGCCATGTTGATGCGAGAGACCTGGAGATCCCTTACTGGCTTATGACTTATGTCGAGCTGTGCGACCTGTTGATTGAGCACAGTGAACGGGAGGCGACGAACCAGACAGCCTTCTTCCGCGATTGTCTTCTTGCTGGTCGCCAAGCCGAGAACACCGGCGCAACTCCGCCCTTGGATCTACCCAGAGTAACCGTGGATACCCCAATCTACTTCTCATTGGACGAACTCTTAGATAAAGTGCGTGCGAAAAACGTAGAGCGAGTTGGCGCTCGAGATAAGCAAGGGCCCATGTTCGGCAATTTCGACCGCTTCCTGATGCGCATCGAGAGCAAGCTCAACGATTCCAGATATGACTTTCTGCTCAAGCCGCGGGTGCGTATTACCTCGGCCACTCTGTCCGGTCTGCTGAGAGACTTTGTCGGCCTTGGTGACCCGAAGGTTCAAGTGACAGTGATTGATCTCTCTTCGGTGCCATTCGATGTTCGCCCCACAGTTGCGGCACAGATCGGCCGCTTGGCCTTTGAGTTCAACTACTGGAATCCAGAGTACCGTGAGTTTCCGATCCTTCTCATATGTGAGGAAGCACACGCGTACATCCCGCGTGCGAGCGAAAGCCAGTTTGCAGGCTCGCGAAAGTCAATGGAGCGCATTGCAAAGGAAGGGCGGAAATACGGTGTCGGATTGGGGATCGTTAGCCAGCGGCCGCACGAGGTCTCAGAAACGGTGCTCGCCCAATGTGGGACATTCATATGCCTACGAATCACGAACCCGGACGATCAGGCGTACATTCGGAAGCTTGTGCCAGAGAGCGAAGGTGATTTGGTGAGTGTACTTGCTGGACTTGGGCGAGGCGACGCGCTTGTCCTTGGCGAAGCGGTTCCTTTACCGACACGATTGCACTTCGATGAACCGAGTCCCGCGCCAAACAGCGACGATATCGACTTCTACAACAAGTGGAAGGACGGCCCGGAAGACCTGGATGTTGACGCAATAGTGAAACGGTGGCGGAGTCAGGAACGATGAGCGGCGCCTAACCCATAAGGATTGACACGACCTGAAAGGTCGTATTCAATCTATTGTTCAAGAAGCCCGGTTTACTGAGATTTTTGTATAAGGGTATTGCTTCGATGATCTGAGAGAGGAAAGCACCCCGGAATCGATAGGATTCGGGGTGCCGGAGATGAACAGCGGTTTTCTATCGATAAAAAGACCTAATTTTGAAGAAAAAGTTATCTGTATTCGGAGTCAAAGCCGGGTCAAGGCGCAGTTGTCCTGTGCCGCTTCAACCGGAGGTTGGCAGCCTGTTCAATTTGGGTAATAATAGTATTTGCAGGTTCTCAGCTACCCTGAAAACCTGTCGCTTCAGCAGACACATAAAACCTTGCGGTTTTATGTGTCTGCTGAGCTTTCGCTGCCTGAAATTTAAAAAACCTACCCCTTGACAATGTTCACATATTTGTTTACCTTGTAATTATGAAAACAATCTCATTCTATCGTACTGCATCAGGCAAGTGCCCTGTCAAAAAGCACCTTGACAGCCTGACTGACGTACAGGTAACCAAGATAGCATGGGTATTGAAATTGATTCGCGAGCTTGATCAGATTCCGTCTAAATACTTCAAGAAACTGGTCAAGACAAACGATATTTGGGAAGCCAGAGTTGATGTTGGAAGAAATACTTTCCGTCTCCTTGGTTTTTTTCATGGTCGAGAGTTGATCATACTGACCAACTCTTTCCAAAAAAAGAGCCGGAAAACTCCTTTAAAGGAGATTAGACTGGCAGAAAAGCGTAAGAAAGAATATTTGAGCAGGAGGTAGACAGATGGACGATCTGGATAAATATATTGAAAAAAGAAAGAAGCTGAGCCCAAAATTTGCAAAAAATTTTGACAAAGGATATGAACAATTCAAAATTGGTGTTCTCCTGAAGCAGGCTCGTCTTGAAGCAGGCCTTACCCAGGAACAGGTGGCAATTAAATTACGTACCAAGAAATCCGCCATCTCCCGGATTGAAAATCATGCTGAAGACATCCGCCTTTCCACGTTGGTAAATTATGCTCAAGCTGTAGGTAAACACCTCCATCTCGAAGTAGCCTAAGAGTAGCGAATCGGCTTACTTGAACAACCGTGCGGGTGAATGGGGTCACCCTTGATTATTGATTAAAATGATTTGAATGGTCTTTGTAGTCGGCCACAAAATTGATCAGATGTTGATAAATGATCTTTTTAACTAACCGGATTCTTTGAGATTTCAGGTAGGCTTTGAATTCGTTCAGTCGAGCGGTCAGTACTTGGATGGAACGGATTGAAAAATCCACAAGACGGCAATAATCCAAAAACTGATTGCAATAACGATGAAGCATGAAAGCACCTCCGTGGTTTAGTAATCACGCTTCATCATGAAATGCCCGTCAATAAAAGGCAAACTGCGCTAACTGCGGGGTTTGTTGGTTTGGGTGATTATGCTAACAATAATATAGATGCCTTTGGCGATGCCTATGAGTATTTGATGACCATGTACGCCTCAAGTGCCGGAAAATCAGGGGGTGAGTTTTTTACCCCGCAAGAGGTGAGCGAACTATTGGCACGAATAGCCACCGTGGGTAAAACCGTGGTAAACAAGGTTTATGACCCTGCCTGTGGCTCTGGCTCTTTGCTGTTAAAATTCGCCAAGGTTCTGGGCAAAGAAAATGTACGCATCGGTTTTTATGGGCAGGAGATCAACCTCACCACCTACAACCTCTGTCGTATCAACATGTTCTTGCACGATATCAACTACAACCATTTTGATATCGCTCATGGGGACACCCTTACCGACCCAAACCACTGGGACGATGAACCCTTTGACGCTATCGTCTCTAATCCGCCCTATTCGATTAAGTGGGAGGGTAAAAATAACCCCATTCTTATCAACGACCCGCGATTCTCACCCGCAGGCGTGCTGGCCCCTCCAAGCAAGGCAGATCTTGCCTTTACCATGCACATGCTCTCATGGCTTTCAACCAGCGGCACAGCAGCCATTGTTGAATTCCCCGGCGTGTTGTATCGTGGTGGTGCCGAGCAGAAAATCAGAAAATACCTGATAGACAACAACTATATTGATGCGGTTATCCAACTACCGCCAGATCTCTTTTTTGGAACCACAATCGCTACCTGCATTATCATTTTAAAGAAAAGTAAAACAGATAATAAAACCCTGTTTATTGATGCCTCAGCCGAGTTTGTTCGTGGTGGTAATAAAAATAAGCTTAGTGAAGAAAATCGTACCAGAATTTTAGAGGCATATACCCATCGTGAAGATAGCGAGTATTTTGCGCAATTAGTCAGCAACCAGGCTATTGGTGAAAATGATTACAATATCGCCGTATCAAGCTATGTAGAGCAGGAAGATACCCGTGAAGTGGTCAATATAACAGAACTCAACCAAGAGATAGCCCAAATTGTGAGCAAACAAAATGAGCTGCGCATCTCAATTGATGCGATTGTGGCTGATATTGAGGGGGCAAAATAGCCAATGCAAAATGGTGAACCAAACAGCGAAATCATCATCTATGAAGGTGACAGCGGTCAGCCGAATATCGAGGTGCGTATTGAGGGTGAAACGGTCTGGCTAACACAAGCAAAGCTTGCTGAACTATTTAAAACTTCACGCCCAAACATCACAATGCACATCAAAAACATTTTTGATGAAGGCGAACTAAATGAGGATTCAGTATGTAAGGATTTCTTACATACTGCCACAGACGGAAAGAAATACAATACCAAACACTACAATCTGGATTTGATAATTTCACTCGGTTATCGGGTGAAATCTCAAATAGCCACCAAATTCCGCCAATGGGCGACCTTGCGTCTGCGTGAGTATATCGTCAAGGGATTTACAATGGACGACCAGCGGCTCAAAGAGTCCGGCGGCGGCAATTACTGGAAAGAGCTACTCGACCGCATTCGCGATATCCGCAGTAGTGAAAAGGTACTCTATCGCCAAGTGCTAGACCTGTTCGCAACCAGTCAGGATTACAATCCAAAGGGCAAAGAATCCATCGCCTTTTTCAAGGTGGTACAGAATAAGCTCCACTATGCGGCGCACGGCAACACCGCCGCCGAGGTAATTGCAAAGCGTGCTGATGCCGGCAAGCCGTTTATGGGCTTGCTCTCATTTTCAGGCGGTGATGTCAGCAAAACAGAGATTGCCATCGCCAAAAACTACCTCACAGAACCAGAGCTAAAGGTACTGAATAATATCGTCTCCGCCTACTTTGATCTGGCAGAAGTCAAAGCCATGAACCACGATCCGAGCAGATGCAGGACTGGATTGTTCAACTTGATCGCATGATAGAGATCTTTGATAAAAAAGTGCTGACGGATGCAGGCAAAGTAAGCCACGATAAAGCCCTTGCCAAAGCCGAAAAAGAATACCGAAAATATCAGGTAAAAACACTTTCGCCCGTGGAAGAAGCCTATCTGGAAACCATCAAAACCCTGCAGAAACAGGTTGAAAAGAAAACGAAGGGCAAAAAATGAATATAAAAAAACCTGTGAATAAAATAGAAAAGTTGATTGATGAACTTTGTCCTGCAGGGGTGGAGTTTCGGCAAGTTGGTGAAATTTGCCAGATTAGTCGTGGAAGAGTTATGTCAAAAGATTATTTAAAGGCAAACATTGGTGAGTATCCTGTGTACTCATCACAAACAGCCAATCAAGGCGGTCACAATGTGGATGAACCGGTTATCCGTCGCCGGTTTGACAAAGGATGGAATAACTTTCATAATGTCTATAAAAACTTGGTTGATGCCTGGGTGTTGTATGATAATTCAGGCGAAAGCCCACAACTGATTGATGAGGGAAAAAATCGATGACCACAACAAAAAAAATAATTCAAGACCCCGATCTCGCCAGGGTTGAAGCGGCTTTGCAACGGGCCGCTCAAAAAGCCCGCAAAACGGCAAAGGACACCCGTACACCGCTTATAATTTACAAGAATGGAAAAATAATGAAATATAGGATATACTAGGCTATACAATGAAGATATATCTTGACAACTGCTGTTTCAACCGGCCTTTTGATGACCAGAAGCAACTGCGGATTAAGCTTGAGACAGAGGCCAAGCTGGATATTCAGGAAAGAATCGTTCAAGGCAGACTTGAGCTTGCATGGTCATACATGCTGGATTTTGAAAACAGCAGGAACCCTTTTCAAGAGAGGCGTGAGCAAATTGCAAGGTGGCGGGCGTATTCTAAAACAGACATAGAAGAGGATGAAAAAGTTATAGATATCGCCACCCGAGTACATCAACATGGGATTAAGAAAATGGACTCCTTGCATATTGCTTGCGCTATCAAAGCAGAAGCGGAATACTTTTTGAGCACAGATGATGAAATTTTGAAAAGAGCAATACATATTCAAAACATACTAATCACAGATCCAATCGGTTTTATCAAAGAGGTGCTATTATGATAACTGACACCGAAATCAAGGTAAAAGGAATTCAAATTTTAACACAACATCTTGGGGACGTTGAAGCTGAGCGATTTATCGCCCTTATCCAGAGGGAGCCATTTGACTACACCAAATGGCGTCAAGGGTTGTATGAAGATCTGAGTATTGAAGAAATCAGTCAAAAAGCAATGTCTTTGAGGAAAAAAACCTCCGGATAAGACGTTTCTCGCAGCACAGTAGGCCCCCGATTTTATTCGCGGTAAAACTATGTTTGAAGGCCCGGAAAAGAAATTCCAACGTCATATTGCGGATTATCTCATCCGCGAACATCAGTATTCACTGCTTGAGCAGGATGAGATTATTGACACGGAATACTATTTTGCCGAGGACCATCTGATCGCCTTTCTTAAGGCGACTCAAAAAGAGACCTTTGAAAGTCTGGAAACGGATTGCGGAACCGACGCCAGGGATGAAATTTTCAAGGCCTTAAAGGATGAACTGCGGATTTCCCCCCTGTGGCTGATCATCTGGCATGGCCTCACCGTGCGGGGGCTGGAGTTTAAACTCTATTATCCAAAACCCCGCTCCAGCGAGAGTGTTGCCAACCGGCATTAGAATCACTTTTATCCCCGAACTGATCATCAAAGGAGGCAAACGGCCCGATTTCGGTATCTTTTTAAACGGTCTCCCCATTATGACTATGGAGCTGAAGCACGAGAAAAACCAGACCGTGCATGATGCGGTGAAACAATATGCCGGCCGGGATCACAGCGATAGAATATTTCAACTCCCCTTTCTCCATATCGCGGCAGACACCTCCGACGTTATGGTGGCCACCGATCCAAAAGCAGAAAATAATTTTAGCTGGTATAACACCGGTCTTGAGAACAAGGCAAAGAACGAAAAGGAATATCCGGCAGCAAAAATTTAAATGGATTCTGGATGAAATCGAGTACGACCCTGATTTAAAACAATTACGGGTGGCATTTTTAATCAAGGTTGTGAATGCAAATTATACAGAAGAACACATATCCTATAAGGATTGACACGACCTGAAAGGTCGTATTTCCCGCAAAAAGGCGGGATTCAAGAAGCCCGGTTTCCTGAGATTTTAGTATAAGGGTATTGCTTCGATGATCGATGCTCCGCTCCACTTCGCCAGGTGAGTAGCACGTTCGAAATCATATGTTTATTTGATTGACAATTGGTATATTAAATATATTGTTATGGAATTTGAATTTGATAACCGAAAAAGCAAAAGTAACAAGAAAAAGCACGGGATTGATTTTTTTGAAGCGAAAGCATTATGGGATGATCCCGACCAAATTGTAATCCCAGCAAAAACCATTGATGAACCAAGGTGTATTGTAATTGGTCAAATTGACCCAAAGTCTTGGTCCGCTATTGTAACTTATCGTAATGATAAAATTAGAATTATTTCCGTTCGCTGTGCCCGTACGGAGGAGGTAGATATTTATGAAAGCTAAGAATTTAGATAAAAAATTTGATAATAGAGAAAATATTACCGAGTTTTTAGATTTGTCAAAGGCAAAAAGACCTGGACAAGAGCAAAAAAGAGTTAATGTAGACTTTCCGGTATGGATGATTCATCGTTTGGATAAGGAAGCAAAGCGTCTTGGAGTGCCCCGCCAATCAATTATCAAAATTTGGATCGCTGAAAGATTACAGAGAGCATCCGCCTAAATTGGATTCGAACCTGTCAGTGCACCAGACAGAAAGAGGCGGCGCACTTTATCATTTACCATTTTTTCGTTAATAGTCTTTTTTAATATCTTCGTCCCTCCTGCTGGTGACTTCTTCGTTAGGCACCTATAAAATTGTAAAGAAATACAAATGATTTTTAAAGACCAGTATGATCCTTCTTTTTGGCACAAATCGGTTTTTACTACCTGCGTTCTTCCTATAGTTTCCATGGATATATTGCTCATGTTTATGGGCAATTCACATTCATTTGCATGGCTGAAACCGTATCAAATTTCCGGTGATCTTTTACGCCGTATACTAATAGCCTCTTGTTTGATTATATACTTCTTGAGACTTCAGATTACTGTCTGGGTTTTCCAAAAACGCAAATGGACCTGGTTGGAAACAATAACAATTTCAATCGTGATGTCATTTGCGCTTTATGCTTTTGCCAAGGTAGGAGGAAACAACAAACAGGTTGTGGGTATTGTTGAGGTAATCGGTATTTTGCTATATTCCTCAGGCTCCTATATCAATACTCATTCTGAATATTCTAGGCATGTTTGGAAATTGAAAGAGGTAAACAAAGGGCGACTTTATACCGAAGGATTTTTTAGCTTGTCAATGCATATCAACTATTTCGGAGATATCGTTCTTTTCACTGGATTTGCTATGGTAACTCATAGCCTTAGCATGTTCTTTATACCATTGATAATGGCAGTGAATTTTGTCTTCAATATCATTCCGACTCTCGATAGATATCTCGAGAGGAAGTATGGAGATGAATTTAGAGATTACGCCAAGAAAACAAAAAAACTTATTCCACTGATATATTAGTGATGTCGGCTGGAACAAATTCGCGCCTAACGAACAAGGCGCTTTCACGCAGACGGCAAAAAACCGCCGCTGGTGAAGCGCAGGGTTATAAATTCTAAAATATACTGGAGAAAATTTTGAAATGAACATGAACAGAAAATTGGTAAAAAGAATAACTATGGATGAAGATATAGACGATAGGTATATTCGAGCGGAAAGGCATGAATTAATCTCAATGATTTGGGAAATTACAAAAGACACTTGGGCATTTGTAAGGGGACAAGATGTTAAACGAAGATTACAAAGAGATGTTACAACTATTGTCAGAAGAACAAGTTGATTTCATGATAGTCGGTGCATATGCTTTAGGGACGCACGGATATCCGAGAGCCACTGGGGATATTGATATTTGGGTAAAACCAAATGATATTAATTCAAGAAAATTATACAAGGCATTGGCACGGTTCGGTGCTCCTCTTGACCAAATTAAAATTGATGATTTTTCAACGGAAGGCATCATTTTCCAGATTGGTGTGATTCCTCGTAGAATTAATATCATAACAAAGATTGATGGGGTTACATATGAAGAAGCCGATGAGGATAAAATTATAATTGAAGTCGAAGGCTTAAAGATACCTGTTATATCTTTAGACAAGCTCATCAAGAATAAAATGTCAACTGGCAGAGAAAAGGATGAACTTGACATAAAAACATTAAGAAAAAAGAAAAATTCATAAGCCATTCCAGCGGACGGCGTAAAAGCCGCCGCTGAAATTGGCGGTTCGGCGCTAGATTTAAATTAAAAGAATAAATTTACCGCTTGTTTTTTGTAACCTTGCGCGTTACAGTGTGGCTATGATTAAAAATTTTTGTGATAATTGGCTGCGAAATTTTTTCGTAGATGACTTTCAGTCCAAAAAAATACCCGCAGACATTCGTTCACAATTATTTAGGAAGCTACAACTGCTGGATGATGCAACGAGTGATGCTGATCTGAGAAGTCCACCCAGCAATCATTTTGAAAAACTATCTGGCAAACTAAAGGATAAATGTTCCATACGTGTGAATAATCAATGGCGTATTATTTTTATTTGGGATGATGAACGCGGGGAGGCGGATGACATTTACCTTGATAATCATACATACAAATGAGGTGTAAAATGATTTTAACCAAACGTCAACCCGTCAGTGTTGGTGAAATGATTACTGAGGAATTTATGGTGCCTTTGGGAATTAATCAAGGGCAGCTAGCTTCTGCTATGGGTGTCAGTCGTAGGACAGTAAATGAACTTTGCACCGGTAAAAGATCTATCACCGTTGACACTGCATTAATGTTGGCAAAAGTGTTCGGCAATACTCCGAATTTCTGGCTCAATTTACAGCAACGAAATGATTTATGGACCGCATTACATTCGCCGAAGCGAATGAAAAAAATTGATCGAGTTAGACCAATCCGTGAAGCAACAGCTTAAGAGTTTCCCGGTTATTATTCAAATAAAGCAGTACATAAAAATTAAAAGGCGCCGAATGAGGCTAATGCAGTCGATGCAAAAAGCCGCGCGGTTGATTAGCAACGTTCTACGGAAAAAAATGATGGAAGAAAAAATTCGAAGAGATGTATTTGAAGTAGTAGAATTGAATGAAGCTGATGATTCAGATTATTGGCTTGATCGCAGTCCTATTAAAAGAATTGAAGCAATAGAATTCATGAGAAAGGTGATGTATGGCCATGATCGAGTTTCCGAGAGACTTCAAAGAGTTCTTACAGTTGCTGAACTCAAAGAAAATTGAATACCTTGAAACATGTTTTGAGAATCGTCTGATTGCTGACCTTGGCACTTTCAAAGTAAATTTCATTTCAAAGGATGACCTTTTGACTAATAAGCGTGCAAGTGGCAGGCCTCAAGATCTTGTTGATTTCGATAAATTACAAAATAAAGCGTAGAACAAGGTGGATGAACCAGACGGGAAGAAAGTCGGGCCCTTAACATTGTAATTTTGGATCTGCAGCCCCCTCGACTTTTGCAACGTTAGTAATGGTAGCGCAACTGAGCTATTTGAATAGCATCGGCAGACGCTTTGTAAACAATTCTGTGTTCGTCGTTTATACGACGAGACCAGTATCCCGAAAGTGCATGTTTCAGTGGTTCAGGTTTTCCGATTCCTTCAAAAGGGTTGCGCTTGATCTCTTTGATTAGTGCATTAATTCGTCGGAGGATTTTTTTGTCGTTCATTTGCCAGTGAAGATAATCCTCCCATGCATTATCGGAAAAGATCAGCTTCACTCGATAAGCTCCCTTTCAATTCCTTTCCCGTCGCTGAGCTGGACGATGGATTCGATTAATCGTCTGGTGTTTTTGGGGGAGCGCAAGAGGTAGGCTGTTTCCTCAAGTGCTACGTAGTCTTCAAGGGACATGATGACAACGGAATCGTTTTTTTTTCGTGTAATAATGACCGGTGAATGATCCTGGCAAACTTTTTCCATAGTTTTCGCAAGGTTCTGCCGGGCGGTTGTATATGTTATCGCTTCCATAGAACACCTCCTGTACATGTACAAAATAACGTACATGTACAATGTATAAATGTCAAGAAAAATTTATACCCCAAGAAAAACAAGGGAGCCTTCATTCTTCACTTTCCATTAAATCTGTGAAGAATGAAGACCCTGTGATATAAAAATAAGGATCATCTCCCGATTAGTTGTAGTTAATTAGGGTAAAATAAGTGTGTCATCTCCAATTGAGTAGGGGTGTTTATAAAGGGTTCAAGGATTCAAGGGTTCGAGGGTTCGAGTGAAATGCTTAAAAAAATAGGTTCCAAGGGGTTAAGGATTCAAGGGTTCGAGTGATCCTCCACAGAACAGGCGGATAAAAATGCTAAAGAATTACATATCTTATGGTTCTGTTTGCGAATTGGAAACGCAGATATTATTAGCAGGGGATTTAGATTTAATTGAAAAAAGTGAATTGGGTTTGCTAAAAAAAGATATCGCAGAAATTGAAAGAATGTTAAAGGCGCTGATAAAATCGTTGGAGAATAAACACTTGGACCCTTGACCCCTCTTTTCCAACTAAATTGGAGAAGAACCAAAAATAATAGGAATCATGGTGATGATGCTCAAAACTGCATTAAGTGAAATTTTTACTGAAGGGTTGTCTGGAGTTTTTGTTAGAAGGGCAGGTTGGACAACGGTGCTTTTCTCAGACATCGAAAAGGATCTGATAGAATGTTGAAATGTCACAGACGTCGTGGAATTCACTCTGGATTGGTTTTAGCGCTGCTCTTTTTGGCGTCTCTTTCTTTTTCCCACGGGTGCTCTTCAAACGACGATTCGACGGGCACCGTCTTTATGACGGCGGACCTTGAAAACCTGATCCATAAGCACGGCCTCTATTTTTCCATGGGTTACCAGGCCCGGTTCATTGAGATCGGGTTCAACAAGCCGCTCAATCCCGAAAGCGTGCCCGGGAACATCGATCTCTATGACAAAGACGGGACCCTTTCAGAAAATTACAGTGTGGAGGTGGATGGCGACTCCGTATTCATCCTTTTTCATGACGGTTATCAACTCAAGGCCGGGTGGCAGTATTTTGTGTTCATTTCCGGGAATGTCGAGTCTGCTTACGGGCACCTCATGGAGGAAGACACCACACTTGAGATCCGGACGACCTCGGGAAACATTTTCGTCGAAGATGCTGTCACGGGCGGCGCGAACCAGGCGGAAAGGACCAATATCGTGTGCATCAGTGACGTGCACATGGGGGAAGAACGGGCCGTGGACAGGGGATACTCATGGTTCGTTGAAAACGCCGACGCCTTGCAGGACTTTGTCGAAAAGGTGCAGGAAGACGAAACAGTCCGAGAACTGGTGATTCTGGGCGACCTGTTCGATGAATGGCTTATCCCTTTTGACACCAAACCCTTTGACGGTACAGTGTCTGACAGCAGTGAATATTTTCATGCCGTCCGTAACGCCCCCACGAACGCGTCAATTTTCGATACCCTCGCGGAAATCGCCGGCGGTGGAAAGATCCACCTGGTCTATGTCCGCGGAAACCATGACATGCTCATGGACCAGACACCCTGGGGAAACTGCTTCCTGACGTGGTGTTCAAGGGCCAGATCGATGGGCTGGGGTCTTACAGCCCGCTGGAGGGGGTGATGATGGAGCATGGCCACAGGTACGATTTTTTTAACAGTCCCCAGCAGCTGGTCAATCCGGATCATATCCTACCCCCTGGATATTTTGTGTCCCGGCTCTGGGCGGCCGGCATGGAGGCGGAGGCCGACCAGGAGGGGCCCTTTCGGCGGAGGAAACAGACCAAGGGCCCTTCGGGGACAGGAAACTCGCGTTTCCCCTGGCCTGGGATGTTGCCTTGATTTACACCGAGGTCCAGTTTCCGGCCCTGGTCCCGCCATCGCTCAACGAGCCGGTCGTCCTCATGAGCGGGATCGACGGGTACGCGGACCCGTTTTCTTTTGACGGCGCCAGGGAGATGTACGTCAACGGGGACATTAAAACCCTTTGGCCCGATACCCAGGATCAAAACGGGGTCCAGGCAATCATGCCCGTAGCCATAAGCATTTTAAACGGGCACAGCGATCTGTTCGTCGAGGCGGATGTGGAATACCTGGAAAACGAAGGACGGGGCATCCGTAT
>PVMK01137562.1_pt1 | contig 18597 bp, 18 predicted proteins | sample 1853481 | NCBI WGS metagenome assembly PVMK01 (sample SAMN08533507, study PRJNA380276) | Marine sediment metagenome, whole genome shotgun sequencing project. | reverse complement strand
ATGGCCACTCAGCACCATTGCCGTACTCGACGGTGGCTACGTGGCTGGGGGTCCCGATGGGAACGCCTAGCTGGTCACGCTGTGGACATCAACGGACGGGATCTTGTGGGACCGCGTACAGGTCCTTGGCGAGGGAAACGCGTATGCGATTGTCTCCGCCGAGAGCGGCATCGCTGTCGCCGGGCAAACACCCTCCGACGACAACTACCACGCTGTTGTATGGATGGGACCCGCGTTCGATCCCGCTCAGCCTCCGTCGGACCCAGTACCCACGTTACAGGACGAACCCGCGGTCGTTCGTGGCGTTGCCCCGTCGGGCGTTGCCCCGTCGGGTGGGTCTCCGTTGCCTGACGTGGCTGGGGCGGTTGGTGGCGATGATGGTTCAGGTCCATTGCCGCTCGGATCGATTACGACGTTGCCGGAGAGCGTCCAGGTCGACTTCCTGATCGAGATCTGTGAGGAGTCGTGTTTCCGTGACGGTAACTTCTTGGACCCCGACAACTCTGGATTCGGCTCCGGAATCTTCACTTCGGACACACCGTTCCATGTTCGCCACGGTTTCATCAACAACAGTGACCAACCGCTCGGCGAGGGATACGACGTCGTGGTCTACGTCACTGAACTCATCGAGGATACCGAGATCGGTGGTCAGACCATCGGCGTGACCTACCGCTACACGTCGGACTATGTGTTGCGCGGCACCTCCGATAAGTGCGGCCCAACGTATGAATCACAAACCAGTTCGGAGACGTGCGAATGGTTCGTCCACGAGTTCAACGCCGGCCTTCCTGAAGGCCGGCACGCCCTTTGGGCTGTGTGGGAGGCGCCGTGTTCGGCGTGGGTTGACTACGGGCTCATCGATGCCTGCACCGACCCGGACGAGGTCGTGTCGCTCTTCTCCTCCGGCTTCGACTCGCCGTTCGGCTCATTCCCACCCGACTACACCCAACTAGACGAAGCTCCGTAGCCGCGACATAGCTCTGCCGTGTCGACGCGCAACGGCCTCGCTCTGCTGCTGCCGACTCATCACAAAGCCACCAACTCGATCTTGTCAGTCCAACATGTCCAAGTCCACCAAGAACGCTGAGAAAAGAACCACAAAGCGACTGGGAAAACGACCGGAATCGGCAAAGCCGCCCGCATCGGCACGTATGGGCGGCACCGCTTCGAGATTCCCTGTCACCCGGGATGGAGGTCGGTGGCGTCATACCTGATGTGAGGGGAGGTGTGGCATGAAGGGAATGAGGATTGAGAGACCGTGCCCGTCACGGCTCAGTGGGACACACCTCGGTATGAAGGATCGGGCGCAGGACGGCGATCGAGCGGTACCCGATGACAGCTGCAGAAGATACGCATAAGACTCATCTCAAGGCGTTGTTGACCCGTACCTCGACCACGTCGTTGTTCAACATCCAAGCATGTGCCAGTGCTTTCGATCCGACTAGCGGCTGTTACTGGGGAGGCAAGGCAGACGCTTGGTCCAACATGACCAGGACTCTTGGCCCCTTGATTGGGGCATAGAAGGAGACAAGCTGCCGTTCGCTGACTCCTGTGCGAGCGGCAGCTCTTGGTGTGCACGCTCAACGCCCATCAGGCTTTGATCGGTGAATCTGGGGAGGAGCGGTCCCCGGGCTAAGGCCGACACCCGGGATAAGGCCGACACCGTCGACTGTCTGGACTTCGCATGGCCATGCCGTGGCCATGGGCGTTCGTGCTTTCGTGCCAAATGTCCTCAAGTCGTGGTGAAGGTGCCGTGAATGCGACCCGCTGCGATAGGTGCATCCTCGTCACGAAACCCAAACGTACCAAGGACTCCCGACGAGGGCCGGATACGTTCGCAGCGTAGCGGCCACGGGTTCAAACCCCGTCACCTCCACGGGTCGACCTTGACCGACTCTATGTGCTCCGATCGAGCTGTTCCAGGCCTCGCAGGGCTTCGGAGTCAGTCCAGAATCGGGAGGTACCGCTGTAGAAAGTTCTTCTGAGTTGGTTCCTCAATCGCCATCTACTGTCTCCTGAGTCAGCTGGCTGAGGACGAGGATACTTTTTGGTGCTCGTCTCTGACCCGGAGCCGGTCGATAGCCAGATAGAGGAGGCTTGCCGACACAAGCGCGCCAGCGGCGAGCCAGAGTGCGCTAGGAATCCCCGATCTTTCGGCAATCTGGGCGAGACCGAGGCCCGTTATCAGAACACCCACCTGGAAACTGAGCGACCATCCGGAGAGCATCGTCGCCCTCTCAGATGCGCTCACTCCCGCATGGAGGATCTGCTGGGAGAACGGGTGCGCGAAGCCAGCTATTGCATAGATGCCAATGAAGTATGCTGCACCGACGAGCACCGTGGTCGAGAGGGACAGACCAACGACACCAGCAGCTACGAACACGAACGAAACTGCACCGACCTGACCAGGGTGTATTCGCCCTCCTTCAGGAACCCTGCTTGCAACGGCGGAGCCCACCGCCGAAGCGAGAGAGAGCCCGAGGGCGAGCACGCCAAAGAGCCTTGTCGCCGACGCTGTGCTGTCGACCATGTCCCTGAACATCGGCTGATAGAAGAGTTCCACTGCCGAGAATGCCAATCCCAGAAGTACGCCTGCAGCGAGCAACAACTGGATCGTTCCGGGACGTCGCGCGATGTCAAATGCTCGTCTGACCACGACTGGAACATCCGCAAGCGCAGCACGAACGCTGTGTACAGCGGGTGCCTGCTCATTCATCAGAACAGCTATCGCGATGGCACCAATAACGGCGAATCCGGTTGCAAGAAGCATAGGCAGTCGGATGGCTGATAGAGCGGTCTCGTCGGATGCTATGCCGGGAATGAAGGTGATGAGGGTGACAGAGAGAGAGCCAAGAGCGAGGCTCAGAGCTCCGGCAACCTCAGCTCCAGCAAGGCCAGATCGTATCGGTGCTTCTGAATCGAACGCGTGGATCGTATCCACATACCAAGCTTCGAGAGGACCACTCGAGAGAGCCCTGCTGACGCCGCCAACAACAGCTCCAACCACGAATGCACCGAACGTGCCACCCGCAAACCAGGTAAATGCCATGGCGGCTTGGAGGATCGCAGCGACTATCAGGACCGGTCTTCGACCAAATGAATCCGCGATGCCACCCGTAGGGAGTTCCAGGAGCACGGTCGTGAGTCCGTACGCCGTGAACACCACACCGATCTCAGAGAGATCAAGCCCTCGCTCAACTAGCGTGAGGACAAGCACCGGTAGCAGGAACCCGATCGGCAGCCAGAGTGTAAATGTGAGAAACCAGAAGATCCTCGCCACGGAGCGTTGCGTCACGGATTCTCCTCCTTCACTGCCTCAACCAACACAGCACTGGGATCGGAGATGGGGAAGGCGAGAAAATGCACACGCACCGCTTCTGCGTCAGCGGGTACATCACTCCTCTCACGCGTGGCCATTCGTACGATCAGAGATCTGATGCCATCGACCAACTCGGCGAGATCGTCCCGACTGAGCTGCAGCAGGTAATCGTCACTTGCGGAGGCATCGGTCCACTCGGTCCCCCAATAATCCTGGCTCCCAATCCACTCAACGACTTCTGCTTCGCGCAGACGCGAACCCAAACGCATGACCTCGTCGATGAGAGCAACCGCGTCGGTGTCCTCCTTCATCCGGGACCGTTCGAGTATCGAGTAATCGTGAGCTGCCTGCCAGAACCGCTGGCGGGTCGTGCCCATATCGGGAATCTCGACAACAAACCCATGCCGCTCAAGCTGTCTCAGGTGGTAGCTCGTGGCGCCACTGTTCGTCCCCAACTTTCGGGCGAGCTCGCTTGAAGTAGCGGGTCCGTCTGCCCTCAGGATGCCGAGGACCCCGATGCGCAATGGATGGGCGAGTGCCTTGAGACTCGTAGGAGTAAGCTCGATCGCCTTGGCGGTTTCTTCCTCTGCCATGCAGAAGAGAATACTGATGCAAAGATCTCTTTGCAAACAAACTTTTGCATTGTTCGATGCTGCTGCATCAGTATTCGTCGTATATGAACTCCTCGGTTCGTGCCAGTGGGAACGATCATCTCTGTGGTCAAGACCCCATCGGTCAAAGTCGAGTACCGAACATCGGCTCTGCACGGAGACCCATCTTCACCAGGGAAGCACACACCTCCATCGAGACAAGTCTCGTTCAAGGTGCCGCGTTGATCCCTCGAACCACCGGCAATATGTTCGGCTGTCCACCTCTCCGCTGAGAGGCCGGAGCCCCTGTCCGGCGTTTGGCTCGGGTGGCCATAGCTTGGCCACGGTGGATCGTATGTTCACGGCTGTCGGTCTGAAGATGTCGTGAAGATGTAGCGAAGGTAACTCGTTGCGGCGCATGTACCGTAGATTCGAAAGCCTTACACCCCAAGGGTTCTAGACCCGCTCGGATACGTTCGCAACGTAGGGGCCACGGGTTCAAATCCCGTCACCTCCACAATTTCAAATAGCGTCCCGTCAGGTGTACATGGCGGTTCCTATTAGAACCAAGTCCAGATCCGGCTGTACAGTCGCTGGATGTCGGGGGAAGAAGGCTTCCATCGGGCAGAGCGGGCGTCGCGCTGATGTAGCGGGTGCCTGTCTTATCAGATCATGTAAGGTCAAAGCGATCGAGGTTCATGACTTTGCCCCACGCTGCGACGAAGTCACGAACGAACGACTGTTGCGAGTCCTCATACGCGTAGACCTCTGCAATGGCTCGGAGTTGGGCGTTCGAACCGAAGACGAGGTCGACGGCCGTGCCGGTCCACATGATCTCGCCTGTCTTGCGATCGCGCCCTTCGAATAGGCCGTCGGATGCGGGAGACGCCTGCCACTCCGTGTTCATGTCGAGCAGGTTCGTGAAGAAGTCGTTGGTCAGCGTCCCTGGCCGTTCGGTGAACACACCTTGCTCCGAGCGGCCGACGTTCGCGTTCAGAGCTCGCAGGCCGCCGAATAGCACCGTCATCTCTGGAGCGGTCAGCGTGAGCAAGCATGCCCGTTCGACCAACAGCTCCTCAGCTGGCCGCTTGTGCGAGTCCGCCAGATAGTTGCGGAACCCGTCTGCGGTCGGTTCGAGCACGGCGAAGGACTCGACGTCGGTCTGCTCCTGGCCAGCGTCTGTGCGCCCCGGCGAGAAGGGAACCTGCACGTCGTGCCCTGCGTTCCTCGCTGCGTGCTCAACGGCGGCACATCCGCCTAGAACGATCACGTCGGCGAGCGAGACTTTCTTCCCACCGGACCGTGCGGCATTGAAGTCCGCCTGGAGCGCCTGTAGGGCCTCCAGCACATTCGCCAGTTCGGCCGGGCTATTGACCTCCCAGTCCTTCTGCGGTGCGAGCCGAATCCGGGCCCCATTAGCCCCACCTCGCTTGTCGGTGCCGCGGAAGGTCGCGGCCGACGCCCACGCAGTCGAGACGAGATCGGAAATGGACAGTCCCGATTCGAGGATTGCGTCCTTGAGTGCTGAGATTTCCTGGTCGTCGATCAGTTCGTGATCGACCTCGGGCACCGGGTCCTGCCACAGAAGTTGCTCCTGAGGAACCAGCGACCCGAGATATCGTGAGCGGGGCCCCATATCGCGATGTGTCAGCTTGAACCACGCTCTGGCAAATGCGTCTGTCAACTCGTCTGGATTTTCGTGGAATCGCTTCGAAATCGGCGCATAGATCGGGTCCAATCTCAGCGCTAGGTCCGTTGTGAGCATCATGGGAGCGTGACGTTTCGTCGGATCTTGAGCGTCCGGTACTGTGCCCTGCGCTGATGCGTCCTTGGGAGTCCACTGAGTTGCGCCAGCTGGGCTCTTCGTCTGCTCCCATTCGTACCTGTGCAGGTTTTCGAAGTAGTTGTTGTCCCACTTCGTCGGCTCGGTGGTCCACGCCCCCTCAAGGCCACTCGTGAAGGCTTCGCCACTGGACGAGATGTTCTTCCAGCCGAGGCCTTGGTCTTCGATGGGCGCGGCCTCGGGTTCGCGACCGATGTACTGCTCGTCGACGGCGCCATGAGCCTTGCCGAACGCGTGTCCGCCCGAGATGAGCGCAACGGTTTCCTCGTCATTCATCGCCATTCGAGCGAACGTTTCTCGGATGTCAACGGCAGCGGCGAGCGGATCTGGGTTACCGTTCGGTCCCTCAGGATTCACATAGATCAGGCCCATCTGGACGGCGCCAAGAGGGTCATCGAGTTCCCTGTCCCCGCTGTAACGCTGATCTCCTAGCCACTCATCCTCAGGCCCCCAGTAGATGTCCTCCTCAGGCTCCCACACGTCCTCGCGCCCACCAGCGAAACCGAAGGTCTTGAGTCCCATCGACTCCAGCGCACAGTTACCGGCGAAAATCATCAGATCGGCCCACGAGATCTTCCGGCCGTACTTCTGCTTGACAGGCCAAAGCAACCGGCGCGCCTTGTCCAGGCTCGCGTTGTCGGGCCAACTGTTGAGGGGGGCGAAGCGTTGGGTGCCAGAGCCTGCGCCGCCCCGGCCGTCGCCGACGCGATAAGTGCCAGCGCTGTGCCATGCCATTCGGATGAAGAGAGGCCCATAGTGGCCGTAGTCGGCCGGCCACCAGTCCTGCGACGTTGTCATCACCACCTCGATGTCCCGCTTCAGGGCATTCAAGTCGAGGGTTTCGAACTCCTCGGCGTAGTCAAACTCCGCGCCCATCGGATTGGCCTCAGGAGAGTTCTGGTGGAGAATCCCCAGATTCAACTGATCCGGCCACCATCGCCTCGTCGCAGAACTCCCGATCGACGTGTTTGCGCCGGACGTCGGGCGCTGGTTCTCGCTGTCTGACATGTGGTCCTCCTGGTGGTCGATTACTCCTGAGTCTGAGATATCGCTCTGTTGTCGCCCTTGCGGATGATTAGTCACGTCGCTCCTACCGCTTCACTTCGCAGAATCGACCCTTGCCAATCATCGGATGTCTCCAACCTAGCTCAGCGCAACAGGACGGCGCCAGCGGATTGACACGGTCTCCGGCATCCGCTGAACCTTGCCTGACTGTTTCTAGACGGCTCGCTTTGCTTCGATACCGGCTCGGCGGGCGGCATCGAACAGGCAGACGAGCGAGCGAGTTTGTGTGCGACGAGTCTGCATCAAGTTACCGGTGGCCGCATCCTCCCTGCCCTCGATGAACTCGCTGTGGTCTGCGCACACTCCCACACCACAGTCGACGCATGTGCCGAAGGCTGGAGTCTCGGCGCCGCTCTGTCCATGTTCGTAACAGGTCACGAGTCCCCTCTCAACATAGCCCCTCAAACAGTAGTGAACAGATTTCCACCTGTAAGGGCTCTCGAAGCCATCTCGTTCGTCCCGGGTTTCACGTAGGCCCTGGTCTCCGCTGAACTCGGATCCGGGTCATATTGTGCGACGCACAGGGCTTCGAGTTCAGCCGCTTTCTCTTGTAGATCAACGGTTCTTCGCTCCAAAATGGAGTTCAAATAGTGTCCCGTCAGGCCCACCAGATCTCGGAATGGACGCGGGAGACGGCCGTGGGTAAGGGTGGTCCCACTCCGACTCCATGCGATCGGGTTCCTATGATCGGGTGATGCAAAAGCGATCCGCGTTTCCCGATTCCATCGAAGAGCTTCAGGAAGCATTGTCGGCACATCCATATCTTGCGGATCGGGGACTCGCGACCGCCATGTTCCTGGCGCTGTCTCTCGGACACCCACTTCTCCTGGAGGGAGAGGCAGGCGTCGGGAAGACCGAGGTCGCAAAGGCCCTCAGCGAGACGTTCGGACTCGAGTTGATCCGGCTCCAGTGCTATGAGGGTCTTGATGTATCGCAGGCGCTGTACGAGTGGGATTACACAAGACAGCTGTTGTACGTGCGGGCACTCGAGGCTGAAGGCAAGGACAGCCACGAGGTCACAGACGAGATCTTCGGAGAGAGGTTCCTCCTCGAAAGGCCTTTGCTGCGTGCCTTGCGCGCCGGAAACCAAGCCGTTCTCCTGATCGACGAGATCGACCGCGCCGACGACGAGTTCGAGGCCTTCCTGCTCGAGTTCCTGTCGGACTATCAGGTCACGATCCCCGAAGTCGGAACGATCTGGGCGGAGGAGCCTCCGATCGTGATCCTCACGTCCAATCGGACGCGTGAGCTCCACGATGCATTGAAGCGACGATGCATGTACCACTGGATCGATTTCCCGACGCGGGAAAGGGAGTTGGAGATCGTCATGGCGCGAGCACCGGAGGTATCAGCAGAACTTGCGGCCAAGGTCACGGAGGCCGTTGCGCGTCTTCGAGACCTCGACCTCATGAAGAATCCGGGGATCGCCGAGACCATCGGTTGGGCGCAAGCGTTGGCTTTCCTCGGAATCTCCGGACTCGATGCCGAATCGGTCGACATGACCCTCGGCACGGTCGTGAAGGATCGAGACGACCTTCAGATGGGTCAAGAATCAATTGGACAGCATCATCGATGGTGCATGACGATTCAGACGTTGTAGAGGTTCTGACTGATTTTGCGCGGGCTCTCAGATCGGCTGGTGTCCGCGTGGACCCTGGGCAAGTCGGTGCCTACTGCCGGGCTGTCGCCCTCCTGGCGTCGCCGATATCCGCGACATGTACTGGTCGGGGAAGGGCCTGTCTTGTCGGTACACAGTCCGACGTCGATATGTACGACCGAGGTGTTCGCCGAATACTTCTTCCCTGGGTCGCATGGCGGGATCGAATTGAAGGTCGTAGGGCATCCCACCGAGCAGGCAGATGGTCGGCATCGACCTGCGGGGGTCTGGCGTCGGACGCAACCGTCGCACCGACGAGGCGGAGAGCGGAATCGCTGCCTCTGAGGTCGAGATCCTTCGTGACAGAGACTTCGCCGATTGCAGCGACGAAGAGATCGAGGCGCTCCGTCGCCTCATGACCAAGCTTCTGATAGACATGCCTGTGCGCGAGACGCGCCGAACCCAAGAGGGCACGGGTCGGTGACCATCCAGACCTGAGGTCGGCGCTGCGCGAGGCGATTCGCAGTGACGGAATGGTCTTTCCCCGCCACTGGCGTCGGCGAAGCAAGAAGCGTCGACCTTTGGTGTTGCTTCTCGACATCTCAGGCTCGATGGCCGACTACTCGCGTGCCCTGCTGCAGTTTGCCCACTCGGCGAGTCGGTCAACCGGTCGGGTCGAGGTGTTCTGTTTCGGCACAAGGCTAACGAGGGTGACCGGTGCGATCGATCAGAGAAGCGCCGATGAGGCGCTTTCGAACGCTGCGGAGACGGTTATCGACTGGGAAGGCGGAACGATGATCGGCGAGTCGATCCGTGAGTACAACAGATCGTGGGCGCGACGCAGCGGGTGCAGGGGCGCCGTCGTGCTCATCTGTTCGGATGGGCTTGAGCGTGGTGACCCGGCGATCCTCACCGAGTCCATGGCAAGGCTCGGCCGGCTCTCTCACCGCGTCGTATGGGTAAACCCTCTCAAGACAGACCCGGCGTTCGAGCCAGCCACACGGGGCATGGTGGCAGCGTTGCCACATATCGACGTCCTCGTGTCCGGTCACAATCTTGCGAGCCTTGAGGCATTGGCCGGGCTTCTCCCCTGCTCTCGGCTGATTCCAAAGCGAGGACGGTCGGCGATGGGGAGAGTCCCCGACAACGGAGATTCTCACGGGGTATGATGGAGCAAGATGTGAGATCTCATTGGCGCGGATGACGGCAGCAAGAGCAGCGGGGCTGATAGCTCTGCCAGCGTGTTCGTCCGATGCTTCTTCTGGATCCGATCTCCGGTTGTGCAAGGAGGAGCAATGTATCCGTCGGCGTTTGAGTACAAGGTCCCTGAGACACTCGAGGAGGCCCTCACGATGCTCGCCGAGGTCGGCGACGAGGGAAGGGTGCTGGCGGGAGGTCAGAGCCTGATTCCGATGATGAAGCTTCGGCTTGCGTCCCCGGCGTTCCTGATCGACATCAACGGTTTGGACGGACTCGGCAGCATCGAATCTGCCAACGGACACATCAGCGTTGGTGCCCTCGTCCGGCACAATGACATCGTCAACTCCGACCTGATCAGTAGCGACAGCCACACGATGGCTTCTGCTGCACCGTGGATCGCTGATCCGCTTGTGCGAAATCGCGGCACCCTGTGCGGATCTGTCGCCCATTGCGATCCCTGAGGGCGACTGGAATTCAGTGATGCTCGCGATGCGGTCCGAAGTGGTCGTTCGAAGTCTGACGGGCGAGCGGGTGGTTCCCGATCGACGACTTCGTCGTCGACTTCTTCACCAATTCATTGCAGCCGGGTGAGATGGTTACGGAAGTCCGAATTCCGAAGTACACCGGTCGAGCGGGTGGCGCCTACATGAAGCTCGAGCGGAAGATCGGCGACTACGCAACTGCAGCCGTTGCGATCCCATCTCCAGTTGGATGATGCGGGCAAAATCGCCCAGGCGGGAATCGCCCTCACAGCTGTGAACTCGATCAACACTCGTGCTGTCGACGCCGAGAACGCCCTTGTCGGGGAGACGCCATCGGCGGAGCTGTTCGCCGAAGCAGCATCTCTTGCTGCCCGAGGCGTCGGACCCCGAGGACAACATTCGTGGTCCTGCGGACTACAAGCGCAACATCATCGAGGTGTACACGAAACGCGGTCTGGCAACGGCCCTTGAAATCGCACAGGCATCCTGAGGAGGCTGGCATGGATATCACCGTCACAATCAACGGTCAGGCCAGAACATCTGAGGTTGAGCCCCGGACGCTTCTCGTCGACTACATTCGCTCCGACGACCAACTCACCGGTACGCATATCGGGTGTGACACCACGAGCTGCGGCGCCTGCACGGTTCTCGTCGACGGAGTGCCGATGAAGTCGTGCACGATGTTCGCCGTACAGGCGAACGGAACATCGATCACCACGGTTGAGGGCCTCAAGCAGGGTGGGGAACTCGATCCGATTCAATCGTCGTTCAAGGAGAATCATGGTCTGCAGTGCGGCTTCTGCACGCCGGGCATGATGCTCGTCGGGAAGGCGCTACTCGAAGAGAACCCGAACCCGTCAGACGACGATGTTCGGTGGGCGATCTCGGGCAACATCTGCCGATGCACCGGCTACATGAACATCGTCACATCGATACAGGCCGCAGGTATGGAGATGCAAGAACAGTCCGCCGGACAAGACAGCTGAGGGAGTACGAGATGACTACCACTGAACATCAGCCGATCACGTCGGAAGAAATCGGCGGAATCGGACACAGTATTCGCCGAGTCGAGGACGACCGTTTCATCGAGGGGGCAGGAAATTACCTTGGGGATGTCAATCTCCCTGGCATGCTCCACATGGCGATTCTTCGGAGTCCCCTCGCTCACGCCAAGATTCTCAGCATCGATTCCACAGCTGCCACCGATCATCCGGGCGTCGTAGCGGTTATCACCGGAGCCGATCTGGAGGGGTTCAATCTCGCGTGGATGCCCACGCTGTCTGGTGACACGCAGGCCGTTCTTGCAACAGACAAGGTGCGTTTCCAGGGACAAGAAGTGGCAGCAGTGATAGCGGAGGATCCGTACATTGCCGAAGATGCACTGTCGCTGATAGTCGTCGACTACGAAGAGCTGCCCGTGATAACCAATCCCGAGCAGTCCATGGCCGAGGGTGCACCTGTCATCCGAGATGACAAGGAAGGGCAAACGGATAACAGCGTCTATCACTGGGAAGCCGGCGACAAGGACCTGACCGACAGGGCATTTGCGGACGCCGACGTCGTGGTCAGCCCTCGAGACGCATTATCCCAGATCTCACCCGGCTCCCCTCGAGACATGCGGGGTTGTCGCGGACATCAATCCGGCTACGGGTCATGCAACGATCTACCTGACGTCGCAGGCGCCACACGCACACAGAACGCTGTTCGCTCTCGTCGCAGGGCTGCCAGAACACAAGATCCGCATCATCTCCCCCGACCTCGGCGGAGGATTCGGCAACAAGGTTCCCTATCTACCCGGCGTACGTAATAGCGGTTGCAGCGTCGTTGGTGATCGGGAAGCCCGTCAAGTTCATCGAATCCCGGACCGAGAACCTGATCTCTACAGGCTTCGCTCGTGACTACTACATGAAGGGTGAACTGGCAGTATCGAGTGAGGGACGCATCCTTGGAATGCGCGCAACGATGGTTTCTGACCAAGGAGCCTTCTTCGCCGATGCTCAGCCGACGCAGCTGCGCGCTGGGCTCTTCCACATATGCACCGGGTCGTACGATTTCCAAGCTGCGCACGTGGTGACTGACGGCGCCTACACGAACAAAGCGCCAGGTGGCGTTGCCTACCGGTGCTCGTTCAGGATCACTGAGGCGTCCTATCTGATCGAGCGGCTTGTGGAGAACGCCGCGTACGAGCTCGATATGGATCCAGCCGAGTTCAGGATGAAGAACTTCATCAAACCGGAGCAGTTTCCCTACCACTCCGCGACAGGTTTCGTGTACGACTCGGGTGACTACCACACGGCGCTTCAGAAGGCGCTCGATGCGGTTGACTACGAGAACCTTCGTAAGGAACAGGCTGAGGCACGAAAGGAGGGCCGCTACATCGGCATCGGCATTGCCAGCTTTACGGAAGCGGTCGGTGCTGGACCCAGCCGTGACTACGACATCGTTGGACTCAAGATGATCGATTCGGCCGAGTTGCGCGTCCATCCGACGGGCAAGGCGATCCTCAAGCTTGGTGTGAAGAGCCAGGGTCAGGGCCACGAGACGACGTTCGCGCAGATCGTCGCCAACGAGCTTGGCATCCCTGCGACGGACATCGCGGTGGTCGAAGGGGATACCGACAACACACCGTACGGACTTGGCACGTATGGCTCGAGAAGCACTCCGGTCGCGGGAGCTGCGACAGCAGTCATCGCTCGAAAGTTGCGTGAGAAGGCCCGGAAACTCGCCGCGCACCTCCTCGAGGCATCGGAAGACGACCTCGAGTGGGAGCCTGGCAAGTTTTTCGTGAAGGGTGCACCCGACAAGAGTGTGACCATCCAGGACATTGCGTTCGCCGCGTACACCAATTTCCCCGAGGGGATGGAGGCGGGCCTTGAAGGTGTCCACTACTACGACCCACCGAACCTGACCTATCCGTTCGGGAGCTATGTGGTTGTTGTCGAGGTCGACCCCGAGACCGGCGTGTGGAAGGTCGATCGAATGGTCGCTGTTGATGACTGTGGAGTGCGTATCAACCCGATGATCGTTGAAGGGCAGATCACGGGGGGCCTCACTGAGGGGTTCGCCGCAGCCAGCATGCAGTGGATCACGTTCGACGATGACGGGAACTGTATCGGCTCCAACATGATGGACTATCTGATTCCGACCGCGTGGGAGACGCCCCGGTTCGAACTCGACTCGACGGTTACTCCATCTCCGCATCACCCGATCGGAGCGAAAGGAGTCGGTGAGTCCGCCACGGTGGGATCTCCGGCGGCGTATGTGAACGCTGTCATCGATGCCCTTCGGCCGTTTGGCACGACGAACATCGACATGCCGGTGCTGCCGCACCGCGTGTGGGCCGCCGTACAGGAAGCGCAATCCGAGTAGGACTATGCGTCGTGATGTAGCCCATCTGACAGCGGAGCTGATCGACGACCGGCAGCCGTTTGTGGTCGGCACGGTGGTCTGGCGTCGCGGACCATCTTCTGGGAAACTCGGGGCACAGATCGTCGTCTTGCCCGACGGCACCGTGAGGGGCTGGCTCGGCGGTGCGTGTGCGGAGCCGACTGTCGTGCGGGAAGCTCTGGCCGCGCTCGAGGACGGGCATCCCCGGTTGATGCTTCTCGGCCCCGTAGATGAGATTGGTGGCGGTCACCGGAACGGTGTCACGCTTGTTCCCATGGCCTGCGAGAGTGAGGGGGCAATGGAGGTGTACTTGGAACCGATGCTCCCACAACCGCACGTCGTCGTGGTCGGCCGTTCACCTGCTGTTGACACGCTTGCTCGTTTGGCAGAGCAACTCGGATGGCGCGCCACCGTGGTTGATGACGGAGGCGACCCCCGCGATCACCCGGGTGTGACCAGCTTCGTGTCGAGTCTCGACCTCAACGGGCTTGAGGTCGACGGCCGGAGTTTCATCGTGGTGGCCACCCAAGGGGCATTACGACGAAGCCGCGCTGAAGGCTGCCCTCGCAACCGACGCAGCGTATGTGGGGCTCGTCGCTTCTCGGAAACGGGCCAGCGCAGTAATCGAGTTCCTGAGAACGAGTGGTGTCGGCGATGAGGAGCTCACGCGTGTGACCGCTCCGGCAGGACTCGATCTCGGAAGTATTGAACATGACGAAATGGCCGTTGCGATTCTTGCCGAGCTCGTGGCAGTGAAGGCGCAAGGTGGACTCATGGGCGGGATCGAGATCCAAGCGCCGGAGGTGGCGGTCGACCCTGTGTGCCACATGGATGTCGATATTCAAGACGCCAAAGTACATCTCCCGATTCGATGACGACACCTACTACTTCTGTGCCGCCGGATGCCAGAAGGTGTTTGATGCAGACCCCCATTCGTTCCTTTCCGGCGCGAAGTGACCGACAACGACGACTGTAGATTCGCCTTTGGCACTTCGGAGGTCGTGGACATGACGAGAGGGAACAATGAAGATCATCAATGAATTCGAGGTGTCGCGCTCTGTCGACACGGTATGGGAGTTCTTCCAGGACGTCACGTCGGTGGCCCAGTGCCTGCCCGGCGCAACGATCACAGAGGACAAAGGCGGTGGCGTCTACGCCGGGAAACGTCACGGTCAAACTCGGGCCGATGAGCGCGAAGTTCGACGGCGAGGCGACCATCAAGGCGGACGCTGAGACGAAGTCGGCCCAGATCTCGGGAAAAGGGCATCGATCGAAGCGGCGGCAGCGCGGGCAAGGTTGAGGTCGAATACCGACTTGGTGAGACCGAATCCGGGACCATGGTCACCGTCGACGCGGACGTGACACTTTCCGGGGACCGCAGCACGATTCGGCCGGTCCAGCCTCATCAACGAGATGTCGACGCGGCTCATCGCCGAGTTCGTGGAATGTCTTGAGAAAGAAGTTGGGCGCAACAACCCCCGGAGATCGCCGCGAGCGTTACCGCCGGAGAGGTGAAGGGCGTTTCCCTCTTTTTCTCGAGCCTTTGGACATCGATCATCGGCTTCTTCAAGAAGCTCTTCCGTCGTGGCTAGGCGATGGATCGAAGCATGTCCGCTCCGCGGATCGATCTAAATTCGGGCAGCAACATCCCAGGACTCAGGAGGGTAGGCGAGCACATGATCAGGGGATCTGTGACGTCATGAAGGACATGGTTGAAGCCCGAGACCGTTAACTTGGAGAACTGGGATCCCGTCGTACACACGCATTGCGCGTGGAGCGGCTTCTCGCCGATGGATGGAGCGGTGATGACATCGATCGCATCCACGGACCGATCGCAACGAGTGTGTTCCACACGCTCGTGATCCCAATCGTCGAGGAAGCCGGTGCGAACCCGTACCCGTAGCTCGTGAGCATCCCATACTGAACGGCAAGACCCCAGGCGCCTCCACCTGGCACGACATTTGAGATCATGAAGGATGTCTGGCGGGTGTAGAACGCTGGTTTGTACCTCAGCCCGGGGAGAGCCGCTATATACGGGAACACGTAGATGATTATCAAGGTGATCGTCGCAGCTGTAATCAGCGCTATCTCCCACGCGTCCATGTTCTTGATCGCATCCCACGCAGCGCCGTAGTCACCAAACTGTGGCAGAACCACCACGAACACAAGAATCAGAATCAGAAGTGTGACAACAGTTGCGATGATCTGCTGCTTGCCAAATTTCGGCTTGACCGGTACGGCTTGCGTCGGATGATCTTGTGTCATGGACTTGACTCACCTTGCTTGCTCGCGAGCACATGCTCGCTTGATGAGCGCATGGATCCGTGCAGGATTGCTTGTGCGTCAACCGTCCTCGCCTCAGGGGACTGGCGCCGTCTCCTGATGAACTTCTCGGTCTCAATGGCCGCTGGCACGACAATCGCCAACGCGACCGCAACCAACCACTGTTCCGCCGTGAGCGGTTGTGTGCCGAGCAGGCGCTGCAATGGAGCCCACTGCGTGGCCAGCACCGTCAGAACCGCTGGTATCGCGACGACACCAGCGGCTTTGAGGGATGGAGGGAATCCGCTTTGCGGGTCGCGTCTGACAGCGACACCGCTCAGCAGAGTTCCGAACGCCATCACGGCAAAGGCCATCGTCATGGACGCTGACGCCTCAAAGGCCGAGGGTGCGTCTGGTCCCCAAAGCAGTGGCACGAGGGTCACGAAGAACAGCGTTGTTCCATACGTCAGCCACCTGACGACCTCTCTCCTGTTGGTGAGCGGGACCGAAGGATCGCGTGGTGGGCGCAGCATCATGGCAGGGTTCACGGGTTCCAACAGAATCACGACCACCGGTGCCGAGGCCACAAGGAAGTTCAAGAACAAGACCATCATCGGCGTCATCGCGACACCATTCGCGATGTTGAGAAGGCTCGCCGCAAGGAACAGCATCACCAGAGACAGCAGTTGTGTCATCTGATACCGAACGTAGAGGCTGATCTTTTGGTAAATACTGCGACCGAGTTCCACCGCATGCACAAGTGTTCCGAAGTTGTCGTCGGTGAGGATCATCTTTGCCGCCTGTTTGGTCACCTCAGAACCTGAACCCATCGCCACACCGATGTCGGCTTGTTTCAAGGCCGCGGCATCGTTGACAGCGTCACCAGTCATCGCGACGACCATTCCCCTGCTCTGCATGAGTTGGACCAGTCTCAGTTTGTCTTCTGGAGAGACCCGACCAAACACGTGAAGGCCGTCAAGCGAGTCCATGACCTCTTCGTCTGGCATCGATCGAAAATCTGAGCCGCTGATCGAACCCGGCCCCAATCCAAGGTCCTTTCCGATCGCCATGGCGGTGACGGCATGATCCCCCGTGATCATGCGTACGTCGATTCCCGCTTGGTGAGCGATTCGGATGGCCTCCTTGGATGATGGTCGCAACGGGTCGATGATGCCGATCAGCGCGGCGAAGCGAAGGTCTTCCACGAAGCTCATCGGGTCGGCAATGGCAGCGTCCTCATCCCAAGGATCGATAATCCGAGCAGCGAGGGACAGGACACGTAGACCTTCTGAACCCATCCGCTCGTTTGCACCGTCAATCTCTTCAATCGCCTCGCCGATCTCCACATACCCGCCATCAGACGTTGACGCCTCGGAGCACCTCGCGAGCACGACGTCTGGGGCCCCTTTGGTGAGCAGAACCATCCGAATCTCGCCATTCAGGGGAACACGATGCACGGTCGACATGAACTTGTACCTCGAATCGAATGGCACCTCAGCCAGTCTCGGGTATGCCCTTCGTGTCTCCTCGGCAGCGATTCCGAGTTTCGCAGCCAACACAACGAGGGCAGCCTCGGTCGGATCTCCGATCACCTCCCCGTCGTCGCTGACCAGAGCGTCCGAATCGAGAACCATTGCGTACGCCATTGCGGTGAAGTCATGTTCCGGTTCGCCGGCAACGGCCCTGACGTTGCCCGATTTGCCATAGCCGCTACCTTCGATTGTGAACCAGCTGCCACCGTGGTACAACATGCTGGCCATCATCTCGTTCATCGTCAGCGTGCCAGTCTTGTCGCTGTTGATTGCACTAGTGGACCCGAGTGTTTCAACATCGGTGAGGTTCTTCACGACGGCCTTCGCTTCAGAGAGCTGCTTGGATCCGTATGACAGCATCCCCTGAACGAAGGTTGGCATACCGGTGGGAATAGCTGAAATGGCCATCGCGGTGCCAAGCAGAAGAACCTGATTGAAGTCGAGACCCCGAACGAGACCGATCACGACAATGATCGCCACAGAACTCCATGCGATGACACCGAGAACCTTGGTGAGGGTGTCGAGTTCGCGTTGAAGTGGCGAGCGCTTACGCTCCACCGACGACAGCATCGAAGCGATCCGCCCCATCTCCGTCGACATACCGGTCGCCGTGACAACCACCGTTGCGGTGCCTCTTGTCACAGAGGTGTTCTGGAAGACCATGTTGGTTCGATCGCCCAGAGCGACATCGGCCACTTGAATGGAAGACGCGTCCTTTGGTATCGGAGCGCTCTCACCAGTGAGTGCCGCTTCCTGCGTCTCGAGCGTTGCGGATCGAATAATTCTGCCATCTGCGGGAGCGAGATCCCCAGCCTCGAGGTGAATGATGTCACCAGGAACCACGTCTGCCGCGGCGACCTCAATCATTGAGCCATTCCTGATAACCCGTGATACCGGAACCTGCAGTTTCGAGAGGGCGTCGACAGCTTCCTTGGCCTTCATCTCTTGCCGTGCGCCCATGACAACGTTGAGCAAGACGAGCAACGCTATGAGCACGCCTGTCGGGATCTCCCCCAATACGAAACTGACTATCGCGACAGCAATCAACATAAGGTTCATCGGATCGGCGACCTGGCGAATCGCTATCTGGATCTTCGACGGAGGTGGCTCCGATTCCAGCTCGTTCCGTCCATATTCGGCCAGCCGTTCTTGTGCGTCGTCACCTGACAACCCCGCGGACTCATCGGATCCAAAGTGTCGAAGTACGTCGCTAGCGTCGAGTGCGAACCAGTCAGTATCAGGGGTTTTCGCTCGGTCAATCACATACGCACCTTTCGGCTCCGGTCCCTCGAAGAATCGAATCTGTGCGAAAGCTACACG
>PVMK01189229.1_pt2 | contig 18602 bp, 18 predicted proteins | sample 1853481 | NCBI WGS metagenome assembly PVMK01 (sample SAMN08533507, study PRJNA380276) | Marine sediment metagenome, whole genome shotgun sequencing project. | reverse complement strand
ATTTAGTACCTCAACTCTCTGACACCCGAAACCTGACACCTGAAACCTAAAATCAGCGTGCATGCTGCCCCGCAGGGGCCACTTTTTCCGAGCGTAGTCTCGGAAAAAGCTTAGTACCTATTTATTGAAATCACACCATGTTTGCGAAGGGTTTATCTAACAAAATATTTTCGCTATTTTGTAACTATTGAATATTTTCGATTGAATATTGAATATTTAAGGTGTTCTTTCAATTTTAAAAAGGACGGAGCGAAGCGACATCCATAAATATTCAATATTCAATATTAAATCGTCAATTCCGGCTTGTCCGGCTTAGGTATCACCCATTGTTTGCTGAATCCGGCGGGGGCTTTAGATAAGCAGTGGGGGTAGTTTCCTTGATATATTGTTTGATCCCCAAAACAATGGCTTCACATAATCGTTCCTGGTATTTGGGAGTGATCAATCTTTTACACTCTCTGGGATTGCTGATGAAGGAAGTCTCGACCAGAATGGCCGGCATTTGGGCGCCGAGAAGCACATAGAACGGCGCCTGCTTGACGCCTTTGTCGTTAATGCGGCTGTAGCGTTGGCGTTTCAAATGATTGATCATGGATCCCTGAACATGACCGGCCAGGCGGCTGGATTCATTGATTTTAGCATTTTGCATCAGGTCATACAATATGTTTTGCAGATCACTGATATTCTTGGTGGATGTGGCATTCTCTATGGCCGCCACCCGGATGGCTTCATCATCTGTGGCCAGGTTCAGAAAATATGTTTCGATGCCAAAGGCCCTGCGGTTCCGGTGCGAATTGGTGTGAATGGAAATAAATAAATCGGCATTTTTCGTATTGGCAATCGCCGTGCGTTCTTCCAAGGTCAGAAACCTGTCGCTATTGCGGGTCATAAAAACCTGACATTTCAATTCTCGCCGAATTTTCTTGGCCAGTCTCCGAGCAATTTGAAGCACGACATCTTTTTCATGTACGCCTTTCAAATATCCGGGAGCACCATAATCTCGACCGCCATGCCCGGGATCAATAATGATCCGGCTGATCCCGAGGGCCAGCTGCTTCGCCAGCGCACTGGCGGGAAGCCTGCCATTTTTTTTCAATGCCACATAGGGCTTTTGTTGCGTCGGTTTTTTCTCGGCGACGGCGCCCCAGACGTCAATGACAATTCGAAATGGGGTCCTTTAGCGAAAAGATTTTATAGGTTTTAAAGGATTTGATATCCACCACTACTCTGACGGAATCATGGGTGTATTGTCCGGCACGAGCATCCATCAATAAATCGTCATTAATCGGGATTCTTTTTTTTATCTTTCCCAACCGGCTCTCTTTTAGGTCAACGTAGAGGCGCTGGGGCTTGTTGATAGAGGGATCTTTTTTTAGGAGGTGGTGATAATACGAAGTTTCCCGGCTGGCATCGATGACGATACGCGTGTAATTCGGATTTGACCAGAAGCGCAAATCATCAACTGTTCCCATGCCGCCTTTGTGGAAATTGTCTTTCTGGGGCTGGACGTGTTTAGCAGTCGGCGTTGTTTTCGCCTCGGAATCTAACATTTGAACTTCAGCGGCGGCTTTGCTCCGATAACGGCTGCCTGGAAATTGTCTGACGATATGTTCGAAGATGTCACGGGCTTCCTGATAATCCGATTTTTTGCCGGATCGTTTCGCCAGCCCCTGGTAGAGCTTAGCGGATTTATAAAATCCGGCTGCAGCCCAGGGTCCGGAAGGATCCAGACGATGCACTCGCTGAAATTTATCGATGCAACGCAGCCAGTTGTGGCGATATTTCATTTTGTGAGGAGAATGACGCAGTTCCTTGTAGCAGACTTCAGCCTGACTATACATCTGTTTGGGTGTAACTGCCTGGGATGAAACACACCCGAAGAGATTGGCGGCGATACACAACAGAAGGGTGAAAGTTATTTTGATTGCTTTTTGAGGCATATTAAAACTTATGTCAGACCTCGTAATTTACTATAAAAATAGCTCTTTTTTTTGGACAATAATTATGCCTATTAGCGCCAAATTGAGGGATTTAGGCATTGAGGGATTAAAGGATAAAATCGGCATCCTTCATGACACCAAAAGTAGTTTACACTTTCTATCGTAGGTTGGGTTGTGCGGGCGTAAACGTCGGGTAAAGCTTAGTTCAACTAAATATCAAGTTTCTGCTATCTAACGTAATTTTTCTGCAATAGCACTACCCAACATTAAAGTCGCTTAACCCAACCTACAACTACAACGCTCAAAATTAAAAACAGGGCAAAAAAGCGTAAAACCGGATCAAAAGTCAATTGTTTGGAATTTTGAATTTCGGTCTTTGTGATTTGCCCTTCGACTAGGCTCAGGGTGGTGAGCTTGTCGAACCATTTGTTATTTGTTATTTGAATTTTTTTTATTGATGAAACCCGACACCTTCACTTGCATTGTGTTGTCAGTTAAAGGCCCCTAAGGGCCTAAGGCAGGCAACGAACAACAAACCACTGACAACAGACCATTGACAAAGAAGTCAGTTTTTCAATTTCTCCTGCAATTCATTTAAAAAATTCAAGGCCTCAAGCGGGGTCATTCTTGAAATGTCGGCTTTGCTCAGCTTGTCAACGACCGGGTTCTCGGGTTTCCGAAAAAGATCAAGCTGTACCGGACCCCGTGCAACGGCCTCCTTCTCCCGGATCAAACAGGGTGATCCTATAGAATCGTATTCTCCCTGTTCGATATTGTAAAGGATCTTTTTCGCACGCCCGATCACCGCAAGCGGGATCCCGGCGAGCCGGGCCACCTGAATGCCGTAGCTGCGGTTGGTACCGCCTTCCACCAGCTTTCTTAAAAAGATAATTTCATCATTCCACTCTTTGACGACAATATTAAAGTTTTTTACCCTCGGTTTTGTCTGAGCAAGTTCCGTTAGTTCGTGGTAATGGGTCGCAAAAAGAGTTTTTACCCCCCGATTGTTTAAATCGTGCAGATACTCCGCCACCGCCCAGGCAATGCTCAAGCCGTCAAAGGTGCTGGTCCCGCGACCGATTTCGTCCATGATGATCAGGCTTTTTTCAGTGGCATTGTTGAGAATGTTGGCCGTTTCTTCCATCTCGACCATGAAGGTGCTTTGCCCGTGAGAAAGATTGTCCAGGGCGCCGACACGGGTAAAAATCCTGTCGGTGATACTGATCGAAGCTTTGGCGGCAGGAACAAATGACCCCATTTGGGCCAGGATGACCACCAGCGCCACCTGCCGTAACACAGTTGATTTTCCGGCCATGTTCGGACCCGTTATAATCAATATCTGGTTGTCCTGATCATCCAGCTTTACGGTATTGGGGACAAACCGTTCTCCGGTAATCATCTTTTCCACCACCGGGTGGCGGCCATCTTCAATGTAGATGCAGCCGTCGCTGGTCATTTCCGGTCGGTGAAAGTCATTATGATCGGCGATTTCGGCCAGATTCATCAGGCAGTCAATCCGGGCTAAAAACCGGGCAGCCTTCTGGATGTGCTGATGGTTGCTAACAACTTCGTCGCGAATTTCGCAAAATATCCGGTATTCAAGGGCTGCCCGCTGATCTTCCGCTCCGAGAACTTTCATCTCAAATGACTTTAGCTCTTCGGTGATATATCGCTCTGAGTTGACGAGGGTCTGCTTTCGAACATAGTGGGCAGGAACGGAGGCCGAGCGGCTTTTGGAGACTTCCAGATAATATCCGAAGACTTTGTTAAAACGGACCTTAAGGGTGCTGATGCCGGTGGCTTGCCTTTCGCGGCTCTCCAACCGGGCCAGCCAGCCTTTGCCATCACGGCTGATCTGCACAAGCTCGTCCAGTTCTTTCTGATATCCGGTTTTAATGATTCCGCCTTCGTTGATTGTCGGCGGCGCATCCTGCCGAATCGATCGCTCAATAAGTTCGGCCAGGCTTTCAAGTGAGTCAAGATTGTCAGGCGGACGGAACGGGACGGTTTTCAATTCTGCCAACAGCGACCACATGCCCGGAAGCATTTCCAGTGAACGCTTCAGCGCTACCATATCTCTTGCATTCGCCTGTCCCATCACAATTTTACTGCCGATCCGTTCGATGTCATAAACTGATTTCAGTTTTTCACGAATGCTCCGGCGTATCTGAATATTTTCCTTGACTTCATAAACCGCATCAAGGCGCAAACAGATTGCATCTGGATCAACCAGGGGATAGCGCAGCCAGTTCGCCAGTAAGCGCGCCCCCATGGCGGTGACGGTACGATCGATGACGCTCAGCAGCGTTGCCTTGCGGGTACCGGTGCGAATGTTTTTAAACAATTCCAGATTCTGCCGGCTCAAGTTGTCGACCAGAAGGTATTTGTCCAGCCAATATGTTTCGATTCGAGTTAGATGTTCTATCCTTTGTTTTTGGGTTTCTCGAACATAAAAAACCACCGCACCGGCGGCACAGACAGCCGCTTTCATGTTTTCGCAGCCAAACCCCTCAAGGGTGACGGTTTTGAATTGAGCGGTGAGTCGCTCATATCCTCTTTTGTGTTCAAAAGCTTTGTTGTCCAGATAGGAAATGGATACCTCCGACAAAGCCCTTGTTATTGGGGAAAAAAACGGGTCGTTCTTCGATGACTCCGCTAAAAGGGCTTCGCTCGGCGCAACCCGCCGAATTTCTTCAATGGCCGAAGCAGAATCCCTTGACTGAGCCACCCGGAAGGTCCCGGTGGAGATATCCAGATAGGCGATACCGACAAAATCGTCTTTACAGGCCACAGCGAGAACATAATTGTTGGCTCGTTCATCCAACAATTCATTTTCGATGATCATGCCGGGGGTGATTACCCGGACGACATCCCGTTTAACAAGACCCTGGGCCTTGGCCGGATCTTCAACCTGGTCACAAATGGCAACTTTGTATCCCTGGCGGATCAGTTTGGCAATATAACCCCGGGCGGCCCGATGGGGAAATCCGCACATGGGAACCGGAGAGTCGTCATTTTTATTGCGTGATGTCAGCGTGATCTCAAGAATGCGCGATGCAAGGTGGGCATCCTCGAAAAACATTTCATAGAAATCGCCCATTCGATAGAACAGTATCGCATCCGGATACTGCTCCTTAATGGACAGGTACTGTTTTATCATCGGGGTGGATTTAGGTGGGCTCATGGATCAATTGAGGTACTAACCAAATATATTTGAAATTTGAATCAACTTTGAATCAACGTTGATCATTGCTTCGACGCCTCGGGTAATGCGAGTGTTCAGAGTTCAGGAGGGAATAATCCTCCATAAGTGCTAAGCTATTTTTTCGCCGGAGGACTGAGGAAGGTTTGCTGAAAAAACGGCATAAATGTAACCTGCGAATGTTTACCAAACAACGTAGCGCTTATGGGGCCGAACTTCCGGATCGTGAAGCCAAAGTTCCCGGTCACCCAATTGAAATTGTTTTACACATTTAGTCAAACAATCGGCATGTGAGGAGCTAAAGACAGAACATCAGGGCTTCGCACCAATTGGAATCTTGAAATGATGGAATAAATGGGCTCTAATTTATTCCTGTTCTAAAATGTCTGCGACATTATGATTTCTTTTTGCTCGATTCATCTTTTGAATCCTTGGCGGCATTTGCTTGTTGTTTATCAGTAGAAGCCTTGTCCGGCCGGTCGGCAGTGTTTTTGACCAGGCTGTCACCGCTAAGCTCTATAATGGCGTCGGTATCGGTTTTGGTTTCTGCTGCCTGCTCTGCCGTTGGTGTTTCCAGTCCTTTTAACATGTTAATTTCGCTCTTTAAATCGGCCACTTCACCTTCGTGAGCCGCAACCTGAGCATTGAGTTTTTTGATCGTGCGCTTGGCCTTGAATCGGGATGAAAAATTAAAAAGATAAGCAATGATAAAACCGAAGAAGAAGAAAATAATGAAATAAATAAAAATCGGTAGTGGAGGGAGCGGCTTTTCAACAAATCTTAAACTTAAAGATATTTTATTGGAAATAATATCCCAGTTATCATAAAAGACAATCCCAATGAGTACGGTTATAATCGCCCAGATGATCACAGTAGCCTTCTTCATGAAATTTCTCCATTAATTTTTGATGGTTAAATCCAGCTTGTTGAAATATGGTTTTAAATTATCATAGGTTGCCTTGATGTGTTCGGGAATGACCCTTACATCTGCAAAAACAGTCAGCGCATTTGTGTCGCCGAACCACCTGGGAACAATGTGAAAGTGCAGGTGCTCTTCAACACCGGCCCCCGCAACTTTCCCCAGGTTAAGCCCCACATTGAATCCATCGGGTTTCATGACCTGCTTCAAAATCTGTACCGACCGATCCACCAAAGCCAGCAGTTCCCCCATTTCAGATCTGTCGAGTTGATCCAAACCGGATATATGCCGGACGGGTGCAACCAATAAATGACCGTTGATATAGGGAAATTTATTCATCATCACCATGGTATCCTCGCCCTTTAAGAGCGTCAGGTCATTGTTTTTCGATAAGCCATCGCAGAATATGCATACATCTTCTTTTTCGGACAGAATGTACTCCATGCGCCATGGGGCCCACATTGTTTTCACGACGAAATTACCTCTATCACTAATTAAACGTCTCAGAATTTCTACAACCTACTGAGAATACAGGAGTTTTTTTTGGCTTCCAAATTTTCCCCGGAAATGGAATAATGGAATCGTGGAACGATGGAATATTGGTTTTCAAAAGGATATAAACCATTTTAATTTTATCGTCAATCCCTGCTCATGGTGGGACCATTAATCCAACATTGCATTATCCTCGCCGAGCCGTAGGCTCTACCCTCATGGCTGGAAGCGGAGCCGGAGGCCAGAACCCATTATTCCACTATTCCATTGTTCCATCATTCCAATTATGAGCGAAGCGAACTAACTTGTGATTGAATATAGTCAATTCCCCGATAAAGCGGGATCTCCGCTACGCTAGGACCGGCTAAGCTTATCCGGGTTGGGTTTAAGCTGCGGACTTATATTATTTTGGCGATAGTTATCCGAATTTTGATTTCTAACCTACGCTGTTTATAATCAAAATTCAAGCATTTTTTCCTTTCAACGGTACAACTTCCAGATCACCCCACATTCCAATTTTTTCCCCGACTATTATGATGATTCCCCGTATTTTCTCAATACACTTGCCCTTGGCGATGGCGGATTCAATATCCGCAATTGACAGAACCTGATTGCCGATGGCGGTGGCAGCGGCATCCGCAATAGAGCACGAATCTGCAATCACACAGACAGCATCTGCCTTACCGAGGCTTAGAGAATGTCCCACGGTCCCCGAAGATGTACAAACGGCCATCGGCTTTGGTCCGCCACTCAGCGGAATGCCGATGCCTAAACTCAGGGGGGATTTTCCGGCAAATATTCCCACCGTCAGAGGTGTATCCGTCTTGATAAAAACGTCGCCTCCATTTTCGACAATGACCTGTTCCGTAGCGCTCAAAAGTCCCAGCCCGACATGCTCGGCAACAGCACCGGCAATGGCTGCCATGGGGCCGACACCGGCGTTTTCACCCGCCTTGACCATATCTACAACGATGGTCGCTGCAGGGCCATCAAGTCGCCAGGGAGTCAGAGCGGCGGCAAATTCAGGATGCACTTTGATATAGGCTTCGATATAACCCCTATGTTCCAGAACCAGTTCCCGGGCTTCATGTTCCAGTTTTTTTTCGGCATGCACCAGTAGATCGGTTTCTTTCACCACCACCCTATAGGGGATCAGTTTTGGGGAATCAATTAGATTACGGTAGGTACGTTCTTGATGCATTTTTTTTGGCCTATGCAAAGTAAAAAAATAACAAATAACAAGATGCTAATATTGGCTAAATAGTACTAAAATATTGATCTTCTCCACAGACTAAACGTCCACCACATGCGGCCTCATCGCTTCCGGGAATTGATCCAGAAAATACTGGTCGGTCATGCCGGAGATAAAATCCCTGACGATTTCGGCCGGTTGGTGGCATTGGATGTATTTTTGTTTCATATCTTTTAAAAATTGTTTAAAAATCACACTGGACTCCCGCTGGTTTTTCATGTCCGTGAGATAGGTCTCAAAAAGCATTTCAAATAGCTTTTTTATGCAGCCGGTGTGCTTTTTAATTCGAGGATTCATATAGATGTGCTCGAGGTTAAAGGACTTCAACTGCTTTAAAACTTCCGACACCTCGGGACTGAAAGCAATGTATGGTTTCCCCCGGCTGTTGCAAATGATGTCCGTCACCAGGTTAAATACGATGGTGCCATTGGTATCCCCGAGCAGGCTTACGCTTTCACGGGGCAGATCGGAACGATGGATTAGCTTCAGTCGGATGGCATCCTCAATATCCCGTCCGATATAGCTGACGGTGTCGGCCATACGCACCAGACACCCCTCAAGGGTCATCGGTATCAGGGCAGTTTTCGGATCATTTTTTTTTGCAGTGATCTCCCTATCCATTTCGGCGAATGTTTTATCTGTAACCGGCAGCAATTTTTCGTTATGGATTTCTCCATCGTGACTCAGAATACCATCCAGGGTTTGAAGGCACAGATTCCAGCCTTCTCCTTTATGCTCCACTTTTTCCAAAAAATGAACGCTTTGCAGGTTGTGCTGAAAGTATCCGATGCCGTGGTTTCTGCAGATCTCAGATAGAAAGTGTTCTCCATCATGCCCGAACGGTGTGTGGCCGATATCATGCCCCAGGGCAATGGCTTCAAGTAAATCTTCATTGAGACTCAAAAAACGGCCGATGGTCCTGGCAATTTTTGAAACCAGCTGAACGTGGAGCACACGGTGGGTAATGTGGTCGTTTTTCACCAGATAGAACACCTGAGTTTTATCGATGTACCGGGCATAGGCCAGGGAGTGCAGGATTCGATCGACATCCACCGAGAAGGCCTGACGGTAATCGGATTCCATGCGTTTATCCGGCATCCGCCGGACACCATCTGCATTGCGGACTGCCAGCGGAGACAGCATTTCATTTTCCTGGCGGTTCAGCAACCCTTTCAGTTCAGCTAGGGTTTTATCATCATATTTCTTCATTTTGGATCATGACTTCCATCAATTGGATGTAATCAATGCCTGCCTGCCGAAAACCTTCTTTGCCATATTTCATGTTCGCTTCGAAAACATAATAACGCCCGGCGTGCCGACAGATATCGATTCCCACATCGTCCCAGCGGCATGAACGTGCGGTGTGCAGCGCCAGTTCAAGAGCCTCCCGGGGAACGGGGTCCAGACATATGCTGCCGCCCAGTGCTATATTGCTGCGAAATTCGTTTTGCGGTGCAATCCGCCAGTATGCATGCACGATCCGCTGACCGATGACAACCACTCTGATATCACGATCCAGCGGTAGATATTCCTGAATATAGGCCACATCGGTAAGCGCCAGATAATCATCAAGTTCAGTTTGGTTCTGGATAAGATAAACCCCGCGGCCCATGGCGGACCCTCTTGGAATCTTGCCGATAAAGGGAACATTAAAGTGATCGGTTATCGTTTTTTTCTGTCGTTTCCCGTAGAATACCCGTGTCCGCGGGTGTGAAATGTTCAACAGTTCAAACAGGGCGGTCTGTTTGATTTTGTCCTGCACACACTTATAGGTATGGTAACTGGGAAAGGTGTTTTTGCCTGCTGCATCGAATAAATCGGCGTAAAATGTTGACGGGTAGTATATTTTGCTTGCATTGCGGATTAAATCCGCTTCTTCGGAAGTGTAGTCTGAAAAATTGGGCCGAACACCCAGAGTGACCACATTTTTACATTCCCTCAGGCGACCTTCCAAGGCAATTGCTTTAGGTGTATTCGTCATCGTTCGTTTATAAGTTCAAAACCAGGCATCTTTCATTAAGGCCCAACCCGGCAAAGCCGGAATTGAATATTGACGATTGAAGATTGAAGATTTGTTGATGTCGCTTCGCTCCGTCCTTTTTAAAATCGAAAGAATACCTTAAATATTCAATATTCAATCGAAAAAATCCAATAGTTACAAAATAGCAAAAATATTTTGTTAGATAAATCCTTCGCAAACATGATGCGATTTCAATAGATAGGTACCAAAAGTAGTTTACACTTTTTGTAGTTACATTTTGCATTTTCTTTTTGTTAGAAAGAAATAATAAAACTGTAAACTGGCAAATGATTGAGAGAAAAATGCCCACTGTCAATTTAATCAAATAGATGCCCAATGCTCTCCAAACCTCGTTTGGTATGACTGCCCGGCCAGAAAATTCTACTGCATTGCAGGCATTTGCGAAACGCATTGTGAGTTTCATAAATGTAATCGGGTATCAGGCCGCAAACATCATCCGGGTCGACATCGACAATCGAGACGTTACAATCAATGCATCTTGAAAACGGCCGGGTGTCCGCCGGACAGATGCCGATTTCAGCAATGACCTGTTTGAGTTGCACATCCAAATAGTTTGATGTGATGAAAACCAGCCTGTGGGCACTGAACTGTTTTTTAATAGTCCCTGTTCGTGTGAGCACAATCCGATCTTTTTCCAGAAGCTCATAAAACAGTCCAGCGGGAACCTCTATTTCGAAAGTGGTATCAAACCCCAGAATACGCAGCCATTTTGCCAGTTTCCCCAGCGTTCTATCTGCAGCGAAATAAAGGGTCATTTTGTCACATTATCAGATTAAAATATTTTATTCGAATTTCAAAAGGTTGTAATTTTAATTGAGAAAATGAGTTAAAATTTGAAATGAGCTAAAATGAGCTAAAATTGTGGTATTCTATCAATTTTATAAAAAAAGATAGAGCGTAGCGTTTCCTTAATTTTAGTCATTTTAGGCAATTTAGGTCACTTTAGGCATTCGTTTATCCCGCTATATCAGGCTACTTAGCTCTTAATTCCTGATAAGCTTGTTGAATTTCCTTAAAACGCTTTTCAGCAAGTAGCTTGAATTCATCGCCCAAATGCTCGACTTTGTCCGGATGATATTTTCCGGCAAGCTGCCGATAGGCTCTTTTTATATCTTCCGGAGACGCACCGCTCTCTATTTCGAGGATTTTATAGGGATCCCAAAAGGCTGAAGCATCTTGTGCTTGGGTGTTCGAGTGAGAGCTGTTTTCACCGGCAGCTTTTTTAGAATTTTCGTCACTATGAGTATTTCGGCCGCTTTGATAATATTTTTGAAAACCCCCTCGCTTCTTTTTGGACAAATAAAAATATCGCCATAAAAATCCCAGTACCACCAAATCATCGATCCACCCCCAGCCGATGACCATATCCGGCAACAAGTCATAGGGACTCAGAACATATAGCAATGCCAAAACGATCAGGATAATTTTCCACATAGTCGAATTGGATTTTGTTTTTTTTGCCATAAAAACACAAAACATCAGATATAAGGTGTAACGGAGTATAAATCAAAGTTCATGCCGGGTCAACGATGGGGACCTCTTTATCATCGGTTTTCTGTATTTGATGCTTTTGTAGGCTTTCATGGAACCGCTCAGTCTATAAAACATACACTAAAGTTCCCGAATTTTTTGCCGATTTATATTACGCTGGATAAAAATTGAATCCAATGTTGCAACCAGGGTTGACGGAATAAAACCACCCACCTACCAAGGGACTTTCTCATATGCGCAATTTTTTTCAAGCAATCGTATTGTTCAGCGTAATCACGGTTGTTGGTGCCGGTTTATTTGTTTTTTTTACCGACAAACAAATCATCGTTCTAAATAACGATACCCTCAAAACAGTGGATGAAACCTGGCAATCAGGGGACTCCCTTTTCTATGAAATTGACGGTCAAATCGACTTTCTTGATAAAAGCGAGCTAAAAGCATATGGCAAAAGAAACATCCGGCACGTCTTCCTGGGGATTAAGGGAACCATCATTGAAAATTTAAATCGACTGGAAGACGGGATAAATCCCCTTCTTGAAAGGAACCATATCCCCATTGAACTCAATTTGACCCATCCACTGACGTTGCTGCCACTGTTTCTTTTTCTCCTGATCATGGTGTGGCTAAGGCATGTTGTCAAACCAGGCCTAAAAGACATCCCAAAGCAAAAAGATAATGACTTATGCCAGGAACCAAAAAACGAGATCCCTACCCGACTGGATATCGTCCGTTTCTTCTTAACCTTGTTCAAGCATCAAATCGGTGCGGAGCCGGATGCCCCGGCTGAATTTGTGCCGCTGATGTCCAAAACCACCGGTCCCAATCACATTTTTGAACTGCGGGTGAAACACATGGAAGATTGGGCCAAGCGACGCATGACCATTGGGCCCCTGGGAGAAGAAAGCGGCAGCAAAAGCAAATGTTACTATGTGATTTACGATGTGCACATGGTCGTGAAAATCCCGGCAAGGCCCATCGATGACTTTGAAGAGTACATCGACAGCATCAAAAAGGAAATGCATATCGTCAACAAACTTATCCCCAAGGAGTGCATTATACCCAAAGTGTCCGTGATCCTGGGTTTGATTCACAGTTTTCCTTACAGCGAAGATACCCCGCCGGAACGTCTTGAAGAAAGGTACATCAATTGGTTGCGCAAATCGACGGAATATCAGAAATATCTGAAGATTAACAACACCTTTATATTTATAATGGATTTATCAAAATATTATTTTCTGAGCCACATCCTCGATGAACTGCACGACATAAAGAATCTGATCGTCAGGGAAATTATCGAAAACGCTCATACTATATGGGAATCTGCGAAATTTAAAGGTCGATACGGAACTGAAAATGATGCCATTGTTGAAATCCGGGAAATTTTCAATCGCAGCGAAACAAATATCCGTCGCTTGCTGGATAAGGCCGGAGTCAGAACATCGGTACCCATTTATCAGATTCAGTCATGGTTTTATTCACATTTGGCAGCCAATTCTGTGACAGCGGACGTCGATGGCTTTCCCGATAAATTTATAATTGAACTGAATCGTCTCTTAAAGAAGTCCATGCAGAACAATTCAACAGTGGTGGACGTGTACCGCAAAATAATAAAAGACTATATCTACAGATCGTCCTTTGAACAAAACAAACCTCAGCTGGAGGCTGTCACAGCCAACTTGCTCGATATTTTGGCATGGTTCAGAGAGAAAAGAGTGTCCATGAGAGACCTCAAACCCGACAATTTGTTTGTAGCCGGTGATCCCGCAAGATATCCGCTGTTTTTGAAATCTGCGCAAGAATTTTCCATTGGTATTATTGACGTCGAAACGGCCGTTGATTTTGAAAAATCCAGATACAAAAAAATCAAACAGCCCATGCTGGGAGGAACCCCTTTTTATGCAACCCCGTCTCATTTTATCAAAAATGATGTATTGATCTATAAGTTTAAGAATCTGGGGAAAATTCTGCATCTTCAGGACTGGCATGCAACTCTGATATTAATTTACAAGGTAATTACGGGCGATCTCCTATTTGAACAAACTGCCAGGCTGTTCAGTGAAATACGCAATCTGATGGTCAACGCCAATAAACCGGGAGGCCATCAAACCGATGTTTTTGAAGAAGCCAGTCGGATATTCTGGCACAGTGCCGTTTCTGAGTTTCAGGGTAAAAATCGCGGAGTCGGAAAAATCACTAAAAGCCGTGGTGGTGGATCTTACTGAAACCGTCAAATACATGTTCGGCAGAACTCTGGTTAAAGAAAAAAAATCGATCGTCAGGGCTATCAAAAAATGCGTCGATTCACAGAATATTTTTGAAAAAGACCCTATCCGTGATCTTCTGTTGAGATGCTCATACGCCAAAACCTGTCAGTTCAAGGCCGATCTGGAAATCAAAGCAAAACGCGCGGGAAATCTTTCCACGCCAAGAACCGAAGCCATCACCTTTCCTGCACAAACTGGCGGATCTTAAGGCTCTATTTGGACAACTTGTCTATGTGCAAAAGTTGTTATCACAACCGGAGCTCAAAATGTCGGCCTACGACATTCTAAATTTTATGTTCAATGTGGTGTTCAATAATATGTACCGAAGTGAATGGGCGCCTCTTTTTGGGGAAGCAGTTATCGACTGTGATATGCCCAATGAGGAAACCATTATCGAAGAGACCTAACCCGGACAAGGCGGGATTGAAGATTGACGATTGAAAATTGAAGATTGAAGATTTGTGGTATCGCTTCGCTCTGTCTTTTCTATTAAATCGATAGAATTGCTTAAATATTCAACCTGGATAGGGCATAAATCATGTGCAGACATGTTGTGATTTCAATAAAATAGGTACTAAGCTTTTTCCGAGACTACGCTCGGAAAAGGTAGCCCCTGTGGGGCAGCTACCGTCTTCGCCATCCCTCCTTTCCTATAAAAACCTGATTAACGAGCACGAGGACGAAAAACTCAGATTAGATCGCATTCATACGCCTCCGATAGCGCGAGATGATACGTCTATTTAAAAATTTGTGGTGTGCCTCCTGCGCCTTTTCTTTTTTTCCGCATTCCGCATTCCAACTTCCGAATTCCTGACACCCGCCACCTTTTTCTTACCATTTTGTTTGACAGTGCTGGGCGCAAAAGCTAAAATCCGGTAATCGGATTTCCGGTTTAGCCGGGTTAGGCCCTTAACTGGCTTTATCTGACAACATGTTGTCAGAAACTTAAGGTTTCATGTGTCAGGGCGTGGAGGTACTAAATACCGAAACCCAATGCCAATAACATAACACAACTGCTCGTGGGAGTGGCTTTCCAGCCACGAAAGGAAGTCGCTATAAATCCCGTAATCATTTAATCGCGGCTGGAAAGCCGCTCCCACAGAGATAAGGCCAACCCTTATTGACTATTTAAGATCCGGCGGATCAATTATAAAAAAAAGATCGTAAAAATGACAGAGCGACACGCGGCGCAGACGCCTGCGCTGCGCGAGCGACATCCACAAATATTTAATTTTCAATAGCCAATTCTGCGAATCCGGGTTAGGTTCACTCGCCATACAAAAGGTGCCGCCCCATGAAACTGACTCCCAAACCTATCTTGTCTCTCATTTTGGTTCTCGGTTCGGTATTTATATTCAGCGTTTACAGTTCCCATGCAGAAACCATCCGCAAACCGGTCAGGGCCGGCAGTTTTTATCCGTCAGTTCCCTCGGAATTACGCGCCCTCATCACACAACTTACCATCAAAGCTCAAAATACCCGGCTTCAGGTCCCCCGAAATAAGCACCTGCGAGCTATTGTATTGCCCCATGCAGGCTATGTCTATTCGGGTTGGACCGCCGCCCATGCCTCCAGGGTTTTGCACCTCGATCAATTTTCCAAGGTGATTCTGCTGGGACCTGATCATTATATCGGATTCAGCAATGGTGCTATCTGTGACGCCACAGCCTATGAAACACCTCTGGGGAGAATCAAGCTGCACGAAAACACAGCGAAATTGCGCCTGCAGCCTGAACTGTTTCAAACACTGCCGGTTTCCCTGGACAAAGAACATTCTCTGGAAGTCATCCTGCCTTTTCTTCAGACCTATCTTGGAAATTTTCAACTGGTACCGATTATCGTTGGCCGGGCGGATATAAGAGGCCTTTCTAATGCCCTGGATACCATTATAGACAGCGACACCCTGATGGTGATCAGCTCTGATCTTTCGCACTTTCTTTCCTATGCCGAAGCGGCAAACCGGGACCGGGACACCATCAACGAAATCATGAAGTTGAACCCCGCTAAACTGGTCAAGACGGACAACCGGGCCTGCGGGATGGCACCGATTTTGATTTTGATGGAATTGGCCCGCCGTCACCACTGGCATCCCCTGCTGCTCCACTATTCCAACAGCGGCGACACAGCGGGGGGCCGTTCACGGGTGGTTGGGTATGCCGCCATTGCTTTTTTTGGAGATCTACCTATGCGAAAACACCGATTCCAAGGCACGTTTCACTGAAAAACAGGGGCAATTGCTGGTTAAATTGGCCCGTAAAACCATTAAGAAAAAACTGGCCGGCGAATCACCCGATACCGAATCGGATACGCCGGCCCCGGCCTTACAGGACGAAAGCTTCCAGGAACATTGCGGTACGTTTGTCACGCTTAAAATTCGGGGACAATTGCGGGGCTGTATCGGTAATCTGACGTCCACGGAATCCGTCCTGGACGGTGTAAAACGCAATGCCGTCAATGCGGCGTTCCATGATCCCCGCTTTTCATCTCTATCGGCCGCTGAAATGGATCGGACCGAGATTGAAGTGAGCATCTTGACCAAGCCCCTGCCCCTGGCGTATCGGGATACGCAAGAACTGATCCAAAAACTTCGCGTCAATGTGGATGGTGTCATTATCCGCAAAGGCCATACCAGTGCCACCTTTTTACCCCAGGTGTGGGAGCAGTTACCCCGACCTGAAGATTTTCTTACCCATCTGTGCACGAAAGCCGGACTACCCTCCGATGCCTGGAAGAGCTGCGAACTGGAAGTCTTGACCTACCAGGTCCAATATTTTGAAGAAAAACAATGAACGTGCCATAATCCGGGTGGTCATTGCCACGGGAATTTCCTCCGTGGTCACCCAGTTGCTGACCATCCGCGAAGTTTTAACCCAGTTCCAGGGCAATGAAATCGTCATTGCCTTGATCCTCTTCAACTGGCTGTGCCTGGGGGGTCTCGGGACCCTGCTGGCAGGGGTCATAACCCGCCGTTTCTGGAAAGCCACGGTCATCAGACTGGGATGGCTCTCTCTGGTTCTATGTGGCTTCTCCGCTTTACAAATCCCGGCTATCCGAGAGCTGCGCCAGGTTATTTTCATTCACGGCAGTTCGGTGGGTTTTTATCCTACCTGGCTGTTTTCGTTTCTTATCATAACGCCCTACTGCCTGCTGCTTGGTTTTGTCCTGCCATACAGCCTTTTTGTAATCCGGGCCGGGATTGCAGATTATTCGGGCAGCCGCATCTATATCACCGATAACATCGGCGATATTTGCGGCGGAGCGCTCTTCTCCTTTGTCCTGGTTTACCTGGTCACCCCGCTGCAGGCCATATTTTTAGCGAATCTGCCGCTACTGGCAGCCGTCTATCTTCTTTTTCCGATTTCGCGCAGACATCGCCCTGTGGCATTACTGGCCGTGGCATTGGTCGTCGTCATCCTGGCCGGCGGTGTATTCTGGGAAAAAGCATCTCTGGCGCCTGCCGGCGGAAAGCTGGCTTATTACCGCGAAACCCGCTACGGCCGCATCGCGGTTCATCAGGACCAGGATCAATTTACGCTGTTTGAAGACGGCATTCCGGTGTTCAGCAGTCAGAACTTGAGTATAGCGGAAGAAACCGTTCATTACCCCCTGTCCCAGCTTGATCACATAGAGCATGTTTTGCTGATCTCGGCCCAGGGCGGCGTAATGGCAGAACTACAAAAATATCAATTGAAATCTATTGATTATGTGGAGCTGGATCCGGAAGTCACCGCTGTTCAATTTCGGTTTGGCTTGATCAAAGCCATCTCCGGTTTAAACGTCATTCACCAGGACGGTCGTGCCTATTTGGCCCAAACGGACAAAACCTACGATGCCATTATTGTCAATTTACCCGAACCGGGCACCTTCCAAATAAACCGCTTTTACACGGATCGCTTTTTTGAACTCGCCCAAAAGCGCCTTTCCCGGGAGGGTGTGTTGAGTTTTTCCATGCAGGGTTTCGACAATTATCTCGCCGAACCCCAACGCCAGAAGCTGTCTTCCCTTTACAATACCTTAAAAATATATTTCAAACACATCTTGATGTTGCCGGGACAAAAGGTATTTTTCCTGTGCAGTCAACGTCCTCTGATCACCGACATTCCGGCCGCTCTTTTGCACAACGGTATCCCCAGCGCTTACATCAACGGCTTTTATTACGGCAACCTGACCCGTGAGAGAATCGATCGGTTGAATGCGCGCATGGACCCGACCACCCCGATCAATGTCGATACCTCTCCCTATTTGATGCGGTTGATGTTCTCCCAGTGGTTTGCCAAATTTCAAACATCGCCGATTGGGTTTTTTTCCTGGTCCTTTCCGTTTTGTCTGCAATCTATCTCTTTCGAATTACCAGAGAAGAGTTTGTTCTTTTTTCCACCGGTTGCCTGACCATGGGATCTGAAATCCTGGTTATCTTTGCATTTCAAATCTATTTCGGGTATATTTACCTGCAAATCGGCATCATTATCACTATTTTCCTGGCGGGTCTTCTGCCCGGTGCCTGGCTGGGCAATCGACTGCAGCGGCAGGGTAAACCGCTCCTGGTATTGACCGACGGACTTCTGATCCTTTTTCTGGCCTTATTTATCCTGTTCATTGATAGTTTTGCAGATCGGCTGCCCGTGCCGTTTTATCTGATTTTCGGTTTCGTCGTCTCGCTGACCTGCGGGTTTCAATTCCCGCTGGTACTTTATCTGAAAGGCAGCGACAATGCCGCCGTCACCCGCACATTCTCCGCCGATTTGATCGGCGCGGCCGCTGGTACATTGTTTACCAGCGTTGTCCTGATTCCCTATGCGGGTATTCTCTGGACCACGGCCGGCCTGATCGGTTTGAAACTGATCAGTTTATTGATGATTGCGACACATAAATCCTCTGGCGGATAAACAGAAGTGCCAGGTTTCGGGTGTTCCGCCGGATGCGGATTAAGGTTTCAGCAATTAAAAAATTTCAAATAACAAATGGTTCGACAAGCTCACCACCACTCTGAGCCAGGTCGAA
>PVMK01132126.1_pt1 | contig 18602 bp, 22 predicted proteins | sample 1853481 | NCBI WGS metagenome assembly PVMK01 (sample SAMN08533507, study PRJNA380276) | Marine sediment metagenome, whole genome shotgun sequencing project. | reverse complement strand
GGTTTGGTGCCGTCCCAAGCCGTGTCTACCGGTTTCACCGCACGACGGATTGGAGAATAGCGGTCATGTCAAACATCAACGTCATCGGAGTGATTGGGGCGCTTTTCATCGCTGCGACTCTAAGCATGCATCACTTCATCATTACGTTTAATCGCATGAACATCGGGATTACCAGCGGAGTCGCGCAAGGTGCTCCAATGCTCCCCGCAATGCGATGGAGGACACTCATGTTAGTACAGGTGCCTGTCGTGGCCGTCGCGGGATCTTTCGCATTGATGATGGCATTCGCTTTCTGGACGATTGGAGACAACGTAGACGATGCGGACGTCAGCTTGTTAGCGCAGGCTTGTGCGTGGCTGTACGTTTGTCTCGCAGCCCTGCTCCTGGTTGCGGCGCCCGTAGCCATTGCAGGTATCGCATCGCTATTGCGTAAGCGCGAACGAGATTGAGCATGCCCCGCGGGCGTCGTTCCAATGAAGCAATCCGTGTCGCGACGCGTGCTGCGTTTGGCGCAACCTCGGTAGGATCTTCCGCCCACGTGGTAAGCTCTGGGGCCGCCCACGGTTCCCCCATATCGACGGGGACGCGGACAGCCATGCTGTTTCAGATGTGGTTACCCTACGAGATCGCCGGCGCGGCCAGTGGCATCTTCCTAACCATGGCGCAGCTAGAGATGGCTGACCATGTGAGTGACCCAGGCGTCAAACTGCTAGCGCATTTTGCCGCTTTCATCGCTGGTGTTGGCGCACTCTTCTATTTGGTAACGGGCCCGGCAGGTTTCTTCCAATACCGAGCCTTATTGCGTCGGGCCCAACGGCAATGATGCACGCTTGCAATCGGGTCACCTACCTCAGGTCATGTCTCGCCTGGCCGGTATCGGCAGGACCACACCTTGCGACTCCAATCTATAGTTGAGTATCGTGCGGGGCACGGAAACAAGCGACGAGGTTTGGTGCCGTCCCAAGCCGTGTCTACCGGTTTCACCGCACGACGGATTGGAGAAGTAACACCATGTCAGATTTCACCGGCCTCGCAGTGATTTCTTTTCTTTTCGTGATGGGTCTTTTCTGTTTCTTCTACGTCACGAGACTGACAAACGATCTCGCTGCCCAGATCGTGACGGGCGTCGCGGACGGGAATCCCATACCGATCAGACAGCGATGGCTCTTGCTCTACCAGGCATGGTTGCCTCACGCAGCGGGTGCGGCGGGTTCCGCAATCATCCTGGCAGCCGCGCAGGTAGAGTTGGCCGAACACGTAGGCGACGCAGACGTGAAACTGATAGCGTACATGGCCGCCTTCGTCGGCGCGATTGGAGCCCTCGCATGGGCGGTCAACGGCGTTTCCATGTTCCTATATTATCGATCCGTCGTGCGTGCGGCCCACCCAGATTGAGCGGCGACCGAAGCCGGGCATTCAATTACTGGCGTGGCTGTCCGCCGCGTTGGCGGGGTTCGCCAGCATGTTCTGGTTCATTTTGGGTATTTCGTATTTCGTGAACTTGGCGCTGATACTCCGTGAGGCCCAATCAGACTGAATAACGGTCGATCAGTTCAGCAAGAGTGCTTGCACGACATCCTTGCGATCCCAATCCGGAAGAAAGTATCGTGCGTTCATCGGGAAGCAGTGACCAGGTTTGGTGCCGTCCCGGGCCGGTCTACCGGTTTCACCCGCACGACGGATTGGAGAACACAGGCTATGTCGAATCTCACCGCGCTCGCACTGATCATGGCGATTCTGGTCGCAGCGCAACTGTCTATCTTTTGGTGCGCTAGGAAGCTGCAAGATCGCGCCGATGGCATCGCCACCGGAGTCATCAGGGGTGTTCCGATATCCACAGAACACCGAGGCGTGGTGCTCTTCAACCAGTGGATGCCTATGCAGTTCTTTCTGGCCGTCTACACATTTCTGATCTCAATCGGGATGGTGCTGGTTGCTCAGAACATCAGTAGCGGAGACGTTAGATTGTTCGCGTATGTGATCGCCGCTCAAGGCGCTATATCTGCTCTGGGCCTGATAGTGCTGGGTGGTCAGATTTTCTTCTATTTGACTTCGGTCTTGCGTCACGCCGCACGAGATTGAACACGCCCTTGTGGCTCTAGTCCGGAAGAAAGTACTGTGCGCTCACCGGGAAGCGGTCTTCCGTTTCACGTCAAAACGGACTGGAGAACACAGGCTATGTCAGATCTCACCGCCATCGAACTGATTCTAGTGATTCTTGTCGGAGGGCAGCTTTCGTTCTTTCTCTCCGTAGCGAGGCTAAAGCAATGGGTCGATGAGATCGCTATCGGAGTCGTCGGCGGTGTTTCGGTTTCCCTGAGACATCGATCGATGATGCTTTGGAACACTTGGATGCCTCTGAATTTCTTCGTGGGGGACTTACGCGCTTCTCCTAGCGCTCGGCATTGCGGTGCTCGCTCAAGACATCACGAATGCAAGCGCGAGATTGCTCGGCTACCTGATTTCCGGTTTCTCTGGTCTTTCTTTTGTGGGCATGATCGTTCTGGGCGGCATGCAGTTGGTCTATTTGTTGTCGGTCCTCCGTGAAAGCGAGCGTCAAAGTGGGCGCGCTTGAGTCGAACGCGACAGTAGGGGGTTGTTGGTAGCTAGCTAGTCTTCGCGATGAAATGATTCACGATGTCGGCTAGCTCTTCGCCGGCGTCTTCTTGCACGTAGTAGCCGGCATTGCGGATGGTTGGGTGGTCGAACCCTTGCGCGCCGGGAATTCGCTGTCGGAATTGGGGCTCGGCAAAGGAGTTGATCGGGTCGTGGTCCGAGAACGCAACGAGAAAGGGCTTGTCCCACTTCTCCAGCACCCCCCAGGCGCGTCGGTTCTCCGCGCACTCAGGGTCATCATACCGGATTGGGACGATGGCCGGGAGTTCGCGAGGGCCGGCCTTGTATCGCTCGTTTGGAAACGGGCGCGTCGTGAGCGGAGCGGACTTCGGAGGGCATCGGGCGGACGCATGCGAACTGGATGAGCCTGCCCAATCGGAAAGCGCGGTACCCATTGTGAGAAGAGGCGCCATACCTTGAAAGAGAGAGGGACTTTCTGATCGCCGGTGGGCAAGGAAGTATTGCCGACGACGATACGGTCAAAGCGCTCGGGGTGATCGGTCGCGACCCGAAGCCCGATGAGGCCGCCCCAATCCTGGCAAAACAAGGTTACCCGGCTGAGATCCATGGCCAAGAACCATTCGGTCAACCAAGTGACGTGCCGTGCGTACGTATAGTCCTCGCAGCGCGTCGGCTTGTCCGATCGGCCGAAGCCCACGAGGTCCGGCGCAAGGACGCGGTGCCCCGCCGCGACGAGGGGCGGGAATCATTTTTCGGTAGACATAGCTCCAGCACGGCTCGCCATGAAGAAGCAGCACCGGCGCGGCATCGCATGGGCCCTCATCGACGTAGTGAATCCGAAGGCCATCGACTTCGCAGTAGTGGGGCTCGAATGGATAGTCGGGCAGGTTCTCAAAGCGCTCGTCGGGAGTGCGCAGAACGTCCATCCACCAACCCTACCACCTCGCCATGGCAAACCTCATCCGAATTCTTGGTCCTGCCTTGCGACTCCAATCGGAAGGAAGTACCGTGCGTTCACCGGAGCAGGTTTGGCGCCGTCGCAAACCCTGTCATCAAAGAGCAATGGATGATCCTCTTTCACGACTGGATGCCTGCGGCGTTCGGGGTTGCGGTGTTCGGATTGATCCTCGCGTTCGGCCAAATGGAGATCGCCAAGAACGTCGCTGAACCAGGCATTCAATTGCTGGCGTGGCTGTCCGCCGCGTTGGCAGGGTTCGCCAGCATGTTCTGGTTCATTTTGGGCATTTCGTATTTCGTGAACTTGGTGCTGATACTCCGTGAGGCCAAGAACCGCTGACGCGGATGGGCGTTGGCGCTTTTCGTTGGCGCCGGCAGGCCAAACTCGATACACAATCGCAACGATGCGGTCACGAAGGGCAGCCGAAGCTCCAGCGGGCGTTCTCAGATCGACCGTTCTCACAGGTCTTTGCATCGTGACGAACCGAGGAGAGTTGCCACGCCCGGTACCAGCCATTCGCCTGGGTGTCGTGGGCCAACGAGATCTGGAAGGTGTCGATAGGGCGGTGCTCAGTGCCACGATCACCCGTTTCCTTGGGCAGCTTCGGGGCGCGGTCGACGAGGCGTTGGCCAAGCTCGGCAAGGGAACCGATCCCAACCCGTACATCCCGAAGGCCCCCACTATTTTTCCTCGTAGATCCGCTCGCGGAAGGTGCTGACCAGTTGGTCGCGGAGGCGGCGGTCGAGGGCGGTTACGGCTACCGATTGCGATGTCCCATCCCATTCACGGCCGACGAATACAAGAGCTTCTTCATTTACGATCGGGAGCGGTCTGTCTCGACGTTTGATCGACTCGTTGGCGACCCCAACAATGATGCGGTCTTGATCGAGCTCGCATGCTCGACGTCCGACGCAGAGCAGGGTGGGGGCTATGGGGCCGCAGCCGATGTCTTACTAGACAACTCCGATCTGCTTCTCGCGCTGCACGATCCATCCCATGCGGGGAGTGCAGGGGGTACCGCCGAAACTCTTGCGAAAGCGACGCGCTCGGGCTTGCCCGTGATCGGGGTCGATATTCGATCGCCAGAGGATCTCGAGGCGCTGAGCCCTGGGCTAGGCGGCAAGTTGAAAACCGAGCCGCTCACCCGTGACCTATTGGATGAGATCGTATGCGGCATCTTCCTGCCCGCTGGCCTTTGTGGCGATAGCCAGACGACCCATGCCAACGAAGACCAAATCGCGCGGTTGCACCGGTACCTTCGGGAGCCGTTGATCACCGGAGGGCCGGTCACACGGTCGTTCGCCAAGATGCTGCATGCCGTGTACCGCGGGTTCTGGCTGGCCGTCCCGGCGCTCGGCTCGATTGCGGCGTGGCTTCGACCCGGACGCTATCGCGACGAAGAGGACCTGCCGACTTCGTCGATGCCTCCCGAGTCTGATCACCTCAGGACGATCCACGCCATTCAGCGCCCCTATCTCGAACGAATGGTTCCCGTCGATCGCTTGGCGGGCTTCTACATGAGCCTCTACCAAGGCTCTTTCGTGATGAACTTTTTCCTTGGCGCGATGGCGGTGCTCTTTGCGTCGTTGGCGTACTTCAACCAGGCCCACCAGTCGGTGTGGCTCTGGGCGGAAATGATCGCGCTGTTCGTCATCTTGGCGAACTTCGTCGCGTCTCGAGCATGGGCTTGGCACGAGCGTGGGCTCGATTACCGCTTCGTTGCCGAATACCTGCGCCAGACGAGGATGCTTGCGCCATTGGGTCGCGTCGCACCTTTGATTCGACCGTCCGCTCAGTACCGCGGCCACGACCCGTGGGGTACATGGATGGGCTGGTACGTACGAGCGCTTCATCGAGGCCAGGGTTTGGTCGAGTTTCAGGCTCCGTTGGCTCCAAAGGTTCTACGGATGGACAACGAATTCTTGAGCGCCATGCGGTTCCGCTTGTGCGAAGACTGGCTGAAAGACCAGTATCGATACTACCTGGGGGTCGAGCGACGTTTCGAAGCGACAGCGTATGGTTTGCGCGTCGTGATGGGACTGTTGTTCGTCATAACCGTTGCGGCAGTGGCTGCCCATATCATGGGGGTTACCATCGACCTAGACGAAACCGCGTGGCGCAAGGGTGCGTTGCTCACCATGATCGGCGCCATTCCGCCGGCGTTTCTTGGCGCACTGCATGGCATTGCCGTGCAAGGTGAGCTCGAGCTGACCGCAGGGCGTGCCGGGGACATGGGCGCATATCTTGCGCGTACCCGTCCGGAAGATGGCGCAGCCTAGCGCCGAGCCCGAGTGCGCCGCCGCTATCGTGCTTTCAAACCAAGCAGTTGAAGCGGCGCATGCGATGCTCCACGAGGTCCTCGACTGGCGCATCATCCACCAAGCACATCAAGTGGAACTAACGTGAGCGAGGGAGGGGCTGCACACGACCCGATTCGGTTGTAGGCTCGCAGCGCTCAGGACATGCCACGACGGCGTTACGTCACACCGGGCGGCCTGTCTAACTCGGAAGAATTTGCGGCATAGAGACTATGTCCAGAAAGCTTTTCATCTCCTACAGCCACGAGGATGAGCCGGTTGCGAAGCAAGTGGCCGATGCACTGAGCCATCGTGGTTACGAAGTGTTCTGGGATTCAAAGATCCCCACTGGAATGACGTTCGACACGTACATCTACCGCGAGCTCGAGGGCAGCGAGGCGGTCATCGTGCTTTGGTCGAAAAGCTCTGTTCATTCCGACTACGTGAAGGAAGAGGCCGAATACGCGAAGAACAACAGTGTGCTTGTTCCATTGAACATTGACGCAACGACCCTGCCATTTGGTTTTGCGCGCATACACACCACCGACATCGCTGGCTGGCATGGGTCGACACAGGATCCGCGATGGCAAACCGTCATCGAGTCGATCGAGGCCATTCTGGGCGGCGAGACGAGCAGCCCATCGCGTGAAACGCAGTCCATCCCCCCACCTGCAGAACCAGCCAAAGAGCAGGGGGCGCAGGTGAACGTGGCGGCATCGCTGGCGTCGATCATCGTGCTGATCATGCTGTTGGGCCTCATCATCGGGCTGACCATGCACTTGCTCTCCGGTTAGTCGCTGATGCTCGACGATTCGATCGTCGTTCAAGCCGATTCGACCTTGCGGATCAGGCGCATAACAGCCGCAAACGATACGGGTGCGCTCACCAGGAACAGGGCCGCGCCAGCAAAGAACACCAGAGCGCAAGTCTGTGCCAGCGTCGCAGTGGCTGCATCCTCGACGAGCTCCGCGATTCGCAGGAAGACAAAAGCAACAAGCATTGCAATGACACCCGTGCTCATCGTGACCGGCAGCTGCACGTTCCAAAGCGTCATCGATCGGAACTCGTGGGGTATTGGAGCACCCGCTATGACGCCCCCGAGAATTCCAGCGTTCCCGTTTCTTATTGTAATGGCCGCGTGGAACATGAAAAACCCCGCTGCGATCAAGAGCGCCCCAATCAGCCAGATAGCGTGTAGATTCGACATAGCATCTGTTCTCCCCGTCGTTGTGTAGTTGAGGCGGAATGCAATGGTCTACGACGGCACCAAACTTGGCCACTGCTCCCCGGTGAGCGCATGGTACTTGCTTCTGGATTGAAGGCACAAGGATGGCGAGCCGAGGCTCAGCGAAGAGTAAGCGCGAAATGAGCGCACGACGCAAGGGCAATGATGCACAGCCGCAATCGAGTCACCTACCTCAGCGCTGGTGGCGCAGGGCCGGTGTCGGCAGGGCCACACCTTGCGACTCCAATCTGTAGTTGAGTATCGTGCGGGGCACAGAAACAACCGACGGGGTTTGGTGCCGTCCCAAGCCGTGTCTACCGGTTTCACCGCACGACGGATTGGAGAACACAGGCTATGTCGAATCTAAGCGCCATCGGACTGATTCTATCAACTGCTATCATAGCGTACGTCGGTATCATCTACACCTCAAACGCGCTCGGCAAACATATCGATAGTGTTGTCATCGGGGTCGCGGAGGGCGTTGCAATGTCCATGAAGCACCGATACATGAAGCTCTTCTTGATGTACGTGTCGCAAATGGGTGCCGTGGTCGGTATTGCGATGATCCTTGCCTTCGGTTTCATGAGAATCGCTGACAGCGCGACCGATTCGGGTGTGAGAACTCTGGCGTACTTGGTGGCCGGACTTGCCGCCTTCACAGCAGTCCAGTGGCTCGTTCTAGGTATTGCGTATTTAATTTACGGTTTGCAGGTGCTGCGTCAGGCCCAAGCAGACTGAATGACGATCGATCCGTCCAGCAAGAGTGTTCGGACGACATCCTTGCTGGACGGTTCAATCGTCGTTCAAGCCGATTCGGCTTTGCGGAGCAGGCGCATACCCGAGCTGTGGTTGACTCGCCGGTCAGTTCTTGCCAATTGTTCGGCGCTTGGATGATTTAGATCCATGAAGATGAATAAGCTCGCTTTGGCTGTCCTACTCGCAAGCGCGGCGATCATGCTTGGCTGCTCGAGTGTCACCGATGGAGCCGGTGGAAACGGCGGGGGTGCTGGCACCGGCGGCATGGGTGGCACCGCAACCTCTCTTTGCGTCGAGACGACCGCCTCGTGTGAGAGCGGCAAAATCGATCCCATTGACGAAGACCCCGCCTGCATGATCGGGAAACCGCCCGTTCAGCCAAACGCCTGCGACGGCAGCGAAAACCTGCAGAACCCTATCAACTGCACGCCAACTGAAACCACGGTCAGCTATCAGCTCACCCTCCTCGAGGTCGTAGAGGACTGCAACGTCGGCTACGATCTCGATGGCTGCGACGGCAACAGCTGCTCCCTTGGCGACAATGCGCCGGGCGAAGGGACGGACGGAGTCGACAATGCGCTGGCAGGCCTGGCGCCGTTGATAGAGACGCTAGGCGGCAACCTGGGCGGCGTGAGCCAAGCCTTTTACGAAGCGATATGCGAGGGGAGGCTCGATGTCCGATTCGTGGTCGACAACAACCCCGAACAGCGCTGCGCATCGGTTACAACCACGGCGACGGCGACGTCTCCGGCACCGTTGTCGTCAATCGCAGCGAAGCCGGTTGCCTGTCGGGCAGCCTTGGCACCATTCCCCTGACCATTGGGGGCATCACGCGGGCGCTTGGCAATGTCGTGTTAAGGATGACCATGACGGACGATGGCTTCTCGGATGGTATCGTAGGCGCCACCCTGGATCAGGCCACGGTCGCGGCGATTGCAGGCGAGTTTATCGGCATCCCTGGTAGCGGTCTCGTAGCCCGATTCCTGGACATCGATGAGGGGTTGGAACGCGATCCTGAGAAGCCCTGCAATGCGCTGTCGGTGACGCTGAGACTCGGCGGCGTGGCGAGCCCCTAGTCTCATTCGATCTCCACCGCACCGATGTCACACCCCTCGCGCTGGGCACGCGACACGCCACGCTGGTCCTCGGACTGGTCGCAAGCACCTATGAAGTAGTCCACGGCCACGCTCAGGTCGCCCAGAAGTAGAGTCAACGTATCGCCGCCGTTGTCCGCGAGCTCATCGGCGAGGTCCAGCGCTCCGGAAGTCACGCCCACCATGTCGGTACCGTCGTCAAGCCCGCAGGTGTTTGCCGGGCTTTCGATGTTGTGGCCGAAGCTCGTCGCCGTAGCGCCTTCGCCGAACTCGCACCCATTTTCAATGATGGTTTGTGTCAAGGTCAACGAGTTGTTGTTCGGGTTGTTGTTCGTAATGCCGGTTTCAGCATTGCGCGAGATGGTGCTGCTCCGGACGATCATCACCGAACTACCGGTTCTGGAAAGGTAGAGGCCACCCCCATCCCCGGTGCCCGCGGAGTTGCCATAGATGGTGCTGTTGATAATCGTCACGGAGGCGCCGCCGAAAGCCTCCACCCCACCGCCGACGCCGTCGATCACGCCGCCTGAATCCTCCGGAGGATCCGCCTTGTTTCCGGACACGGTGCTGTTTTTCAGGATCAACACCGCTTCAGCGCCCGAAACACGAATCGCGCCTCCGGATCGCGTCGATGTGTTGGCCGACCAGCTGCTGTTCGTCGCCGTCACGTTCGCGTCCGTACAATGGAGACCGCCGCCGTGACTGTTCAGTGCTGATTTGTTCCCGGACACCGCGCTGCGGGTGATATCCGCGGCCCCCCGTGTGATTGAAATACCCCCGCCCGGCCCGCTAGACGTGTTTCCTCGGACCACGGTATCTGTTACTACCAAGGCTCCATCGATACTCGAGATACCTCCGCCTCCATATTTTCCTACGGTGGAGCCGGTGGTGTTTTCGGATACCTCGCTCTCGTTCAGCTCCACCGTGCCTTGGTCGTTTCGAATGCCGCCACCCGGGCCGACCGCGGCCTCGTTGTCGCTCACCTTGCTGTCGGTGAGCGTCAACACCCCACTCGGCCCGTTGTAGATTCCGCCTCCTGAGCCGACGGCTGCGATGTTGCCTTCCACGGTGGAGCCGACCAACGTGAGTGTCCCCTCGTTGCGAATGCCGCCGCCAGGAGATGCTGTCGAGGTGTTTCCCCTCACCACGCTGTTCGTCAGCGTCACCGTGGCATCGGGCAACACGTGCAGCCCTTGGTCGCCGCGCGTGATCGTGAAGCCGATCAGCCCCACCTCGAAAGGCTGGACCTCGAGCAAGAGGCCGCGACTATCCCCTTGAACCATCAGGTGGCCCTGCCCGTTTAGCGTGACGTCGTTGTCGATGACGATCGTGGCCGTGGGCGTCACGGGCGCTGCGCCTTCTTCGCATTTGAGAACCTGCATGCCGCCCCGGGCGATCGCTGCCTCGATCCCTTCCAAAGTACACGGACAGCCATCCGGATCGCACACGTCATCCACGATGCAAATCCCGTTGACCGGTGGCTCCAAGGTACTGCTGCACAAACACACGCCCTCGCTCAGCTGTTGGCCCGGAGGACACAAGACACTGGCACAATCCGTCAACAACAACGCCAGGGGCAACACCAAAACAGAAGACCGCAACAACATATCCAATCACAATCTCTCCGCAGCCCGACACGAGCGCATTTTCGCAGAAATCGCTCGCCAGCGATACGACGCGTTCAATCGCACAGCGGATAGTAACGGATGCGCTCACTCACTCAAATCGAAATGCTCCGTCTTGTGTTCCCCCGGTTTCAGTCGGATCACGCGGGTCTGGGCCGGGGTGCCTTGCCCCACGCCAATCGTGTGCGTGCCGGGCTTCAGGGACAGGTTCCACGGAGCGCGGTGCCCGTACTCTCCATCGATCCAAACGTCACCCCAGGGCGAAACCGTGATCTTCAATTGCGCTCGTTTCTCAGCCTGAGATTCGGACTTCGGTTCGGCAGGGTCGGCGGCCCGCGCGTCGGTGGTCGTTCGAGTAGGTTCCTTGGCTCGCCCGCGCAGCTGCTCGTTTAGGAGCTCGAGGCGCTCGCAACCCCCTGCGACTCCGTCGTCACAGGCCTGTTGGAAGAGCTTTGCGGCGCGTTCCTCGTCCTTGGCGACTCCGCGGCCCTCCTCGTAGAAGGCTCCAAGGTTCAAGCAGTCCTGCGCACTCCCTCTGTTGCAGGCTTCCTGGTATTGAAGCGCGGTAGTCAGGGAGTCCGCCTCGGGAACCGGCTCGTTTACAGGCGCGTTTGCCGGATCCGCCTGCCGTTTCGTCGTTTGGTACCAGAGCCAGGAACCACCCGTTGCGAGCACCAATCCCAGCGCCAACGCTATCCACTTGAGGCGAGAGACCCATCCGAGCTGCAACTTCCTCGGCTTGGAGATCTCGGGCTCAGACTGCCGGGGCGGGGGGGGACTCCCGGGCGCTCCTAGGATGTCACGACAGGCTCCGCAAAGCCGCACAAACTCCTTGTGGTTTGACTTGCCTTTCCAATCCGACAGCAAAGCCCCCTGAACTTCCCTGAAGCCACGAGGTGCCTCGACGCGATCCATGAAGACCGGGATCAGGATGCCCCGCGTCTGTGCTTCCTCCGCCTCTTCAAGGACCCAACGCCGATCCACCGATGTCCTGGTCCAGACGACGATGACACAGCGTGCCGCCAACATCTCCTGATCCAGGACTTGGCGCCACGTCTTGCCGAGTGGAATTTCCCGGTCCCAGAACACCGACCAACCCTCTTGCTTGAGAGCTCTGGCCAGAGGCAGTATGGTCTTGAGATCGTGGCTCGCGTAGCTCAGGAAGATGTCGGCCATGGCGTCGATTCTATAGCCGCGGGTATTGCATTCGGCAATCTTCCCGCCGTGTTGCGACCGGCGATCGAAACAAAGATAGTACGGCCATGCGATTCATGGCGGGTCTAACGATCCTCGTGGTTGGCTATGCGCCGATGGCCTTTGCCCAGCCGGCAGACTGGGTCATCGTGCCCACGTCGACCGCGGACAACAACTCGTGGATGCAACCAACGGTGAAGACGATGGGAGCCGCATTGTCGGAGCAGGGAGCTCGTGTGCTGTCGCCCGAACAAGCGGTCATCCTCTTCGAGCAGAAAGGGTCGGGGCCGCCGGCGACGGTGACTGACACGCAGATCCAACGGCTGGATGCCCTGATGAAAGAGGCGCTGCGGCTCATCGTCGTACAGGACCACGCGAGAGCGCTCGAAGTGCTCAGGCTGGCACAGCAACTCATCGATGAGGCCATCGCCGAGCTGAATCGAACCAAAACTCAAGCCCAGAATGTTCTTGATACCTGCCTCTACATGGTGAGAGCCCTGCACGACACGGGCGACCGTGCGCGGGCCGAAGAGCAGGCCCGACAGTGCGTGCGCCTCGTGCCAGGGGGCGAGGCGAATCCGCCGAAGCATCCTCCCGTGGTCGTCGAGCTGCACGAGGAAGCAATCCGACCCGGCCCGGAGAAGACGGGCTCTCTCACCGTCGGCAGCAAGCCCCAGGGCTGCGATGTGCGGATCAATGGACTCCGGTTGGGCCAGACGCCCTTGACGATGACGGACCTCTACCCTGGTGACTATCAAGTGCAGGTCGAGTGCGATCCGGGTCGGCGGGGGCGTGTCCATCAGGTCATCATCGGGGCTCGGAGCGAGAAAGTCTTCGTCGACGTGGAGTTGGACCGCGCTGTGCGAACGGAACCGCTTCTCAGATTGCTTTATCCAGACAAGCCCGAGGTCGAACGCCAAGTGCGGGACGCGCGCGGAATCGCGGAGGTCCTTCAAGTCGAGGCAGTCGTGCTCGCCTCGTTTCCCACCGCCGACATATTGAAGCTCCAGGTCGTCCAGAGAACGGAGCCCAAACGCGTTTTGGTCGTGCGTATCCCGACAACCCCCACCGGCCCCACGGCCAAAGTCGCAGCGGACGCAGCGGTCGCACTCGCCAACGACCAATGTAAGGACTTCACCGGACCCAAGCCCGTGACCATCGAATGCTCGGGTGAATCGCCCCGTCCCTTGCGACCTCCACGAGGCCAATGGATCTCGGGTCTGACGCTGGTTTCAGCCGGCGGAGCGAGCTTGATCGCCAGCTATGCGGTGCTCATCTGGCGCAGAGACACGGGCAACGTCGTGATCGAGCAGTTCGAGGCCAGTCCCTTCGTCACCACGAACCAGGAAAAGTGGCTCAACCTCAGGGACGGGATCGTGCTCACTGCGGCGACGGGCGGAGCGTTGACTGTCGCGGCCATGCCTCTTCTGCTTCCGTACCGAAGCAAGACGCCCTGGTGGGCTTGGCTTTCGGGAGGGCTCGGGGTTGGCCTGGCGATCGGGTCGATTGTCTCGGGAGTGACGGCCGAGTCGGCACCGGCCGGTAATAGCAAGTGCGAAGATCGGCTGTTGTCCGTCGATGACGTCCAGACCTGTGTCGACCGTGGTCGATCCGTGGACCGCGCTATCGTTCTCGGGGCCACCGCAGCACCCTTGCTAACCATACCACTCGTGTACCTTCTCCGAGCGGATAAGGAGAAGCACGTAGCGAGTGTCACGCCGAGCGTCGCGTTTGGGCCGACGGGTGGCTCGCTCAATTTTCGCGGCAGATTCTGAGCTGTCCGCGTTGTCGGAGGTATCCTCTATCTCGCCTTCCTCCGATCTGGGTCTTGTGCAGACCCTGCTCTGGTCACGCGAGCTCCACTTGATGCGCTTGATGGTTTTGAGGACCTCGTCACGACCGGCTGATCACGGCAATCGAGCGGCACGGCGCGCGATATCCTCGCGGAGCGTCGGGCTCACGCTCTTGGGTCCGAGCCAAACGAAGAAGAGTTTTCGCGTCACTTCCTCATCGTCGATCACACGCGCGGCCCCGGCGACGTCCACGGTGAGCTTGGTTCCAACCGCGTAGATCTTCACGACCTGGCTTTTCTTAGCACCCGTGGTGATAGCTGCGGTGAGCTTGTCGAGCTTGTCGTCCGATAATAGCGGACTGAGAGAGCGGCGTATGTTGCTGGCTAGCTGCTTTTTGCTCAGGTTCCGTTGCATCTTGAGCACCACCAATCGGTTGTGCTTGGTGCCGGCGAGCGTCCCAAAGAATTTCGGGTCCTTGCGAAGGACTTCAAACAACGATTCACCTCGCAGCTCGGCATAGTGGGCTTCGACATAGCCCTTCACGAGCGCATCGGCGCGCGCGGCTTCGACAAAGAATGCGACTGCATAGACATTGGCAATCATCAGCTTTCGGACGCCAGCGCCCAGGCACTTGAAGCTCTGGCCTTCCACGTGGGTGACCTCCTCGAACTTGGTCCCGGTCGTTCTATCGATGACTTGGCCTCCGTCAGCATGCGCCCCCAGGGTGACGGACAGAAAGGCCGTGATGAGAGCACAAGCGAAGAGTGTCAATGACGCGGACATCAGGACTCCAGGAATCACGCCAAGTGTTCGCAATCACTTGGTAGGCACGCGGGGTTTCGAACCCCGGACCCCTACCGTGTCAAAGCGCCGCACAGGTACGTCGGCCGCAGTTTCCCTTATCGAAAACGATGATGGCAAAGGGTCAGCCATGGGCAAAAAGGGGACTGATGGGGGCTTTTTGACACACGGTGTGTCGATTGCAAGCCTCGCCCGCGACGTCCTGAGCGATCCGGCCGCGACCGTTCGTGAAGCTGCTCTCGCCGGTTGGGTCTTGAACGAGCTCGAGGAGCGCGGCGATGACTGACCGACTGCGGAAGAGGCCGAACAGGTCGGCCAATGTCGGAGCGGTTTCGTGCCGACCTCCGCCCTTCCCCTGACGCTCCTAGCTTAGGCACATGGATCGTGCCAAAAGGCCGTCAGTAAGGGCGTTCGCGCCAAACGAAAGGAACGGACATGGGCAAGGCTTTTCAACTCTTCTTCCTGGGAGCCGTCTTCGCGACCGCATTGTGGTTCGCTCCCACCCAGGCTTCCGCCGCGAACTGCCACTTCTCCAAGAAAGAGAAGATCGCCATGGTCTCGTGGATCATGATCATTCCCGGCGCGGTCATCACCGGTCTGGCCTGCAAGCGTGACCTCTTCGAAAAGGGCGGCAAGAAGGAAGCGGTGTTGCCGGCCGAGAATCGCAGCGTCACCGAATTGCGCTTCCTCGACCGACGCAGGAAACGCGCGATCTAGGTTAGGTAAGCACTAGAAGCGACGCGGAGGCGGCGTGTATCCCCCCGGTCTCCTAGTCGCCCGCACAGGTGCCTTCAGTGCGCGTCCTCGTGCACCTCTTCGACGACGAGCCGATCGGTGGTCGTGTCGATGCGGCCGCGCTTGATCTTGAGCTTGCCGGCCGCGATGGCGTCACGAATCGTCGGACGCGCCATGAACTCTTCGATCCGGCGTTCGCGCTCGTCCATGAGAGAGATCAACGCGGGGAACTTTTCCCTCATCTCGGGGTCGGCCGCTGCGGCCTCTGCCGCGCAGTCGGTGTGCGTCGTGAGCACGATGATCTTCACACCGTTGAGGACCGCAAGCTCGAGCATCTCTTGCTCAGCCGGCGAGAGCACAGAGCCCGCCGTGCGAACGACGTAGTAATAGCGGCGGGTGTCTCCGACGAGCTCGCTGGCATCGATGCGCGCGTCCATGCAGGCGAGAATCGCCACGACGGGATGCCGCACGGTACGGGGAAAGAGGCCCCGCACGCCGGCCGCGAGCTCATTTTGACGTTCGAGCTCCTCCCAGATTTGGTCAGGGGTGATCGACTCGTCGTGTACGAAATCGAATTTGCTGAGACGGTCCTGAAGCCGGTAGCCGACGTTGACCATCGCCCCGCCCACCAAGAATTCGGCTCGCGGGCTCAGCAGAACCGCCAACACGACGGCCACGACCAGAAGCCCGATGCCCAGTGCCCAACCTGCTTTCTTCGTCATCGGCGCCAATAGTACACTGGATGGGGTCGACCGGTGTCAGGTACACATCGACCATCCCACGGCGGCACAAGCCTTCCCAGGTAGCGAGCGTGGACGTGGGTATCAAAGTTGCGGCGGCCGTGCGGCGGGTTCTTTTTGCTGGGAATTCCGGCCCTAAACCAGTTTTGCGAAGCCCTTGTTCACTAGCTCCTGGTTCAAGTAGCGGCCGTTGGTGAAGGTGGGTTCGATGCCTCGGTTGTTGAAGGCGTAGAAGATGTGGGCGACGTAGCGGCCGTGGAGGTCGGATTGGTGGGTGTTGACGATGACGGTGCGGGCGACGGCGAGTTGTTCGCGGACGTAGCGGCGGCCGCGGGCGCCTTCGGGGGTGTCGCGGGCGGGGGCGTCGATGCGGGCGAGGCGGATTCGTTGGCGGCGGATGACTTCGAAGCCGAGGTCGATGTCGAGCAGGAGGGTGTCGGCGTCGACGACGTCGCGGACTTCGGCTTTGTAGAGGTAGCTTGGGTCGGTGGGGCGTGGGAGCTTGAGGTGTTTGCCTTCGGGCTGCTCTAGGGCACTGAGGTAATGGTCGCCTTGGATGGCGGCGGTGAGGCGTTGAACGGAGAGGCCGTCGTCGATGGCGAGGTCTTCGTAGAAGGTGCGCTCGTCTGGGTCCTGCAACTGCATCAGGACTCGGTAGTGGGCCCAGCTCAAGCCTTCGATGCGCGGGGGGCGTTTGTAGGTTTGGTAAAAGGTGACGGTGCGCTGGAGGGTGCGGAGATCGATGCTCAGATCTGCGGAGAGGTCGCCGAGGATCGCGTTGTGGTACCGCGCACGGGTGTTGAGCTTTTCCTTCGCGATGCGTTTGCCGATGGACCAGTAGCTTTCGATGAGAGCCTGAGCAGCAGCGCGCTCGGCTTCTTCCTTACCCTCGCGGATGATGCGCTGAAGGTCGGTGAGGAGCTTCTTGTAGTCGCGTTTGGAAAGCAGGTTCGATATCTCGGCCACTGTGGCCGAGATTACCACAACAACTCAGCGATGCCTCGAAGCAAAGGACAGAGGTGTCGCGATTCAAGGCGCGCGCTTCGGCTTTCGACACACCGAGGCGTCTCGAGGGATCTCCGAAGCTCCCGATCACCTGGTAGGCGCGGGCGGGGTTGAACCGCCGACTTCCGCCTTGTCAAGACGGCACTCTACCGCTGAGTTACGCGCCTGTTGTTGATGACCACCCACGGTGGAAGCGGCGTTTTAACCCTGACCCTCAGGGGTGTCAACCCCGCAAAAAACGGCGCTTCGCGCCAGTCCACGGGGCTAGCCCCGCAAAGGCGGCTTTGCGTATTTGCCGAGCCGCTGATAAATCGAGCGTCCGATGAGCGCAGATCCGAGCAGCGAGAAGAAGCCCCTCCTGCGACCCCTCCCTTCGGTGGAGATGGCGCTCTTGCCGGGCGAGCTTGGTGTCCAGCGTATCAAGCGGCTGGTCGTCAGCGGGGTCGTAGGCGCCGCCGTTCTCGGGTTCGTGTTCGTCTGGTTCGTCCGGAGCTTGTTGCCGGAAACCTGGGCATGGCTTGAAGCCGGCCTCGACACGGACGGGGAAGCGGCGGCGCTCGCAATAGCGGCCACCGACAGCATCGCGGTGACGGATTCCGACGGCGGCATCGAGGAAGAGCTCAGTCTGGAGGAGAGTCTCGCCCTCCAACGCTCACGTCCCAACGCTCGCTACGAGACTCTGTTTGGTAGCGTACCGAGCTTCCGCGGCGCGCTTCTCAACGCTGGACTCGAGGCCGAAGAATGCAATCAGATCGAGCAAGCCTTGAAACACATCGTCGACTTCCGGCGGTGTCGTCCCGAGCACAAGCTGGTGGTCGAGCGCGACGAAAACGCAGCGCTGAAGCATTTCGAGTATCACCCCTCGGCCACGGAGTTCGTCGAAGTCTCTCGAGGCGAAAACGGACTCTTTCGTGCCGAACAGATCCGCATCAAGGTCGAACGAGCGCCGATCGCGCGGGCCGCCTCGGTGCAAACCTCGATCGGTGATGGCCTAGTGGAGATCGGACTTCCCGCCGGCCTCGCCGCCTTCTTCACCGAGGCATTCGAGGGCCGAATCAACTTCCCACTGCAAGCGCGCAAGGGGGACGTCTTTCGAATCCTCGTCGATGAAGAACGAGTCGATGGGGAGTTTTTGCGCTACGGCCGGATACACGCGCTCGAATACGACGGCCAGCGAACGGGTAAGACCCAGGCCTTCTACTATCAAGCACCTAACGTATCCGGGCAATTCTACGACGACACCGGACGCGCGATGCAGGGGGGTTGGCTGCGCACTCCGCTTCGTTACGACCGTCTTTCGTCTCGCTTCAACCCGCGACGCTTTCATCCGATCCTGAAGCGAACGATGCCGCACCTCGGGATCGACTACGCAGCACACGCCGGCACCCCGGTATGGGCTGCCGCGGATGGCCGAGTGAAGTTCGCTGGACGCAAGGGTCCGAACGGAAATCTAGTCGCCATCCGTCACAGTGGAGGCTTCGAAACCTATTATGCGCATCTGCACCGCATCAAAGGCGGAATCCGCCGCGGCACGCGCGTGAAGCAGCACGAGTTGATCGGGTTCGTGGGCTCGACCGGTCGTTCAACAGGGCCGCACCTGCATTTTGGCCTCAAGAAGTACAGCCGGTACATCGATCCGATCACCGAGTTGAACGGACCGGGCCTGCGCATGGCGGCACGTGACCTACCCGCGTTCCAAGAGGTGATCGCTGAACGAAAGGCCGAGCTGAGCAGCATCGCCGAGGCGCCCAAGCTCGTGGCGGGCGCTGACGAACCGCTCGTCGAGCAAGTCGACGAAATCA
>PVMK01126092.1_pt1 | contig 18602 bp, 14 predicted proteins | sample 1853481 | NCBI WGS metagenome assembly PVMK01 (sample SAMN08533507, study PRJNA380276) | Marine sediment metagenome, whole genome shotgun sequencing project. | reverse complement strand
GAGGGATCCCTGGAATAGGCGCGGACGGCCGCCCTCGCCTCCTTCCACGCCCATTTACGCTCAGGGTCGTTCATCTGGATGCTCCCTATCGTTGGGTTCGTGCGAACCTTCATTTGCCTCGCACAGCCGCAAGACCAGCGCCAACGGGGACGGCCCGACGGAAGCGCTGTGACAGTTGTACGGCATACGAAATTGCCTCGCGGCCAAGATAGCGAAGCGGCACATCTCTGAATCTAGCGCCCACCCAGGGAACCAACATCGCGTGCCATTCGAGGTTACAAGGAACGATTGTGTCGCGCCACATTCCGAATGGGGAAAAGTTCCGATTTCTGTGGATAGACTCAGGATTTATCCACAGAAAAATGGCGGAGTCATGACTTTCCCACCTTGCGTCCGTGATTGGCGAGCCGCTACGATACTCATGGATCGAGCGGCTTTCGGGTCGAGCGGTCCGGGAAACGCCAGGAGCAAGGATTCGCGTCCAAGCACTTGGCGTTTCTCTTTGTGTGCGCGGATTTTTCTCGGATGTTATTGCGACGGGTAATACCAAGTTTCGGTGATAATCACCCATTTCATGGGGTGAAGCGGTCCGCCGGGTAGGCGCGGCGCCATCGACGGCCTCGGCCATAAAGGCTATGGCCCGGCAGGAGGTTCGAGCTAACTCGTCTCCGCCGGGCCAATACGCCAGGAAGGATGCTTCGCGTCCAGCACGGTCTAGGCTCCTAAAGGGCCGCCTGGATTCGTGTCAATGCGCCCGTGCACCGGCGAACGGAAATATCTCAGCCGGCTCAGGCGCCACCCTCCACCTGGGAGCCATGATGTGCGGGGATCCGCTTCAAGCTGATCCCGCTCGGCGGCTCGGGCTGTGGGCCGCCCTGGAACACCCGCCTGATCCGCGCGAAGAGGAACTTCACGCCGCGCCAGACCTTCGGCAGCAGCCAAATCGCCGCGGCAATGAAGAACGCCATGAAGACCAGGAATTCGGTCGGGTAGAAGACCGCGCCCGCGAGGCCGGCCAGCACCAGGGTGTCCTCGACGAGCGAGACGCCGATGTTGCTGAAGGGCTCCGGCGAGGCGTTGATCAGCACCCGCGTGCCCGCCTTCAGGGTGTGGCTGGTGGCCGCCAGGGCGCCGCCCAGAATACCGGCCATCAGGATGATCGCCGGATTGACCTCGCCGACCGCGCCGGCCGCCAGGATCGCCGCCGCGGGGATGCGGATGAAGGTGTGCAGCGCGTCCCAGCCGGTATCGACTCCGGGCACCTTGTCGGCAAAGAATTCCACGCAGTACATGAAACCCGCCGCCACGATCACGCCCGGGTGCTGCAGCACCTCGAGCCCCGGCGGCAGGTCCAGATTGCCGGTGCCGCCGAGGATCCCGAGCATGGCGATCGCCGCATAGAGGTTGATGCCGCTCGCCCAGGCCACACCCATGGCCAGCGCGATCAATTGAACGGTTTCCATCTCGAGCCCTCCCCGGCCAACACAGCCAGTCACAAGTGTTGGGATCGCCGCGAAGACAATCCCTCAGGATTCATTTTGGCCCGCCGGGCGCTCATGCAAGGCCCGCCATGAAATTGCCCAAATCGTGAAGACTCCGCCGACTGGACGAAAAGCCTTTAATATCCATGGCTTAACCTGCTTCCATTGGGAAGAGCCAGAGAGCGGGCGAAGACCAAATCCGGCGCTCACGGCAGCGAAAGAAGGTGCCCCCTCAGGCCTTGAGACGCTCGTTCAGCGGGTCGTAGGCGGGCTCGCCCAGCACCTCGGCCTTGCGGCGCTCGCCCAGGATCTCGATCTCGACCTGGGATCCGGGCTCCGCCAAGCCCGGCTCGACGTAAGCGAAAGCAAGCGTCTTGGCGACCGCGTGGCCGTAGCCGCCGGACGTGGACACCCCGACGACGCGCTCGCCGTCCAAGATCGGCTCGTTGCCGAGCGGGTCGGCGTCGCCGTCACCGATCTGGAGATAGACGCACCTGAGGGCGATGCCCTCTTCCTTGCGCCTGGCGAGCGCTTCGCGGCCAACGAAATCTCCCTTGTCCATCCGCACGAAACGTTCCATGTCGGCCTCGACCATGGTGATCTCGTTGGTGAGCTCGGCGCCCCAGCCCTTGTAGGCCTTCTCCATCCGCAGCGAGTTGAGGGCATAGGCCCCGAAGTTGGCGATGCCGTGGGCCTCGCCCGCCGCCATCAGGGCGTCGTAGACCCGCGCCATCTCGGCCATCGGCGTATGCAGCTCCCAGCCGAGCTCGCCGGCATAAGAAACCCTGAGCGCGCGCAACGGCACGCCGGCGGCCTCGATCTCCCGGGCGGTGAGCCAGGGAAAGGCGTTGTTGCCGAGATCGGCGTCGGTCACCTGGACAAGCACGTCGCGCGACTTCGGCCCGGTCAGCACCAACACCCCGAAATCGTCGGTGACGTTCGCGATCCCGGCCTGCTCGTCCGCGCCCCGCCCCCGTTCCAACATGTCGAGGTCGTGCAGCTCGGCGACCGCGGCCGACAGCAGGTAGTAGCGGTCCTCGCCGAGGCGGGTGACGGTGAACTCGCTCTCGATCATGCCGTCTTCGGTCAGCATGTGGGCGAGCGCGATGCCGCCGACCCGACGCGGCATGCGATTGGCGAACAGGCGGTTGAGCAGGGCTTCCGCATCGGGACCGCCGACCTCGTACTTGGCAAAGCTCGAGAGATCCAGCAGGCCGACGCGCTCGCGCACCGCTTTGCATTCCTCCGCAACCGTCTCGAACCAGTTGGCGCGGCGGAAGCTATATTCTTCTTCCACCCCCTCGGGCGCGAACCACTTCGGCCGCTCCCAGCCGAACACCTCGGCGTAGACGGCCCCCTGGTCCTTGAGCTTCTGGTAGAGCGGCGTGGTGCGCTGCGGCCGGCCGACGTCGCGGAACTCGCCGGGATAGTGCACCTGATACATGAGCTGGTATTCGTCGATCGACTTGGCGAGCGCGTAGTCGCCCAGGGCATAGTCGCCGTAGCGCCGCGGGTCCACCTCGCGCACGTTGATCTCCGACTGGCCGTGCACCATCCACTGGGCCAGGTACTTGCCCGCGCCGGGGCCCTGGGTCACACCGATGCTGGCCCCGCAATCGAGCCAGAAGTTCTTGAGCCCCGGGGCCGGCCCCATGAGGAAATTGCCATCCGGGGTATGGGTGATGGGGCCGCTGACAACGCGCTTGATGCCGAGCTCGCCGAAGGCGGGAATGCGCGCCATGGCGTGTTCGAGCGAAGTGGCCAGGCGGTCGATGTCCGGCGGCAGCAGCTCCATGTCGAAGCCCCAGTCGATGCCGTCGAGCCCCCAGGCGGCGGCGTTCTCCCGCTCGTAGGGGCCGACCAGAAGCGACTTCTGCTCCTGCCGGTAGTAGCAGGAGGCCAGGGGATCGCGGACGACCGGAACTTCCTTGTCGAGTTCCAGCACTTGCGGAGAGGTCTCGGTCACCAGGTACTGGTGGATCATGTTCACGACCGGCAGGCGCTGGCCTACCATCTGCTGCACCTGGTCGCAGAAGCAACCGGCCGCATTGACCACGTGCTCGGCGACGATGGTGCCTTTCTCGGTGATGACCTCCCACTCGCCGCTGGGGCGCTGCTTGATGTCGGTCACCCGGTTGTGGCGCGAGATCTCGACCCCGGCCTGGCGGGCTCCCGCCGCCATGGCATTGGTGGAACTGGAGGGATCGGTGTGGCCGTCGTGGGGTGTGTAAGCCCCCAGCTTCACGTCATCCACCTCCAAGAGGGGATGGAGCTGGCGGATCTCGTTGGGCCCGATCAGATGGCATTCGGCGCCGACTTGCTTGAGGATGCCCCGCACGTAGCGGAACCAGTCGACCTCGTCGTCGGTGCGGGCGAGGCGGATCGCGCCGCAGCCATGCCAGCCGGTCGCCTGACCGGTGTCGGCCTCGAGGGTCGCATAGAGCTTGGGCGCCTCGAAATGCACCTTGGCCATGTTGAGGCTCGAGATGAAATGTGGAACCAGCCCGGCGGCATGCCAGGTCGAGCCCGAAGTGAGCTCCCCCTTCTCGACCAGGACGACGTCGTTCCAGCCCTCCTTGGGCAAGGAAAAAGCCAGCCCGACGCCCATGGCGCCGCCCCCAATGATCACGACCCGCGCGTGGGATTTCATCGCACCCTTCCTCCCGATCGGCCCAATGCCCACTCGCATGCACCTTGAACCGGCGGCGTGAGCGGCGAAAGACTAGCGGCATCGTAACGGAAATTCTGTCCCGCGCGAGACGGATTTCTGTCGCAAAAGAAACGCAAACCGCCCCCGGCCGGCCTGACCAGCCGCCGATCATACCGCAGTCGTCTCGGACGGCCGCGACAGCCGTCGAGCGCGGCAACCACTCATTTCGATGAAGTGGGCCGGCGCGAGCCAAAGCCAGCCCGGCGACACCCAATAGATCAACGCCACGAGCGGAAAGATCAGCAATAAGCGGGTCAGTGTAATAATGTTCGCCATGGCAACACGTCCGGAAGCGGCGCCGTCTTGCAGTGGTTGCGGCTCCGCTTGCCATGTCCCGTCTCGTCCGACCCGATCGGCCGGATCAAATGAGCCCCCCAACTCACAATGTCATACGGTTGCTCTTCGCCTTCCGGCCGCGGTTCGGTCCATCCTCGCGATCGGGACAGCGAACCTGCGGTAAGGCGAAAACGGGCTTGCGCTCTAATAGGGCGTGTGCGGCCGATCACCGATCAGGCCCATGCGCTTCAAAGCGCTGCACCGCAGAGCCATTATGCGACGAGATGACTTGGAAGCCCAATCCACCGCTAGCTCCGTGCTGGATTCTCCCGCATCCGTTTCCTCATCCGGTCCACCAGATCTCGCTGGCGCGGAAAGTCTTCGCAGCCTCGCGGGCCAATGGGTTCGATTCGGCCAGCTTCCGATAGGCCTTGTCCTCGATGAGAATGTGGTGATTGAGCCAGTCCTTCAGGTAGGTCAGCAGGTCCTGACTGACGACATCGGCGGCCGGCAGCTCTTCGTCGTCCAGAGCCTTGGCCAGCTTCCGCATATGGGTGGTGAAAGCCCTGTGTTCCTGCTTGTGATGTGTCATGCCGGGGAAGTCGCAGGCCGCCAGCACGCTCTCCTCGCGGGCGAAGTGAAACTCCGCATAGCGCAGCAGGGAATAGAGGGATTGCCGCAAGACCCCGGCATGGTCGTCGTTCTTCCTGCTTTCCGCAAGCTGGTTGATGATGCGAATGAGAACCCGATGATCCTCATCCAATTCCGGCACGCCAACGCTCAGCGCCGAGGTCCAGGTCATCAAACTCATGAGCATCCCTCCATCCGTCCGGCCGGCATCGGTGACATGACGGCAGCCAGCCATGCCAAGCGACTCTACGGGCCCCAACGATCGCCGTTAAATGACCTGGATCAATCGGAGGAGAGGCGAGGGCGGTTCTGTTCTTGACCGGAACCAGTTTAGAACAGGGCCCGGCGGATCAGATTGAGCCCGATCAGGAAGAACACGATCAGCAGGACCTTGCGGAAACTATCCGGCTCGATCCTGGCCCGAACCGAGGTTCCGATCCACTGTCCGACGAAGCTCGGCAGACAGGCCGCAAGCGACAGCACGGCTGTCGAGTCATCCAGTATGCCGTTCTGCCGATAGCCCGTCAGAAGCGGGACCGAGGCGGCGAACCAGATCAATCCGGTCGCTTGGATGAAAGTCTCCTTCGGCAGCCGGATCATGACGAAGTACATGATCAGCGGCGGCCCCCAGATGGTGGAGATGCCGCCCAGCAGGCCGCTGAGCGCGCCGGCAATGGGGGACGCCCAGCGTTCGCTTCGCGCCGGCAGATGCCAATTAGGTGTGAAATAATTTACGCTGGTAAACAGAACCACGGCCGCACCGATGAAACCGTAGAGCGACCCTCCGGGCAGCCGCGTCACAAGGTGGGTCCCCACCCAAATGCAAATCAGCATGCTGGCCATCAACGGCCAGAAGCGTCGAATGACCGTGAGCGGCCGCCCGGCGTGCAACATCTGCCAGAGGTTGGTGAACATGAGGGGAAACATGATGATGCCGAGCGCGAAACGGGCATCGATCACGCTGGAAAGCACCGCGATGCTGACGATCGGCAGGCCGATGCCCACCACGCCCTTGACGAAACCGCCGAGCAGAACGGCCAAAGCGATGATCAGTAACAAAAAAGGTTCCTGCCCGAACATCCCTCGGCTTTCGTCGCAATCGGCCGGACTCGCCGCCGCCGGCTTGTGATTTGGCCCGGCTGTCTTTCGCGCGGTGTCGCCTTGGCCCTCTCGCGTTAAGAATGACAAAGGTGACATCCGCACGCTAAGCTTTGGATGCGGCCACGAAAAGTCTTGAAACGGCTGGACGGCGCCCGACGGCCGGGGGCCCAGCGACGGAGACGCGAGATGACACGAACGGTTCTCCTGGTTGACGACGAACCCAATATTATCCTGTCGCTCGAGTTCCTGATCGAACAGGCCGGCTATGAGGCCCGGGTCGCCCGCGACGGCGAGGCCGCGCTGAAGTCGATCGAGGAGCGCAGGCCCGACCTGATCCTGCTCGATGTCATGTTGCCCAAGCGCGACGGCTTCGACGTCTGCGAAAGAATTCGGGCCAACTCGGCATGGAACGACATTCGAATCATCATGCTCACCGCCAAGGGGCGCGATAGCGAGCGGGAAAGGGGCTTGGCGCTGGGCGCCGACGCCTACATCACGAAGCCGTTCTCCACTCGCGAGGCGATGGAGCAGGTCAAGCGGTTCCTGGATGACGAGGGGCCCGAGGCATGAGCCGACCCAGCGTCACGGGCGAAAGCCTGTTCTTCCTGTTCCTGCTCGGCGTGTTCCTGTTCAACCCGCCGCTGCTCTCGATCTTCAACCTGCCACTGCAGGTGTTCGGCGTGCCGTTGCTTTATCTCTACCTCTTCACCTGCTGGGCCGCCTTGTTGCTGTTGGTTGCCTTCATCATCGAAAAGGGCGGCGACACGCAAGAGGCCCAGGAGTCCCATGAAGAAGCGGCCGGCGAGGACGGGAACGCTTAGCCATGTTGCAGGGCTGGGTCATACTGGCGGTTTCTGTTCTTTATCTCTCGATCCTCTTCGCGATCGCCTATTACGGCGACAAGCGCGCCGAACAGAAGCGAAGCCTGATCGCCAACCCATACATCTACGCCCTGTCGATCGCGGTCTACTGCACGTCCTGGACTTTTTACGGCAGCGTCGGGCGCGCAGCCTCCAGCGGCGTGGGATTCCTGCCGATCTACCTAGGCCCGACCCTGATGTTCCTGCTCGGCTGGTTTGTGCTGCGCAAGATCATCCGCATCAGCAGGGCCAACCGCATCACCTCGATCGCCGACTTCATCGCCTCGCGTTACGGCAAGAGTACGCTACTGGGCGGATTGGTGAGCGTGATCGCGGTGATCGGCATCATGCCTTACATCTCGCTGCAGCTTAAGGCGGTCTCCACCAGCTTCAACGTGCTGCTGCAATATCCCGACCTCATCATGCCGAGCGACCTGTCAAGCTTTCCCATTTTCCAGGATACGGCTCTGTATGTCGCGCTCGCCATGGCGGCCTTCTCGATTCTGTTCGGCGTCCGGCACATCGACGCCAGCGAACACCACGAAGGCCTGGTCGCCGCCATCGCCTTCGAATCGGTGGTGAAGCTGGTGGCCTTCCTCGCGGTCGGCATTTTCGTCACCTTCCAGCTCTACGACGGCTTTGCCGACATCTTCGCGCGCGCGGCGGCACGGCCCGAAATGGCCCGGCTGTTCACCCTGGATGCGGCCGGCGGCTACGGCAGCTGGTTCTCCCTGACCGCGCTTTCCATGGTCGCCATCATCTGCCTGCCGCGGCAGTTTCAGGTCTCGGTCGTGGAAAACGTCGACGAGTCCCATCTCAAGAAGGCGGTCTGGCTGTTCCCTCTCTACCTCTTCGCCATCAACATCTTCGTGCTGCCGATCGCCTTCGGCGGCCTGTTGCAATTCCCCGACGGCCAAGTGGATGCCGACACCTTCGTTCTGAGCATTCCCATGGCCCAACACCACGAGCTGCTCGCCCTCTTCGCCTTTATCGGCGGCCTGTCGGCGGCGACGGGCATGATGATCGTAGCCACCGTCGCCATCAGCACCATGGTCTGCAATAACCTCGTGATGCCGGTGTTATTGCGCGTGGCCTGGCTGCATTTGGCGGACAAGGGCGACCTGACGGGGCTGCTGCTCGGCATTCGCCGGGGCAGCATCCTGCTCGTCCTGCTGCTCGGATACCTCTATATGCGGCTGATCGGCGAATCCTATGCGCTGGTCTCCATCGGTTTGGTCTCGTTCGCCGCGGTGGCCCAGTTCGCGCCCGCGATTCTGATCGGCATCTTCTGGAAAGGCGCCAGCCGCGCCGGCGCGCTAGCGGGTTTGAGCGCGGGCTTCCTGCTGTGGGCCTATACGCTTCTGCTGCCCTCCTTCGCGCGCTCGGGCTGGCTGGCGCAAGGGTTCCTGAACGACGGGCCGTGGGGGCTCTCGCTTCTCAAGCCTTACGCCCTGTTCGGCCTCTCCGGGCTCGACCACATCTCCCATGCCTTGTTCTGGAGCCTGGCCGTCAATATCAGCCTGTTCATCGGCATCTCGCTGTTCAGTCGCCAGACCATCGTGGAGCGCGGCCAGGGGGTCCTTTTCGTCGACGTGTTCAAGCGGACCACGAGCGGCAGCCAGGTCTGGCGCGGCAGCGCGGCGATCCGTGATCTACGCGAACTGGTTGCGCGGTTCCTCGGCGCCAGCCGCAGCCAGGCCGTATTCGCAACCTACGCCAGACACCGCGGCCTGGCGCCCGGGGAAGACGGGCCGGGCGATGTCGAATGGGTGCGCTTTGCCGAGCGCCAACTGGCCGGCGTGATTGGCACCGCCTCGGCCCGTGTGATGGTGGCCACCGTGGTGGAGGAAGGCACGCCGGACATCGATCAGGTCATGGAGATCCTCGACGAGGCCTCGCAGGTCATCGAGTACAGCCGCCGGCTGGAAGAGAAATCCCATCAGCTTGAGGCGGCGACCCAGGAATTGCGGGCCGCCAATGCGCGCCTGAAGGAACTCGACAAGCTGAAGGACGACTTCGTCTCCACCGTCAGCCACGAACTGCGCACGCCGCTCACCTCGATCCGCTCGTTCAGCGAGATCCTGCATGACAACCCAAGCGCCGATGAGGCCCAGAAGAAGGAGTTCCTCGGCATCATCATCGCCGAAAGCGAGCGCCTGACCCGACTGATCAACGACATACTGGACCTGGCCAAGATGGAGGCCGGCAAGCTCGACTGGTACATGGCCGACATCGATACGGGCGCGGTGATCGAACAGGCGGTGGCGGCGACCAGCACCCTGTTCAGCGAAGACGAAGCGGTCGAGCTGCGTGTCGACCTGCCGGAGCGACTGCGGTCCGTGCGGGCGGACCGCGACCGGCTTACTCAAGTGATCGTCAATCTCATGTCCAACGCAGCCAAGTTCTGCGACCCAGAGCGCGGGCAGGTGACGATCTCGACAGCCGCGGAGGCGAAACACCTTCGGGTCTCCGTCACCGACAACGGCCACGGCATCCGGCCGGAACACCAGTCTCTCATCTTCGAGAAGTTCCAGCAGGCGAGTGACGACACCCTGACCGACAAGCCGCAGGGCACCGGCTTGGGCCTGCCGATCTGCCGGGAGATCGTGGAATACTTCGGCGGCCGCATCTGGGTGGAAAGCCGCCCCGGTAAAGGCTCGACCTTCTCCTTCACGGTGCCTTACGCCAGCGGCATGACGGCCCCGGCCCAGGTCGCGGAATAATACCAAGGATCAGAGCGGCTTAGGAAAATCAGGGTTTGTACATGAACTGCTGTTCGTCGAGCTCCGGCAATCTCAGGCGGCGCTCGTCTTCCGGCAGCTGAAGCTGCTGGTAGAGATATTCCGCGCGGTCGCGAACGGTTGATATCTGGTCGCCTCCGAGGATAATCTTTTGAAAGATGTCCGGACCTTCAACGGCCCCGGGGTCCGTTCGTAGTGCGGCGATATAGTCGGCGAGCGCTTCCTCGTACAGACCGCGTCTGTCGTGCACGATGCCGCGATTGGCAAAGGCGGCGGCCAGAACACCTTGTCCCGTCCGGTCGTCCGGCTCAGATTCGAGGGTGATTTCGAGCCGCTCAATCAGGTAACCGAGCTCGCCGATGGCATCTTCGTAGCGCTCGGTCTGAATGTAGATCAGCGCTCGTCCCATGAGCGCGCCGCGATGGTCCGGGGATTCCTCGAGCGCCTTGTTGAACTCCTCCATGGCTTGGTCGTACAAGCCATCGACCAACCGGTTGGATCCGACTTCCGTGTGATAGTCGCCCGGCGGACGGTCGAACTGCGCCACGATCACATCGCGGAACAGCATCACCACGACGGTCAAAACCACCATCAGAACGACAAATCGGCGTAACACGCGTCGATTCATGGCGCATCTCGAAACAAGTGCATGGCGTAAATAAAGGCAAACACAAAGCAGAGCAGCGCCGAGGTGACTCCCGCCCGCCGCTTGAGGTGAGCGCGCTGTTCCTCGTCGGCTTCGCCTTGCCGGTTAGCGCGGCGCACATACATGACCCAAATGAACTGGCGCACCGGAAAGAACAAGGCCAGCGTCAGGGCAAACCCCCAAAGCGGCATGAAGTCCTTGGTGAAGAGGGCTTCCATGATATCGGCGGCCTCCTTGGCACAACATCATTCGGCGCTTCAATCGGCGCTTCAATCGGCGCATCACTCCGCAAGGCGACGCGCTGTCAAGCGCCGGGGTGCGCCCCCTGCCGTATCATGGTCGGGGCTTATTGCCAAAGAAGATGGGGGAGGCTCGCGCCTCCCCCAGGTTGTGTAGGCTTCACGCAACGGGTCAGCCGCGTTGCTGCTCCGGCACGACGTCGCCGATGTCGTCCACCAGCGCCTCGACTTCGCGGTCCGGCACGGTGGACATCTCCATCTTGTAGGCCAGGAACCACATCATCCCGACCCCCAAGATCCAGAACAGGATCTGCCAGGCCCAGATCGACGGGATCCCGAAGGTCCAGCCGTCGACGCCGGCATTCGGGGCGCCGAAGATATCGTTGCCCAGCACCGCGCCCGGGCCGATTCCGAAGAACATCCACGCCAGGGTGATACCCCAGGCCCACGGAACCAGGTGCCGCTTGCTATCGGGCAGGGACGCATGCTCCCGCAGGAAGTTGTGATAGGTCATGCGGTGGGCATGGTCGCTCTCGTTCTGGGTCATCGCCGAAACCGGGAGGCAGACCGCCAGGTTCAGGATCATGCCCCAACCGGCCGAGTGGATGGTCCAGGGCCAGCGTCCCCAGGGCAGCTCGATTCCTGCCCAACCGGCGATCTGACCGCCGAAGTTCTCGGTGAAGATGACACCGATCAGACCGGCCGCCAGGCCGAGCGTCGCGCCTTGCCGTGTGATCCAGGGGAACCAGCAGATCGCCGCCAATGACGGCCACATCTGGAAACCGAAAGCCACCGCAAGACCGCCCAGCAACACCAAAGCGTCCGCCGAGAAGGTCGCGACCAACAGCGCGGAGAGCACGATGAAGGCCACCCCGATGCGCCCGAACAGCTTCTGCGTCGCATGGGACGCCGTCGGGTTCAGGTAGCGCTTGTACAGATCGCGCGTCAGCATGGCACCGGCGGTCGACATATAGGCCGCCCCGGTCGACTGCATGGCCGCAAGCGCACAAACCGCCAAAATACCGACCAGCCAGGGCATGGTTTCGCCAATTTGGTTGAAGTAGTACGGCACCAGCGAGTCGGGTTTCTTCGATATCGCTTCCCCATCGAGTACGTTCGACAAGGCCAATCCGGCTTCGGTCACCGCCGGGTTGGCGCCAAGCAGGTGCGCGCCCATGCCCTGGAACGCGGTGAAGAAGAACAGGATCAGGCCGATGCAAAACGACGAGGCCCAGACCTGCTGCGGCGCGAAGGGTTTCGGGCTCTGGTTGCCGAACGACCACATGGAAAACGCCGGGGCGGACTGGATGCCCATCAGCGCGAACATGTAGGTCAGCACCATAATGCCGGTCCACAGACCGCCGACCGGAGTCTCCTTACCTAGGCCGGCCGTCCATTGAATCACGCCTGGGATCGCGAAGTAGGCATTGTAATCGCCACCGCCACGGCCTTGCGTGGTGCCCCACTTGCCGACGTCTGACGCGGCGAGCTGGGCGAAACCTTCATTGAGGGCGCCCCAGCCGCCCGCGAGATTGAGGGCGATGAAGCCGGTGATGACGATGCCCAGCCCCAGAAGGATGCACTGCACCGTGTCCACATAGGCCACGGCCCTAAGACCGCCAGACGCCACGTAGATCAACACCACGAGCGACAGGACCCACATGCCGATCTCCTTGGTCAGCATGCCGTCGGTCAGCACGTTGAACAGGAAGCCCGAGGCACCGAGCTGCACACCGAGATAGGGGATCGAGAACAAGAGCGCGACCAGGACCACGAGAATGCGGATCCCATCCCCTCGGAAGTAGTCGGACAGCATCTCGCCCGGCGTCACATAGCCGAAGCGCTTGCCCAGCATCCACTGCCGTTTGAGGAACATGACCCCGGTGAAGGGAATGGTGATCGTGTAGAACGACGCATAGGCGTACTGGAACCCGTCACGATAGACGAGGCCAGGATGACCCATGAACGTCCAGCCGGAAAACGACGTCGCCGTCGCCGCCAGCACGAACACCCAGAGCGAAAGACGCCGACCCGCGATGAAGTAGTCGGACGCCGTCTTCGCCGCCATCGCACTCTTGATGCCCCAGAAGATGCAATAGGCCCAGTAGATGAAGACGAAGACGAAAAGCCAGAGTACTTTTGCTTCCATTGGTGGCGCCTCCCTTCCGCGCAACCCAATTAGAGGAATCCGGTGCCGGAGCCGCAGGCCTGCCCCCGGGCAGCCTGCACGGATATCCCCGAATGGAAGAGTAAACTATTCACAATTGGAGAAAGCGTCAATAAGATATTGTTAACCAACAATAATCGGTGTAAAGATTACGCAAGGCGCTACATAAAATGGTAAAAGATGTAAATTCACAAACCGAGCCACGCGGCTAATGGCGCAGAAGGCTTGGCTCGGGAACAAGGTCCGCCGGCTGCGGCGCGACCAAGGGTTGGCGCAGGTCGAGATGGCTAGGCGGTTGGGCATTTCCCCCAGCTATCTGAACCTCATCGAGCACAATCAGCGCCCGCTCACGCTGCCCTTGCTGCTCAAGCTCGGGCAGGAATTCAACGTCGATCTGCGCAGTTTCTCCGACAACGAGGATGCGCGGCTGATGGCGGAGCTGAGCGAGCTCTTGGGCGAGCCGCTGTTTCTCGAGCACGATATCGGCCGCGAGGACCTCAAGCAGCTGGTGGCGACCTCGCCCAGCGCCTGCCACGCTTTGCTGGGTCTGTTCCGCGGTTACCGCAGCGCGCGCGAAGACGTGCGCGCCCTGGCCGAACGGGTCTCGGAGGATACCTACCTCGCGACCTCGATGCACGAATTGCGCCAGCTGCTGGCGACGATCCGCTCGTTCTCGGAAATCTTGCACGACTACGCCGACCTCGACGACGCCCAGCGCCAGCAGATCCATGAGATCCTGGTTACCGAAAGCGAGAAGGTCACGACCCATCTCGATCAGATGCGGCTATTGAAGCCGGACGACGAGCTCAAGGCGCCGGACGGGGCGGCAGGCGGGATGCAGGAGATCAACGACTTCATTCACGACCAGCGCAACCACTTCCCTGCTCTCGAGGAGGTCGCCGAGCGCATTTGGCGCGATCACCGCTTTTCGGCGGAAAGCCTAGCGTTCCAGATTCCCGCGTTGCTCGCCGATTTGCACGGCGTAAGCATCGAGGTGAATGCGGGGGCCGAAACCGATCGCGGTTTCGCCCATTTCGATGAACAAGCGCGCTGTCTTCACCTGTCGCCTCTGCTGCCGGCGGCGAGCCGCAGCTTCCAGGCCGCGCGTCACTTGGGCGCCCTCGCCTGCAATTCCGAGATCGAGGCCATTCTCGATGAGTCCCGGCTCAAGGATCCGGAGCTTCGCGTGTTGGCCTCGGGGCTGCTGGCGCGCTATTTCGCCGGCGCGCTTCTCATGCCCTATGCGGCCCTGCTGTCGGCAGCGCGCTCCAGCCGTTACGATCTCGACATCCTATCGCAGCAATTCCAAGCGAGCTTCGAGCAGGTCTGCCACCGCCTCACCACCCTGCAGCGCCCCGGCGCCGAGGCGATTCCCTTTCATTTCCTGCGGGTCGACATCGCCGGGAACATATCCAAGCGTTACAGCGCGTCCGGCTTTGCCATCCCGCAATATGGCAACGCCTGCCCACGCTGGAACGTGTACGCCGCTTTCCTCACCCCGGGACGCCTAGATGCCAAGGTGATGATACTGCCCGACGGCAGCAGCTATTTCATGATCGCCCGGAGCGTGACCAAACCGGCGGGCAGCTATCACGAGCCGCAAACCCATTACAGTATTGCCCTGGGCTGCGAGGTCTCGCGCGCCCGGGAGATCGTCTACAGCGACGGCCTGGATCTCGATAATCCCGATGTAGCCGTGCCAGTGGGCATCACCTGCCGGCTGTGCGAGCGCCGCAACTGCCCGCAGCGCGCCTTCCCGCCCGTCCTGCAGAGCCTGGCCTGGGAATCCCTCAGGATCTCCGACCAGCAAAGCGCAGCCCGCAACTAGGGCAGCCGGCCGGCCGGCCGGATTGACGTGAATCCCGGATTGACGTGCATCAAAGGCGCGCGCGCCTTGCCGCCGCAAGACTACGGTTCCTGGTGGTCGATGGGCCGGACGGGACCGGGCGGTATCACGCAAACCGGAACGAAACAGAATGCAAGTAGAAACAGCGGAGCTTGCCGTTGACACCGGGTCGGCGCTGCCTCGGGCAGACCTGGACCGGCTGCGCAAACTGCGCCTCAAGTACGATCGCCCCGTTCCCCGCTATACCAGCTATCCGACGGCGCCTCACTTCCACGACGGCGTGGAGGGCTCCGTCTATGGGGACTGGCTGGGCCGGCTGGCGCCGGCCACGCTGCTCTCCCTCTATCTGCACATTCCCTTTTGCGACAGCCTGTGCTGGTTCTGCGGCTGCCACCCCAAGATCACCCGCCGTTACGCGCCGCTCGCCGCCTATGTCGAGACCTTGCTGCGGGAAATCGACCTCGTGGCCGCGCGCTTGCCCGGCCGCTCTCCGGTCACCCATATCCACTGGGGCGGTGGCTCGCCGACCATGCTGGCCCCAGCGGACATGCGGCGCATCGCAAGGGCCTTACGGGCCGCCTTCGCGGTCGCGCCCGACGCCGAATTCGCCGTCGAGATCGATCCGCGCGGGCTCGCCGACAGGGTCATAGACGCCATGTCCGAGATCGGCGTCAATCGCGTCAGTCTGGGCGTTCAGGACATCCACCCGGAGGTTCAAACGGCCATCAACCGCGACCAGCCCTTCGCAGTCACGCAAGACTGTGTCCGGCGCCTGCGGGCGGCCGGCCTCGCCGCCTTCAACTGCGACCTCATGTACGGCCTGCCCCATCAGGACACGGCGCGGGTTCTGGAGACCGTCGATGCCGTGGCAAGCCTTGTTCCGGACCGCATCGCGCTCTTCGGTTATGCCCATGTGCCGCACATGAAACCCCGCCAGCGGCTGATCCCGGAAGACGCCCTGCCCGGCGGCGAGGCGCGCCTGGAGCAGAGCCAGGCCGCGGCCGAGCGCCTGCAGGCGCTCGGCTACCGGCGCATCGGCCTGGACCACTTCGCGCGTCCGAGCGACCCACTCGCCCGCGCCGCTGCCAGCGGCGCTCTGCACCGGAACTTCCAGGGTTACACCACCGACCCCAGCGATGCTCTCCTCGGGTTCGGCGCCTCGGCGATCAGCAAACTGCCCCAAGGCTACGTTCAGAACGCCGTGCCCATCGCCAGCTATCGCCGGAGGATCGATGAAGGGCTGCTGGCTGCGGTCCGCGGTGTGGCTTTCGATGGCGAGGACCGGCTGCGGGCGGCCATCATCGAGCGAATCATGTGCGACCTGGAAGTGGATCTGGAGCGCGTCTCGGCAGATCTCGGCGCGGCCTTCACGCCTCGCGCGCGGGAACGCGCAACGCTGGCGGAGCTGGCGGACGACGGGGTGATCGAGCTTGCCGGACCTCGCCTGCGGGTCACCGGGGCAGGCCGGCCGTTCGTCCGCCAGGTCGCCGCGGCTTTCGATAGTTATCTTCACCAGAGTGCGGCCCGCCGCTCGCGCGCCATCTGACGCGAACTCGCGGCGGCCGCCCGCAGCGCCTCAGTTCGACAGCGGCCGGCAAATCCCCGTTGCCCGGCGAATTCCAGACCTTTACGCTTCCGAATACGCGCCGCCGATTGCCGAGCCGCAGCGCGCTGTTACAGCTGGACAAGGGAAGGACCGGGAACATGAGGCCGAGACGAGCCTGGGGATTCACGGTAGGTCTGTTGGCGATCCTGGCGGCGTTCCAGCCCGCCACGGCCGAGATGGTCTATCACCGCGGCAACAACGCAGATCCTGAGACTCTAGATCAACACAAGACATCAACCGTCTATGAGGCCAACATTTTACGTGATCTCTACGAAGGCTTGGTCGTCTACGATCCGGCGGCCAAAGTGGTGCCCGGAGCAGCCGAGAGCTGGGAGCTGAGCGACGACGGCCTGACCTATACTTTCCGGCTGCGCGCCGACGCCAAATGGTCGAACGGCGATCCGGTGACCGCCGGCGATTTCGTCTACTCGCTCCGGCGCATCATGACGCCGGAGACCGGCGCCAAGTACGCCAACGTGCTTTATCCCATCGCCAATGCGAAAAAAATCCACGCCGGCGAACTGCCGACGACGGAGCTGGGCGTGACGGCCCTCGACGACCGCACGCTGGAGATCACGCTGGAAGCCCCGACGCCCTTCTTTCTCGAGCTGCTGACCCATCAGACCGGCCTGCCGGTTCATCCGCCCAGCGTCGAGACCCACGGTCCCGAGTTCGTGCGCCCCGGGAACATGGTGAGCAATGGCGCCTACCGTCTGGAATCGTTCGTGCCCAACGCCCAGATGAAGCTAACCAAGAACATGGAGTTTCACGACGCGGACTCCGTGCGCATCGACACGGTCTACTACCATCCCACCGAGGACCGCTCCGCCGCGCTCAGGCGGTTTCAGGCCGGCGAGCTCCATTCCAACAACGACGCCCCCGTCGAGCAGGTCGCCTGGATGAAGGAGAACCTGGGCGATCGTTTCCGCGTGGCGCCCTATCTCGGCATCTACTACTACGCCGTCAACACCAGCAAGCCGCCGCTAAGCGATCCGCGGGTGCGTCTGGCGCTGTCGATGGTCATCGACCGGGAATTCCTCGCCGAGGAGATTTGGGGCGGGACCATGGTGGCGGGCTACAGCTTCGTGCCGCCCGGCATCGCCAACTACGGCGATCCGGCCGTCGCCGACTACCGGGAGTTGGGCATGATCGACCGCGAGGACGCGGCCGCCGCGCTGCTGGCGGAAGCCGGCATCGGCCCCGACAATCCGATCGAGATAGAGATCCGCTACAACACCTCGGAGAACCACAAGAACACGGCCCTGGCGATCGCCGACATGTGGCGGCCGCTCGGCGTCGAGGTCTCTCTGCTCAACAGCGACACGGCCACCCACTACGCCGTCTTGCGCGACAAGGGCGACTACGACGTGGCCCGGGCCGGCTGGATCGCCGACTACAACGATCCGCAAAACTTCCTGTTCATGGTCGAAAGCGACAACGATGGATTCAACTACGCCAACTACGCCAATCCCGAATACGACGCGCTGATGGACCGGGCCGCCGCCGAGACCGACCTGGACAAGCGGGCCGGGCTGTTGCTCCAGGCCGAGACGATCTTCATGCGCGACCTGCCGTTCATCCCCCTCATGTATTACGGCTCCCTCAGCCTGGTGTCCGACCGGCTCGAGGGTTGGCAGGATAATATCCAGAACGTGCACGCGACGCGCTGGATGGCGCTCCGGGACTAACCCGGGCACTCCGAATCATGGAATGGTGAGCGACCCTCCTCTTTCGCAAGACTCGCGATGCTGAGCTATGCCCTGCGCCGCCTGATCGGCGCGATCCCGACTCTCTTCATTATCGTGACGGTCGCCTTTTTCTTGATTCGGGTGGCGCCCGGCGGCCCGTTCCATCTCGAGCGCCCGCTGGACCCCCAGGTGATGGAGAACCTTCTGCGGGTCTATCACCTGGATAAGCCGCTCTGGCAGCAGTTCCTGCTTTACCTGGGCAATCTTTTGCGGGGCGATCTGGGGCCCTCGTTCGTCTACCGCGATTTCTCGGTCGGCGAACTTTTGGGCAACGGTCTGCCGGTCTCCATGCAGTTGGGCGGGGCCGCCCTGCTGCTGGCCTTCATCCTGGGAACCACGCTCGGCACCCTGGCGGCGCTCCACCAGAACCGGCCAGGCGATTACGGCGTGATGGCGGCCGCCATGATCGGCATCACCATCCCAAACTTCGTGATGGCCCCGGTGCTCACCCTCATCTTCGCGCTCTATTTCGACTGGCTGCCGGCCGGCGGCTGGGGCGAAGGCGCGTTCGCCAACAAGCTGCTGCCGGTCTTCACCCTGGCGCTGCCGCA
>PVMK01150088.1_pt1 | contig 18606 bp, 16 predicted proteins | sample 1853481 | NCBI WGS metagenome assembly PVMK01 (sample SAMN08533507, study PRJNA380276) | Marine sediment metagenome, whole genome shotgun sequencing project. | reverse complement strand
TGGTCGTTCCAGGCCGAGTCCATTGCAGCAACGCTTCAGGCACCAGCGAACCGGCAAAAATCACCAAATCCGCATCCATCAATGCCTTTTGACCCTTAACCGTAATCAGCTCCGGATCCCCCGGGCCGGCACCGACAAAGAGAACCGGATTATTGAAGTGGGAAGTGGGAATGCGGAAGTCGGAATTGGTGGATTGTTTTTCTTTTTTCATTTTTTTCGACCTGTTATGCAATTTATCGGTAATTTTTATGAGAGTTTTTATTTACAATTTTTTCTTATTCAATAAAATTCATTTTTTTCACGAAAACACTAAAAGGTAGTCCCTGGCCTAAATATTGCGACATTTTTTTCCGCATTCCGATTTCCCTTTACTTTCGCCTTCCCACTTCACTTATTTCCGACTTCCGCATTCCGACTTCCGAATTCCGGTCCATTCCGACTTCCGCATTCCACTTATGATCCACACCGGATTTTGAGCTTCCAGTCTCTCGGCCCAGGGCATCTTGCGGCTGTGACTGATTTGCACCTGAACCATGGATGTTTTGAGACCAAGCGCTGCCAGAGTTTCCATGGCAGCGAGAACATTCGGCATCAGGACGGTATTAATGACAACCCTGCCGTTTGATTTTAGAGAATCTACGGACACTTTGATTATTTCCACCAGATTCCGGCCGCCGCCGCCGATAAAGATCCGGTCCGGCTGCGGAAGCCCGGCCAATCCATCGGGCAACACCGCCTGCACAACTTCCAAATTCGTGATACCGAACTGATTCATGTTGAATTTAATCTGTTGAATTCTTTCAAGATTTTTTTCAACTGCAATGATCTTGCCCCGCCGGGCGAGCAGTGAAGCTTCAACGGACACCGAACCACTGCCGGCTCCGAGATCCCATAGAACGTGATCCGGTAAAATCTGCAGTTTGGCTAAGGTTACGGCCCTGATTTCAGACTTGGTTATCAATCCCTTCTCGTGAGCAAAATTATTATCCGAAACGCCAAGATGGGGTATTTGTTTGAATCGTTGCGCCTGGCTATTTCTTTTTAAAACCACCAGATTGGGTTCTGAATAGACCGTTTCGGACACCTGCTCCAGATTATACCAGTTAAATCGTTCGGCCGCGGTCCCCAGCGATTCAAGGACACACATTTTAAAATTGGCCATATCTTCTGCGATCAATCTTTCGGCTATCCAGGCCGGATTTCTGGTTGAATCGGTGAATACGGCAACTGTATTGGCTTCTTTCAGGGCTTTTAATAAGGCATCGTCATTTTTTCGGCCGTGCAGGCTCACGATTCGAACCTGACTCCAGGGTTCTTTGATTCGGGCAAAGGCCGCGGCGATGGAAGAAATATTGGGATAAACAGCAACATTTTCCGGACCGAGCGCTTTTACCAGTATAGAACCGATTCCAAAAAAAAGCGGATCTCCTGAGGCTAATACCACAACGGATTGGGTTTCCATCCGGTCTTTAATAAATTCAACGGCTTGGGTGATATTTTTATCAATTGGCTGCTTCTGAGCGGCAGTTGTCTTGAAAAAGTCCAGCAAACGTTGCCCGCCGACCAGAATGTCCGCTGATTCAATTATCTGCCGATGCCGGGGCGTCAAGTCTTCCGGCGAAAGCCCCATACCGATGATAGCAACCGGTTTCATTATGTTCGCCCCTCCCCTATCCCGGATAAACCGGAAAAATGCCTAAAATAACAACTAAGGTGTTACATTGGCCCTAATCCAAAAATCGATTCAACCTAATCAACCAGTCACCTAATCAACCAATCAACTATTCAACTTAATCAACCAATCACCTTAATCACCCCGTCGCAGAGTCAAAGAATATTTTGCCTTTATAATCAAAAATAACGCTGCGGATTTCTAAATGGGTCCCCGTAAATTTTTTGGCCGATTCAACTATTTGCCGGCCCACATGAAAAATAACTTCCGGACATGGCTGATGAATGAGATCAAAGGCATGCCGGGCGGTGTTGGCGGATAAGACCGTATTTGAAATATTGTTATCGTGGGTCATTTCATATGCCCATTCGGCAAGTTTGCTCATGGTCATGGCCGATTTGGCGGCATGGGTGTGCTCAACCCCCTGGGCCATTTTAAGCGCTTTGCCGAAAAATACGGCAAGCGTAATCCGATCAAAGCCGTTTTTTGCGGCGGACTGCAATGACATCTTAAAAAAATCACCGATCTGGATGAAAGCCTCGGGTGATATTTGAGGCCAATGCGTCTGGGCATACCGCTCGCTGCGGCGACCGGTGGTCAAAACCACCTGATTTAACCCTGCGGCCCGGGCCACCGACAGGGCGGAATTAATGGTGGCAATAAAGGCGTCATGGGACATGGGCCGAACAATTCCGGTTGTTCCCAGTATCGATATGCCGCCCAGAATACCCAGTCTGGCATTCAGAGTCTTCTCAGCCAATACCCGCCCCCGGGGGACAAATATTTCGGTACTGACGGTCAAATCCGAATCGTCTAGGCCCAGCACATCATGAATGGCCTCGGTAATCATTTTGCGGGGTCCGGGGTTAATCGCCGGCTGTCCCGGTGGAATCTCGAGGCCCGGTTTGGTGACCCGGCCCACCCCCTTACCGCCACGGATAATTATATGCGGCCCCGGATTGGGTCCGGCTCCGGTTTTGGAATTTGACAGCATCACCCGGGCACCGATTTCAGCTTTATGGGTGACATCCGGATCGTCCCCGGCATCCTTGATGACGCTGCATTCCGCCCTGCCCGGCCGGGCCGAGTGGCACATATGAATCGGTATGATAATGTTATCTCCGGTTAACAACCTGATCTGTACTGCGGCCGGTTTTTTTCCTTCAACAATTAAGCGAAGTGCCCCCTTGGTGGCCGCCGCCGCCGCCGCACCGGTGGAAAATCCTGTGCGAAGCTTTTTTTTCATTAATCCCTAATCCGGACAAGCCGGAATTGAATATTGAAAATTGAAGATTTAGGGTGTCGCTACCCTCCATCTTTTTTAAAATGGAGAGAATTCCTTTTCTTCCTGACACCTGACACCTGGAGCCTTATATTCCAGACAACATGTTGTATGAATAAACCCGATAAGAGCCGATCAACTTATCTCAACCTAGGCAACATAATAGTAAATTATTCCCATCAGTATAATACTGGTAACCCGAAACCCCTGACCCAGCAACAGAAGCTGTGTACCCATTTTCGGCGAAAAAATACCGATATAGCGCGGCAGTTGATGGCGCAAAGCCCGCACGGGAAAAGCCAGGATATTTCCGATCAACAAGGCCAGGACGGTTTGTTTAACGGTCAAAACCCCCGCTTCGAGCAAGGCACCGGCTGCGGCAAAGCCGGATGTAAATTCGGCCGCAAAACTTAAATAATGACCGACAAAGATTCCATCGGCATAAAGGAGGTAACGACATATCCGGCCAAGGCCTCGCGCAGCAGCTTGAACAGGCCCATTGCATTCAAAATAAAGACCAGAGAATATATGGGAACGACATACACCGCAATTCTTGCAATCCGCCGCGGCAACCGCGATTTAATGCGGGCCAGATGTTGCGCATGGCATTCTTTTTTCCGGTGGTGCCCGGTCAGGGGCAATCTTCGCTTCTTTTTCCCGTGGCGGCAGCACCAGCCGGCCGAAAACCAGAAATAAAATGGTACGCGATACCACGGCCAGAAAGGTAATTAAAAAATAAAGTGCGCCGGCCCAGCCGGTGAGCGGAATAACGATGAAGAATGTCGTTGGCAGATGAAGAAAAAAAGCCGGCAATTGGTGATAAAATTGGACAGAAACAACTGGCGGCGGGTTATATGGCCCTCCTTGAAAAAATCCAGTACAGCATGGCATTGGCCGTTACGCCCGAAAAAAATGCGGCCGTAAAGGCGGCGCTGCAATGATCGCCAAGACGGCCGAATCGAAACAGGGGGCGGGCCAATACCGCCATGGTCCTGATCCAGCCGGCAGCCTCAATGATTTGTCCAATGAACAGCCCCAAGGTAATAAACAGCATCAAACGCGTCAGGGGCCATAAAAGCCTGGATAGAATTTGAATTGCGTCCAACTCGTCAATCAAAATCAGGGCGCCCAGCATAATAGCCGAAGAAATTGCCAGCGATGCAACCAAAGATTTTGACATCTAACCCGATTCTCCCAACGCATTACGCATCTTTTGCTAATATTATCAGCGCATTGACAACACTGGCCGCCAGGTTTGAACCGCCTTTGCGTCCGATGTTTGAAATATACGGATAGTCCATTTCCAAAAGTGCGGCTTTGGACTCTGCCGCGTTTACAAATCCCACCGGCAATCCGATAATCAGGGCCGGTCGGCTTTGCCTGCATTGATCAATTCAATCAGCCGCAGCAAAGCGGTGGGGGCATTGCCGACGACATATATTCCGCCTCTCATATCGTCCACAGCCATATCCACCGCAACTTTAGCCCGGGTCGTACCGTTTGATTTCGCTTTTTCGTGGATCCGGGGATCATTCATATAGCATTTCACCGTAACGCCGGATTGCGCCAGTTCTTTGGTGCGGATCCCGACCCGGACCATATTGGTGTCGGTGATAATCATTTTGCCGTTGCGAATTGCCTTGAGCCCGGCTGGGATGGCCCCCGGGTGGAAGCGAACCATATCTTTAAATTCAAAATCAGCCGTGGTGTGGATCATGCGCCGCACGATGGCCCATTGTGACCCATTGAAATCATGATTTCCGACCTCTCGGTCAATGATGTCAAAACTGGTACTTTCGATTTCTGCCGGTTTCATAATCCAAGTTCCTTCGTAACGAATTAGATGTTATTGAGAAGCTACGAATTAACACGAATGTTCACAAATCTATTATTATCGTTATTAACGTCCCTGCTTTCGGCTTCTGTTATAATTCGTGGTTATCCGTGTCCATTTAAATAGATAGAATTCATTCAATTCCTAAATTCCTCAATCCTTTAATTCCTGAATCAGACCCGTGTCCAATTTTCATGCAATCCGGCGACGTACAGAAGGTTCACAGCCATTTTTTCAAACTGGATGACAAGGTCTGAAGTTCCGGCTATGGCGATATTTCCGGCAGTTTTCCACAAAATGGCCGGCAACCGTCGGCTGACTGCCGAAATGAAGATGATTGTAGCTGCCCAGCGTCTGGTTGATCTGATACCCTTCAGGCGGTCTATCCAAACCGGATCTGTCCGAGATCTGATATACCGTCTCAAATCCGGGCGCCAGCCGGGTCAGTTCTGAATAATGAAACTCATGTCCCCGGATCGTTGTATTCCGCCTTCCGATAGTGGTATCGCCCGTTAGAGTTATCTCGCGATAACCCAGGGCTTTAAGCCGCGGAAACATTTTTGTTGCAAATGGAAAACAGCCGGTCATCGGATAACTCGCATTATTTTGATCAACCATCGGCTGACTGCCGAAATGAAGATGATTGTAGCTGCCCAGCGTCTGGTTGATCTGATACCCTTCAGGCGGTCTATCCAAACCGGATCTGTCCGAGATCTGATATACCGTCTCAAATCCGGGCGCCAGCCGGGTCAGTTCTGAATAATGAAACTCATGTCCCCGGATCGTTGTATTCCGCCTTCCGATAGTGGTATCGCCCGTTAGAGTTATCTCGCGATAACCAAGGGCTTTAAGCCGCGGAAACATTTTTGTTGCAAATGGAAAACAGCCGGTCATCGGATAACTCGCATTATTTTGATCAACCAACTCCTCGCAAAGGTACATGAAACCGCCGCATTCACCGTAGATCGGCATGCCGTCCCGGCTTTTTCCCCTGATCCGATCGCGCAACGCACGATTCTCCGCAAGTTTCCCGGCAAAAAGCTCCGGATACCCACCACCGAAATACAGCCCGTCAGCATCTGGCGGTAATTCATCATCTGTCAACGGTGAAAAGGGAACAATTTCAGCCCCATGCTGTTCCAGCAATTCAAGGTTGTCCTGATAATAAAAACAAAAGGCATTGTCCCGCGCCACGGCGATGCGCACCTTTTTTTCTTGAGAAAATATTTCTTCCCTGCCTGGCCGGGGCAGACTGATGGCCGGCAACGCATTTAGCAGCATATCCAGATTGATATTCTTTTCGATGATATCAGCCAGTCCATCAATAGTTTGCCGGGTCAGCGGGTGATCTTCGTGCGTGACCAGGCCCAGGTGTCTTTCCGGTATCGCAATGTTTTCATTGCGAATCACTCCTCCCAAACAGGGCATTTTAATATGTTGCCGCATGGCATCTGCCAGATACTTCAGATGCCGATGGCTGCCCAGGTTGTTGAGTATGACGCCGGCATAATTTAGCTGCTCATCAAAATGTTCAAATCCCAAGACAACCGCGGCGGCACTGCGGGCCATGCTCGCGGCATCCACCAGCAAAATCACCGGAAGCCCCAGCCACTTGGCCATCTGGGCCGTTGACCCTGCTTCCGTTTTACCGTCGTACCCGTCAAAAAGTCCCATGACCCCTTCAATGACGGCAACGTCGGCATCCTGTGCGGCTCGCCGGAAGCACTCAAGATTATATTCCTTTGACAGCATCCAGCCGTCCAGATTTTTGCTGACCGTCCCTGCAATACGGGTGTGGTGTCCGGGATCGATGAAATCCGGCCCGACTTTAAACGGCGCAACCTTTAACCCGCGTCTTGACAGGGCCGCCATCAGCCCTAACGCAATGGTGGTTTTACCGCAGCCGCTTTTGGTACCGGCAATGACAAGTCCTTTGATAGCTGTCCTCCCTTGATGGAGAAAATGATCTAAAATTTGAAATGAACTAAAATGAGCTAAAATTAAGGTATTCTGTCAATCTTATTGATAGAGACAGAGCGAAGCGATTCCTTAATTTTAGGCATTTTAGGCAATTTAGGTCATTTTAGGCATTCGTTTTTTCTGTTTAATATATTTGATGTCTCAGCATCAAAAATTTCGGGATAAAGATACGTTCCGATTGTATAGATTCCTTCCAGCAGCCGCATGGTCGGCCGTGAGACGATTTTTTCATCAACGATATATATCTGATCCATCGCCACGGCTTTGATGATGTTAAAACCGGGCTCCTGTTTGATGATTGAAACCGTCGGCCGATTCATCGTTCCGTACTGGGCCAGATAGACATCAATTTCCGGTGCACGGGATAATATGCGCTCTTTGCCGTAATAGGCGATATTGGTATTTCTAACCGATTTGGCATCCGCGGCAATATTGATGCCGCCGGCACTTTCCAGGGCAAATATGGCCATGGAATCGGGTGCAAAGGTCTTCATTTTACTGTGAATCGCTTCGAAATAAACCCGTTTCCGGTTGACCCGTGACTCGGTTAAACTTTTTAACTCACCAATTGTTTTTTTAAAGTGTAAAATCAACTGCTGTGCCCGGTCTTGTTTGCCGGTCAAAATACCGAGTACCGCCAAATAAGTAAACATCTCGTCGATGGTTGCGGGCTGCAGCGACACGATGGTGATCCCCGACCTCTCAAGCATCATGACAAATCGCGGATAACCCCGATCAGTCATCGGACGAATCAATACCAGATCCGGCTGGGCAGCTAAGAATTTTTCAGGATCATCATGGTAGGAGAACACCGGTTTGCCCAGGGCCTGGGGCGGATAATCATCGTGTCGCGAAACCCCGATTATTTCATTAAGAAGCCCGAGGGAAAACAGGTTTTCAGTATGGGCTCCGTACAGGGAGATCACCCGTTTAAACGATTGCCGCACGACGATTTGACGGCCGCCCTGATCGATGACCGTATTCGGCGCCTGGATGCTGAATTGACCGCTTGCGAAACCGGATGCAACCGGTGCAGTCCATACCGTTGCGATGATCAGCGCCAGGGCCAGGTTTAATTTTATCGGTTTAAGCTGCTGCATGGTTACTTTCGAAACACAACCTGTAATGAATCCGAATAGTTATCAAAGTAAACTTTCGCATCCACATTAAAAACCAAGTCGACAATCTCGGGATTTAAAATTTCCCGGACCGGACCGTGGTTCACAATTTTCCCTTTGGACATGAATATCAGATAATCGCAGTACGCGGCCGCCAGATTGATATCCTGCATTACGGCAATAACTGTTTTAGCGTCTGACTGAACACCGCCGGCAGCAAGATTCAACAGGCTGAGAGAATAATTAATATCCAGATTGGATGTGGCTTCATCCAGAATTAAGACCGGCGTGTCCTGGGCCAGGGCACGGGCGAAAACAACGCGTTGTCGCTCTCCGCCGCTCAGTTCCGTGACATAGCGGTCGGCAAATTCAACGATCTCGCTTTGCTCCATAACCTGCCGCACGATCTCCCAATCGTTGGCTGAAGGTGCGGCAAATCTTGCAATGTTAGGGTAGCGCCCCATCATGACGATTTCCTTGACCGTAAACGGGAAGTTAATATAAAAATTTTGCGGCACCAGGGCAATCTCTTTTGACAATTCCAATTTGGAATAGGATGAAAGCGCCTTGCCGCGGTAACGGAGTTTTCCGTTTGTCGGTTGTCGGTGACCGGCAAGCAAATCCAGGATAGTGGTTTTGCCGCTGCCGTTGGGTCCGATGATACCGTAAAATTTGGCCGGCGCAAGATCGATGCTAAAGTCATCGATGACTTTTTTATCCGTATAATAATACGTGATGTCGACCAGTTCGAAAGGCATGGCTACAATATTTTCCGGGTACGCTGCTGCTTGCGAAATAGGTAACAAAAAAACGGGCCGCCGATCAGGGCCGTTAAGACACCGATCGGTATTTCGGTCGGCAGCACAGCCCGGGTTATCGTGTCGGCACCCAGGAGCAGAATTGCGCCTGCCAACAGTGAAACCGGAACCAGCCGCCGGTTGTCCGGCCCGGTGATTAATCTCATCATATGCGGAACCAGAAGTCCCACAAATCCGATGATGCCCGATACAGACACGCATATGGCTGCAACCAGCGATGCGGTTACCAGCAGCAGCAAGGTCACTTTCCGGGGATCGACGCCCAGCGACGATGCCGTTCGATTACCCAGCGACATCAGGTTCATATCCCGCGCAAAAAAGATAAACATCAGGAACCCGATACCGACAAATAAAAAAATAAGTGTCACATCGGTCCAGGTTTTTGAGCCGAAACTCCCCATTAACCAGAAAATGATGACGGCAACCTGTTCATCGGCGATATATTTTAATAAACTGATCCCGGCTGATAAAATTGCCGCCACAATGATACCGGAAAGTATCAAATTATTCGAAGAAAACCCGCCGCTGGAAGAGGAAAGATAGATTACAAACAGCAACGTCCCTACCGCGCCGCCAAAGGCAAACAACGGCACGGAATACAGGCCTAAGAATCCGATATTCAACAAAATAGCCAGTGAGGCACCGAAGGCTGCACCGGCAGACACTCCCAGGGTGTAAGGGTCTGCCAACGGATTTAACAGAATGCCCTGGAAAACGACACCGGATATGGCCAATCCGCCGCCAACTATGGCCGACGATAAAATTCTGGGCAAACGTACATCCACCACCACCACCGGAAAAATTGAATCCATGCCCTTGAGGAAATCGGTCTGCCCGCTGAGTTTGGCAAAAATGATCTTTATGACAGCGGTTGCGGGCACGTTGATGTAACCCATCCCGGTTGAGACAATGATGACTGCAACCAGTGCCGTTGTTAACAGGATCAGCTGGACAGTCGTAGCTTCTCTTAAGCCTATTGTAAAACCTCCTGATTCCAATAAAAAAACCCTTCAAGCTTTTCCGGCTTGAAGGGTTGCACCCAGTTTTCTTGGCCCTTATTCTGATTATTGCCAGGCCTCTGTCCCAACGCAGAGCTGTGGCGTTTTGCTAAGGCAGGTCTTCTGGCTTCCCCACCCTTTTAGCTACCTTCCCATAACGATTCATCGAAACAGTGGCGTACCACGGCTAAAAAGGTTCCCCTTTCATTCAGACCGAAAGAGACGGGGGTCACAGCGGCGGGACCACTCCCGATTTTCACGGGATTCCCTATTAAGCTTGTGCACCTCAGTTGAATTCCACATATGGTAAAGAAGACTTTTTGTCAAGATAATTTTTCCGCCTTGAGCCTCATCAGGATACTGGCATTAGTACCTTAGTAATTATTTTTGTGCATTATGTGGCAAGATCTTTTTGTGAAACAATCAAGTTGCCCCAATAAATGCCTAAAATTGCAAAATGCCTAAAATGCCTAATCCGCCGGAGGCGGACTATCGATTTTATTAAGAGAAGAAAGCAAGGTATGTAATTATATCCACTTGCTGATTTCTTATTTTTCATGCTGAAAATATCAGACGTTTATAATAAAGACGGAGCGAAGCGACACCATAATTTTAGGCATTTTAGCGCATTTTAGGCATTTTAGGCATTTTTCCGGTTTATCCGGGTTAGGTCTTAGATGCCAAATTAGTTTTTGCTCACCTGTTGTCGATGGGAGGGAGGAGAAATTATTGCTTGACAAAATTATTCAATTAAACTACTTCAGGTCAAAAGAAAATTGTTACGAGACTTGATGGTGCCCCTCAGGGGCCGAACAGGGAAACCGGTGCAACTCCGGTACGGACCCGCCGCTGTGATCGGGGACGAAACCCGCTGATCGCCACTGGTCTGTCTATAAACAGATCGGGAAGGCTGCGGGGACTAGATTGATCCGAGAGTCAGAAGACCTGCCGCTAAGACTCAATTAATTCGTATTTGAGGAGATGGTAAATCTTCAAGCGTATTCTACGCTTGGAGATTTTTTTTTGGCCGCCGGCTGAGCCGGAATTGAAAATTGAAGATTGATCCGCCGGAGGCGGAGTGGATGTCGCTTCGCTCCGTCTTTTTTTAAAATGGAAATAATTCCTTTTTTTGGGTTATAGTTTCGTTATTTTTAAGCCGGGGGATTGTAGAAGGTTTACTGAAAACAAATGAAATTTAATTGCGGAGCGGAGCGACATCATTATTCGATGTTCAACGCTGGGCGTTCGATGCTTATAGTTCGCCACTGGAGGATTCGATGTTCATCTTTTGAAACAACCCTATACGGCATAAATGCAACCTGGGAATGTTTACAAAACTAATTAGCGCTTATGCGCTTTATCCCCGCCCGCAAGGGAGTAAATGTCCAATAAATCACTCAATTTTGGTATATTAATTTTCAAACAGGAGGAATGTAATGATGAATCTGGCAGAAATCGTAAAAGGGATCCACCCCGTCGACAAGGAATGGATTGCGAAGGCCCGGGAGCGAACCGCGCAACTGGTTATGCCGACACGTGCCCTGGGACGGCTGCATGAGATCTCCGAACAACTTTGCGGAATCCAAACGACCCTGCAACCATCTATAAATCGTAAAGCGGTTCTGGTGATGGCCGGCGATCATGGAATTGTTAACGAAGGTGTCAGTGCCTATCCACAGGAGGTCACCGGTGCCATGGTTCAAACTTTTCTGGCAGGAGGTGCCGCTATAAATGCCATTTGCCGACATGTGAGCGCTGACGTTTATGTAGTTGATATGGGTATCATGGCCGACTTTGCGGACGATAAAGTGGCTGATAACGATCGATTGATTATTCACAAAATTGCCCCGGGAACAGCTAATTTTGCTAAAGGACCGGCGATGTCCCTCCAGGAAGCTCAACAGGCCGTGATGTTAGGATTTCAGGAGGCATCCAAGCTTTTTCAAGACGGCGTTGAAATTTTAGGGACCGGCGATATGGGTATCGGCAATACAACACCTTCAGCTGCCATCGGTGCCGTTTTATGCGGTACCGATCTGGCAGAAATGGTCGGGCGCGGCACCGGTGTTGACGATGAAGGCCTTGTACGCAAACTGGAAGCTATCCGTCGCGGCATCGAAGTCAATAACCCGAATCCGGAAAATGGTCTAGATGTATTGTCCAAGGTCGGCGGCTTTGAAATCGGTGGAATTGCCGGGTGTGTCCTGGCCGGCGCCTATCATCGCCGGCCCGTGATGATCGATGGCTTCATTTCGACAGCCGGAGCGCTCATAGCCCATGCCATCTGCCCCACGGTGGCGGAGTATCTGTTGTCCGGACATTGTTCGGAAGAACTCGGACACCGGCATATGCTGAAACATCTAAACCTGAACCCCATTCTGAACCTGGGCATGCGTCTCGGTGAGGGTACCGGCGGCGCCATGGCCATGAGCATTGTGGATGGGGCCCTGGGAGTATTTAAAGAAGTGATGACTTTTGCGGAGGCGGGGGTGGCGGATAAAGAATGAAAATTGAAGATTGAAGATTTATGGAAGTCGCTGCGCTCCGTCATTCAAACTAGGGGATTGGGGTGTTTTTACTGTGATACCACATTGTGGATTATCTGATTTAGTCTTGAATCGGTACCGGGCCTATGCTGATTTCCTGCCTCCGCAGGAAGCACGGCCTGTATTGCAATAAAATCCCCCCCCTCAGTTAAAAATAAAATAGACAGGATTCCTTAATTATTCATTATTCATTATTCAATATTCATTATTCATTCCCAAAGGTCATTCCCACCGGTCATCCCCCTTGTTTTCCAGATCGATGGTATCATTTTCATTATTAGTCCGGGTTTCGGGTCGGCCCCGCTCAGGATACCGGGTTCGGCGGTCCGCCCTATGGTAAGTTACCGACCCACGCTCGTTGACAAACGAATTCAGCGCCCAGCTGATCGCGCTGATTATCAAAGAGCCGAAAATCGCTGACCAGAAGCCATAGACGTCGAAACCGGGGATCACACCCGATGCCGTTTTCAGCATCAGGGCATTGATCACAAAGGTGAAAAAACCAAGGGTCAGTATGTTGATGGGAAGCGTTAGAAGAATTAAGATGGGGCGAAACAAAGCGTTTAATATGCCCAGCATTGCGGCAGCAAAAAACGCCGACACAAAACCACCTACATGAATACCGTCAAGCAAATAGGAAGTAACAATGATGGCCCCGGTTAATGTCAACCATCTGATAAAGATTCCATTCATTAATGTAAGGCTATTTGTGGTTAATCTTTTCTCTTAACAAATGGGAGCATCTGAAAGTCACCACGCAACGCTGCCCCAGCATCATGTCGGTACCGGTGGCGGGATTTCTTCCTCTCCTCTCTTTTTTCTGTTTTACGCAAAATTTGCCGAACCCGCTAATCAAAACATCCTCACCCTTTCCCAAAGTGTTTTTGATTTGCTCCAGCAGGATTTCAATCAACTCAGCGGATCTGTTTTTAGGAAATCCGAGTTCATTGTGAACAGCATCCACAATCTTTGCTTTTGTCAGTGTCATTGATCAGTAGCTCCTGTGCTTCGAAAACCGTTAATTTCCGTGTCCCCCCTAATCATATGTGCTTTATTTAGGGATGCATGTTCTATACCAAACGCAAAAAATAATTGCGTATGCATACACAGCGGTCTGTAATTTTATCCTCTGTCCCTGAGCACAGGGTTTTTTAACTGTAACTACCTGAATTTGTCAACTTAAAAATGGTGATGAAGGAGATTTATATAATGAGTGACAGATTAAACGGCAGCAAAGCTGTATGCTTTAAAACAATATAATCAACTACTTCCCCAGCCCGGACAAGCTGGAATCGAAAATATTCAACCGTTACAAGATAACGGGTACCCCAGCTTTGTAAAAAACGGCGTTGCCGCTTATTTCATATTTGTTCACCGCTGCTGGAATCAGCACCGAATCACCCTTTTTTATTTTTATGCGGCTCTTCGCAGCAATATCTTCCAGGGCAGCTTCGCCATCTGAACATAATAAGATTTCCGCGCTTCGATGAGTCGAACTAAAATAAGGATTCTCCGCTGAAACGGATATCAAAGAAAGGACAAACTCATTGGCCGGGGTGATAAATATTTTTTCATTTTCGCCACAATCCTTTGTCTCCAGAAGATCGATCGGGCGGGGTTCAAAGTTGACCACCTTCAGTAACTCACTGAGATCGATATGTTTGGTTGTTAGCCCTCCCCGCAGGACATTATCTGAATTCGCCATTAACTCGATCCCCAGGCCTGCCAGATAGGCATGCAGTTCTCCAGCCGGCAGAAAAAGGGCCTGCCCCGGCTCCAGACAAATCAGATTTAGCAGTATCGGGGATAAAATGCCGATATCGGAGGGATACTCCCCTGCAAGTTTCTTCATCCAATTAATGATATTTTGGTCGTAAATTTGGTCTATATTCTGCAAAGCTTCATGGACAATCCGTTTTTGTTTTGCCGGATCCATGGTCATCAGGCTTGTATAAAATTTTTTTAAACCATGAGAATCCGGATTTGTTTTCAGGTGATCCAGCTCCTCGCTTAAACCCCCAGGACAAGCCGTTGTCATCAAACTGACAATCTCGCAAATAGCTCGAAATCCATATAAGGCATGGAATTTGGATAACGCACAAATACATTCCGGTTTATGATTAGCGTCCCTGTAATTTCGAATTGGGGCATCCAGGGGAATATTCTGTCTGTTTTCTTTTTCAAACCCGTCTTTGGCCTGGGCCAGATCAGGATGTGCTTGAATGGAAAGCGGCTTTGCCGCTGCCAGCACTTTGAACAGGTAGGGGAGTTTGTTGTGAAACTTTTCGGATATGTTACGGCCTAATATATCGTGCGGAAACTTCTGGATCAACTCAATTAATGATCGCTTTTGTCCCTCATAGCTTACAAGGGATGGGGCTTTTGAATGGGCTCCCATCCAAAGTTCAGCCCAGGGTTTGCCGGATGGATTTTCCTTATCAAGAAGGTCTGGAATGGCGCTGGGAGATCCCCAGGCGTAATATTGGATGGTATTTTGCAGCAATCCGATCATCTTCATTTCTGATCTCCATAATAAATTACTTATGTTTTTGATGTAAGTGACGATATATATTCCGTATTCGATTCGGCCTGTTGAATTATTAATAATGAGTTAACTTTGCTATAATATCCTGAATTCTTGACGGAAATTGAATAATATTATATGATTAGTAAATTATGTGAATAACAGCAAGTTATTTCGAATTAAAACCCAGCGATCCACCTAACCCGGAGAAACCGGGAAAATACCCAAAAATGCGCTAAAATTATGATTTTAATCGAATCAGCCGGCATTACCGATGTCGGCAAGAAACGGAAAGGGAATGAAGATGCCCTGTTTCTGGATGAGGCCCTGGGACTTTATGTAGTGGCGGACGGCATGGGCGGCCATCGGGCCGGTGAAATAGCCAGTCAGCTGGTCGTCAATACCATCAGCAGCCATATCCTGCAATCCAAAAACAACGGCGACGCTGGAAACAACATGAGTCCGGACAAGACTCTCTCGCGCGAAGCCCATCAACTTCTTTCCGGTATTCAACTATCCAACAAGGTTGTCCATGAAGCTTCCCTTGACGATGAGGCCTGCCGCGGGATGGGTTCCACCGTCTCTGCCGTCTACTTCTCCGACGGCTCGTTTGTCGTGGCCAATGTTGGAGACAGCCCGATTTATCTGATACGGGATGGCAAAATCAAATTGATTTCTGTGCTCCATACCGTGCTGGCAGAGCAAGCCGCAATCAATCCTGCAAACGCCGAAAAACTGGGCCGGGAATTCAGACATGTGTTGACCCGGGCTATGGGCACAGAAGAATTCGTAAATGTCGATATTTTCGAAATTCAATGCTTTAAAGACGATATCCTGGTGATCAGTTCTGATGGTTTAAGCGATAAAGCTTCACCGGATGAAATCCTCAAACTTGTCAATCAAAATGGATTGGACACGGTCTGCCAGGAGCTAGTGAAACTGGCCAATGACCGCGGTGGTGATGATAATGTGACCACGATTGTGCTTAAGGTTAAGATGATTAAAAATCCCCGGTTAAATTTAAGCCGCATCAAGGCCATCATCAGTAAATATTTTTCCAGATACTTCTCCAACGGAAAAATTTAATCTGACATTGAAATCCTGGTCCCCTCTCTCTCCGAGCAGTAAGCTCTAATCTCCGAGCCGGAGGGCTCGGGTCTAGGAGACGGCGGCGGGGCCGGAAACCGGGCCGGATCATCGATAACCGGCTCTGCCTTAGATGAATGCCATGGAATATTAGGATGCCGATTTTAACTGTAAAATTCAAAGATACAGTCATTGATGATTATCAACTGCAGAAAGGTTTATCCCTGACCATTGGCCGTCGTACCAACAATGATGTGGTGATTGAAAATCTGGCGGTTTCAGGACATCATGCCAAAATTGATTCGGTGGGTGACCAATTTGTGTTAATTGACCTGCAAAGTAAAAACGGTTCATTTGTCAATGAGAACATAATCAATACTCACTGGCTCAAGGACGGCGACGTTATCAATATCGGTAAACATGCGCTTGCCTTTAATTATACCGAAGATGAACAGATACCTGGTGACGGTTCTGATAAAATTGAAAAAACCATGATAATGGACACGAGTCAGTATCGCTCCATGATGAAAAAGAGTCGGCCGGATGCCCCCAAACCTCTCATCAAAGATGATAATGTGAACTCAACTGGTGGGTTGGCATTTTTAGCCGGTGGAAGCGGCAAAATCAAGCTGTCCAATAAAATAACCAAAATTGGAAAGCATCCAAAATCCAACATTGTGATTAAAGGTATGTGGGTCGGACAAACCGCGCTCACCATCAGTAAAAGACCCGATGGCTATTACCTAAGTTATGTTGGCGGGATGTCCAAGCCCAAAATCAACGATAAAACAATTAAACATTCCAGTATCCTTAACGATCTTGATATCATCGATATCGGCCCGGCAAAACTGCAGTTTCATAATCTAGGCCTCAGCAAAACCAGAATTTTAAAAATTGACAAAAAACCGACCGACCCTCAGTAGATGCCCAATAGTCCTTAAAATTCCAAGCACCAAAAATCAAATCCCAAATAAATCCCAATGACCCAAATTCAAAATTCAAAACAAAAGATCAGTCAAGGTTGTGCCCAATGTCATTATCAACTGATTACGATGGTTTGGGAAGCGATTCAACAGCAGGCAATTTTTTGGTCATTGGAAATTGAAATTTGAGATTTATTTGTAATTTGATGCTTGAGATTTGGAATTTAAACTCCTTTTAAAACCTTCTGCTGCAAACGGTTTAGAATTTACTTTGAAGCTGCCTCTGCCCGCTTTTCCCTCCCCCATGTGGCTTCTTCGCTGAAAAAATGATATAGCTGAAAGCATGAAAATTGCCTATCTGCATTATCACCTCAAAACCGGCGGCGTTACCACTGTTTTAAAGCAGCAATTATCGGCTGTTGCCCGGCAGGCTGAGCAGCTTGTAATTACCGGACATCCGCCGAAGACACCCCTGGATGCCGATACTGTCCATATCCCCGAGTTTGGTTACAGCAATGATTATAATGGAAGTTTTAAGCCGCTTAATGCCGCCCGGAAAATCATAAAGGCCATTCGTGCCAAATTTAACGGACCGTGTGACATACTTCATGTTCACAACCCGACTCTGGCCAAAAATCGACATTTATTGGCAATATTAAAACTATTGCAGCAAGAAGGCCTCAACCTGCTTTTACAAATTCATGACTTTGCAGAGGACGGACGACCGCTTGCTTATTATTCTGATTCATATCCGGCCGATTGTCATTATGGCGTCATCAATCAGCGCGATTATCAAATTTTGCTCAAATCGGGTTTAAAACAAGAGGGCTTGCACCTGATTGAAAACACCGTCACGGTCCCACCCCCCAATATTGCCCAACAGCCTGGGATTGAAAACCCTATGGCATTATATCCCATCCGGGCGATCCGGCGCAAAAACATCGGGGAGGCCATATTGTTGTCCCTGTTTTTGGAACCGGGACAAGCCGTGGTGATCACCTTACCGCCCAATAGCCCGGCGGATATAAAAAGCTACCGGGCATGGAAAAATTTTGTGCGGGATCAGGACTTAAATGTCGCATTTGATCAGGGGTTGAACCACGATTTTGAGACGCTGGTTTTGTCGGCCGGCTCACTGATTTCAACCAGTATTACCGAAGGATTTGGATTTTCATTTTTAGAACCATGGCTTTTTGGCAAACTGCTTTGGGGACGAAAGATAGCTGATATCTGTCGTGATTTTGAGAGCAACGGCATACGTCTTGAACATCTTTACAGCGGTCTTTATGTGCCCGTTGATTGGATTGGCCTGGGGCAGTTTCGCAAGCGGTGGCATGAATGCGTACAAAAGGCCTGTACGCTGTTCAATTTATCCATTGACAATGCCCGTCTGCGGAAAGCCTTTGATTATATCACCTCGGGTGCGGTAATCGATTTTGGGCTGCTGGACGAATTATCTCAAAAAAGGGTCATTTTACAGGCGATATCGGGTGGCAGGAATTCAGCCAGGTTGATTCGGATCAATCCCTTTCTGGCAGCGCCCGGTACGGTTTGTGGCAAAAATGATTTGATCGAAAACAATAAACAGGCCATTTTGAGAAACTACAGCCCGGACTTGTATCGCAACAAATTATTAAATGTCTATCGTAAAGTCAGCACCACTCCCATTAAACAAAAAATAGATAAAACCGTTCTGGTATCCTCTTTTTTAAACCTGGAGAAATTCAGCCTGCTCAAGTGGAGTGATTACACAGAGGAAAAATGAGCTAAAATGAACTAAAATAAAAAATTGCCTAAAATTAATGATAAATATAAAGTCCATTCA
>PVMK01125818.1_pt1 | contig 18606 bp, 12 predicted proteins | sample 1853481 | NCBI WGS metagenome assembly PVMK01 (sample SAMN08533507, study PRJNA380276) | Marine sediment metagenome, whole genome shotgun sequencing project. | reverse complement strand
TAGTTGACGTTCCACTGGGATAGCAATTCTTGACGCCAGTCCATAGAAGTATCTATATTCCAAAATCTTTCCACCAAATCCGTTTTCTCGTTCAGATTTGGCGTCAGAAATATTTGTCCCAGGAAAACTCTGCTGTTCGAAATCCTTGGCAAGTAATTACCTGCCGGATAAGCGGCCAAGATTATCGCTTCTTCCTCTGCATTGGAGGCCAGCCACTCCATTGCTTCAACTTCAGTTCTTGGCACGTAGTTTGGAAAATCGAACGTCGCCACATTGTCGCGAACAAGCGCCAGCGAGACCATTAGAGTCGCCGGGATAGTCAGGATGATAAGAATGCGGCGCATCGATTCATAAGGCGTGGGCGATAACCTGCTGAAGAATCTGAAGAATGTTGTTGCCTCCAAGTAGGGCAAGATCGTTTCCTCAACGCCGTAGGCAGCCAGTGTTGCCACCGGCACCAAGAAGCCAAGTAAGAATCTGCCAGCAAAGGTTATGGGGGCAAAAAGGGCGAGCAGATTGACAATGGCCCAAATAGGAACAAGCCAATTATCGCTCCTCCTGAACCAGAGCCAAAGGCCAGGGATGGCGAATAGGGCCAACAAACCAAGGCCGACGATGATGCTAGGTATGCCGGGAACGACAATAAGATTGTTTTCCGAATTAAATGGCCAGATTGGACTCAGCATCGCCCAGATAGCATAGTAGGCCTGCAATGTTAACATTGGCATTATAACGAGACCCGCCTGCAGCCAGCACAACCAGGGTATTCGACGCATGCGTACGGCCAACAACAGCATTTGGAAGCCAATGACCAAGGCGACTACAACGGTATTGTATGGGTATGACAAAGCCAGCCCAACGGCCGCCAGGGTGCCAACGATGGCCCATTTCCATCCTCGCTCCACTCTTGAAATCTGTATGATACAGCCCAGGACGATTGCTTCTAAGCCCAGGCCCAGGGAAAAGTGGGGTACACCCAGCAGCACCATCACGGTCGTCCACTCGGGAACAAAGAGGTCCGGCAAGAACATGAGTTGCGACGAAAACAATGCCACCACTAACCAGCTTAGGCCACTTCCGAATACGATGAAAAACCAGGCCGTTAGCTGCAGGCGTCGCCGGCCGGGGAATACGACGCGTACCCAGAAAACGAAGGCCAGCAAAGCTGTGAAATTTCCTAATAGGCGCAGCAGTTGATACCAGAGCCGGTAATCGCCACCTAAAAGTCGTGCCAGATGTCCAAATAAAATATAAGGCATATAACTGAAGACGTCAGGCCACTCTTCAATCGAAAAGTTGGGGCTGAATAGCCAATTTCCTGCGGCACCCTGGCGAATGGCCGAGAGATAAACGCTGGCATCGCCGACATTGAATGCTGCTCCCGAAAAAACCACTTCGTCTGGGGCTAATAACCAGGCGGCAATGAAAGGCAGAGAACCAAGCAACAGCGCCAGGAGCATCCAGGCCAGGATGTTTCGCAGCTGCAAGTTGTTACTCGAACTGTTCTCATTCATCAGGAGACCATGGATTGATTACCCGGTTCGACAGCCTGCTGAGTATAACACAGGGTGTTTAACACAAAGGGGCGGCAGTACTAATTACCTCTTAGGCGTAGCGAAGGATGCGGCACGGGAAATATAACGCCGTCTTCGACGGGATTTTAGCTAGGAACACTGACGTTACTTGCCTCGAAGGCCACCATTGACAAAGTTATCGGCCGACCTGTTACCTCGGTTTAGCCACAACCCCGTCAAAGATTAGGAATTCTGCCGGTAGGCTCATTAGCAGGAAGTGACATTTCCGGCCGCTTGAAAGGCAAAGGCCTGTTGCTCCGCATGGCCCAGAAGCCTGTTACGCAAGAGTCGTTCGCTGACATCGAGAGGCTGAAGAATAGCGCTGCTAGCCCGCAAGAGAAGCTCTGTGTAGCGCTCAATATCCACGCTCTCGACGGGTGGCGCTTGCGCTAAATCCCAGGCCCACACGCCCGGTCTCCCACGCGTGTAGACAAATCGAACCCGTTGCCCGGGCCTCAGCTCCTTGCCGGCCGTTCGTAGCTGTTGCGCCGCCCGCGCCGCCGCTGAAGGTTGTCGGTATTCGTCCAACGTCCGGCTCAACGTCTGCGTTACCACAAGTTCTTCGAGCGGTATCTGTCCGGATCGTAGCCGAGTTAGCGTTCGTTTGAGGCTGGCAATAACCAGCGGCACGCTTTCTGCCAGCGGCCGACTTTCTGGCATTTGGGCCAGCTGTTCTAAGCTGCGCAATTGGGCCTCGGCAATAAAGGGGGCTGTGTCTTGGCGACGAATGTCAATGCCTCTCACTTTCAGCAAACCATCTGAAAAAACGCCAAAATAGCGGTTCGGTACCGGCACCCGCTCGTCAATTCGTGACGGAAGGAAGGCGATCCAACGATAGACCCCTTCCATAGCGATTGGCAAACCTGTCCGGACCGCGATCTCGTCCAGTAGGGACTGAAAATCGGCGCTGCTTTTTTTTCCCTCTTGCTTGACCCACAGTCCGTCAACATACATATGCAACACGGTAAAACCCATATCTTCGGCCGTCTCTTTGGCCCGTAACAGCGCCTCCCTACCATAGGCGGTCACGGCCTCGTGAGACTCGATCCGGCCAAAGCGGGCGTTCTTGTAACCCAGGTAGCCGAAGCAGACTACCAGCAGCCACTTCAAGGCATCAGAACGGGCCTTGAGTGGCCCGTAGCGACAGTCGCGCCTGTTTAAGGTTGCCAGGCGCTCTTTAATGGCGATTCTTTTCTCAAGCAACGGCCGCAAAGTCTTGGGCACCAGTCCCGGCTGTGTCTGGTCCACTGGAATCCCGATCTCCGGAACCACGTCGATCTCAGGGCTCAGAGTCCCCACACGCTCAGGTGATATATTGAAATGGACCATAATGCTTGGATACATGGATACAAAATCGATTTCGGCGACATTCTGGTGTAGACCTACCAGCGGCTGATACACCAAGCCGCCTCGATCGCTACGCATGAGATCACGAGCCGACTTGAATTGTTCAGCTTGCTGCTTATGATAGGGGATCAGAATCTCCTCTCGTAGAGCAACCAGCATTTGCATCGCCGTGATTCCTGCCCCGGGTGATTTGCGAGCCACTTCTTGCACTGGTAGCCCGGTCACCCGCGCCTGCTCCAATACCCCCTCCAGCCCATATTGGCCAAACATCATGGCATTCCACTGGTCGATATGCCAGCGGCCAAAAAGATGGATCTGTCTACCCCGGTAAACCACCTGCCCGTAGGTAAAATAGCTTCTTTCCCGGCGCTGCAGGACGCCTCGCCGGGGATCGCGGTTGAGGTTAAATTGGCGAATCTTGTTCTTCTGGCAAGCCTCAAACAGGTAAGGAAACAGCCAGGTGTCACCCCAGTTTGTGACGATGATGTCCGGATCATGGCGCTTCAGTTTCGCCTGCAATAGTAAAAGCAGTTGGCGCTGGGGCTGCAATGGCAGGTGGCTCGTGACGCCGCCAATTTGCATCTTTATCGAGGTAGGCTCCCTCTGCTGGGGGTTGCTATCAGGCTCAATCGTCAATATACGTAATGGCGGCATCTCTATATCCAGATCCCAGCGGGAGTCCAGCGCGGAGATCGATTGAATATCACCTGGGTCAGTGGCTTGTATCTGGCAGCGAGTCAGGGCAAAGACGTTGTATTTGGCAGCGTATCGGACGCTGACGGGAATGTCGGCGTCGAAAAAATCCAGGTCTGGGAAACGCCGCAGCAACTGGGAGAATAGGCGCGGCTGAAGTGCGGGATGAGTTACGTCTATGGCCAGGACATCCAACATGCCGGAAAATAGATCGCGCCTCTGGGCACGTCTCATCGCAAGCGCGAGACTTTGTGTCCGTAAGAAGCGCCACAGCTCTCTGAGGCGAGCGAGCGGCCCGGCCGCGTAGAAAGTAATAGGAAAGGTTTGCCTGAAGCGGAGGCGCGTTCCATCTTCACCGATAAACCAGAGGACCAGGCCATCTTGCTCATCTGTGTATAGGTCCAGCAACCAGCCGCGATATTCAGCCATGCAATTCGTTTTTCAGGGCATCGATCTCCTTGGCCTGTTCCAGCAACATGGCCAGCAGTATCGTTTCGAGCGGTAGGGCATGATTTGCCTGACTGATAGCGGCCGTGTGTTTGCGAGCGCTGGCAAACAGGGCGTCGAAATGTCGTTGGTCGCTCCGCCTCAACGCACGGCGAAAGCTGGAGAAAGCTGCTTGCTCGTCAATGATGGTCTGGTTTGTCGTCCGTAAAGTGCGGCCCATGCCACCTCCTTCGATAGCTACTGAGCTGAAACGTTGTTTGCAAACATCGCCTACCTTGATTTACTGACCTGAAACTGTGTTTGTAAACAACGCCTACTTTGATTTGGTGTGAATCGGTTTAGAATGTTGTTTTCGGGTCAGTAAAAGAGCCGGACAGCCACAGGACCAGCCGGCGATTCCCGCAGGTAAACCCGATCGGCCGCTCGCCTGAGCATTTGCACCAGCCCGGCCCGCTCGGGTTGAGGCGGAGGCTGGATACTGACCATCACCGGGCTATTGCTTCGTAGCCGGCGTAAATGCCCGATCACCAGTCCTAACAAGCGTTCGCTCTCCACAACAGAAACACTTTCGTCGCAGAATGTAGCCAGCAAGTCAAGGGCCAGTTTGGGCGCCGGCGTGGCCGGGGTCTGCTCAATTAGGGTAACGACCTGATAACAGGTAAAGGCCCTGGCCACTGAAATACGGTCCAGAACCTCGATCAGTTGCGGCGTCTGGCGGCGGACGTGGCGGGCCACCTGGTAGGCATCAAAACTATTGCCACCATCCAGAATAGACACCGGACCGTCCAGAGCCAACGCCGCGGCGATTCGTAGCATCGCCGACCGTTCCGCGTGCGGGCCGGCCAGCAGACCAATCTTTTCGCTGCTGATTTCGGCTGGATAAAGCATGCTCCCTATTTAGTTGGAGTCGAGCGACCTGGACAATCCTCTTACAGGGTGATCTAGGGGGTGATTTGCGGACTAATCCGCGGGGACTAGTCCCCTCAGATTAGAGGGAGGTAGCAGAGGACGAAGCCATGTCCGTCCATAGATCTTGGGCCTCTATCCACTCGCTGAAATCCCAGCCGGCCAGTACGCCTCGCAGTTCGCTTTTGCTACCAACGTCGAATTTACGCAGAACGTGGCGCATGTGGGTCTTAACGGTATTGCTCGAAATGACCATCATCTCGGCAATTTCGCTGTTTGTATGGCCCAGACAGGCCAGGGCCGCGGTTTGTCTCTCCCTGGGCGTCAGCTCTTGCCACGGCCGGAAATTTCTGGCGGCCGCATGGCGTTCGGAAACGGCACCCCAAAGCAATTCGGCCGCCAGCTCTTCCACGCCCCGCTGCTCCTCGAGCGCCAGCTGCTCCAGCGTCAGTAGCAGCTCGACGTCAAGTGACAAAACCGGCCGCGAACCGGATTCTTGTCTGAAGTTTCGTAAAAATCGTTCAAGCATTAGATGCTGGGCCCTTTTGGCCCCACCAATATGAGACAGCTTTTCTTATACTAGCATAGAACATATGTTCGTAAACTGTCAAGTCGAGTTTGCCAATGGGGGGTGCCTGGCACTGGCCAAACGCTGTTTGACTTTGAAGTGCCTGGCATCTCCCATTCGGTGTATAATCTATAAACACAGGGAGATTCCCGATGACCGCATCTGGATCTGCCCGAAACCGACAGAACTGCCAGTCACAGACAATCTGGATCGTTGCAGCGCCGCTGCCAACCCTTCGCGGTCCAGCAAATACAAATGAACTGTTCTCAGTGTGGCTTTGAAAATCCGTCAGACGCCAAATTCTGCCAGAATTGTGGCCATAGTCTGGACGTTATTTGCCCTAATTGCCAGACTCCCAATGCGCCGGCAGCCAAGTTCTGTAAGAATTGCGGCCAGCGTCTAACTGCTGAAGCGCTTCCGGTCAGCCCCCCACCCGCTCAGAGCACAGAAAAACCGGCCGAAGAGAGTCGCGGTGAAAGACGTGTGGTCACGGTGCTATTCTGTGACGTGGTGGGTTCCACCGCTCTGGGTGAACAACTCGATCCGGAAGAGTGGACCGAGATCATGAATGGCGTGTTTGAACGTCTGATTGCGGCCGCGACCCGTTATGGCGGCACGGTGACGCGGCTGATGGGTGACTCTATCTTGACCCTTTTTGGGGCGCCAACCGCTCATGAAGATGATCCGCTGCGGGCTATCAGGGCTGCGCTGGACATGCTCCAGGATCTTCGCCCTTACCAAGATCGTATTAAAAAAGAAATGGCTTTAGCAGGCGTACAGCCAAGCCCAACCGATTTTGAGCTACGCATTGGCATCAACACCGGCCTGGTTGTCGTGGGGATTGTGGGCACCGGCCATAAGCAAGAATACACGGCCATGGGCGACGCCATCAACCTGGCTGCCCGTATGGAGCAGACAGCCCGTCCCGGCACAATTCGGGTGGCCCAAGACACCTACAAATTGATAGCTGCTCAGGTAGAAGTTGAAGTGCTGGGACCGGTGGAGGTCAAAGGGAAACGCAAGGCGATTCTAGCCTACCAGGTATTGGGACTCAAGACCCGGCCAGACCATTTCCCAGATCTCGACAGCCTCGAAGCTCCCTTGATCGGCCGGGGACAGGAGGTCGAGCTACTACAACGCACACTGAGCCGTTTGGACGAAGGTTACGGGCAAATCCTCAGCCTTATCGGCGAAGCTGGCTTGGGCAAAAGCCGGCTGATCCAGGAGTTTCACCAACGTCTGGACAATGGCCAGCAGCCAAACACGAATGGCCATTCGTCAAACGGCTTCCAATGGTATCAGACTGAAAGTTTGTCGTTTGAAGACTCCCATCCTTACGGCTTGTTTCAACGGCTGTTGCGCCGGATAGCGGGCATCTCAGCCAACGAATCTACTAGCCTGGTTCGCCAGAAAATCGAGCGGCTTTCAGAATCCTTAGACGCAGAGCATGGCGCCCAATTATTGAGCGGACTGGGCGTGCTTTTTTCACTCGGAGACCAGGAAACCGCCACCTATCTGGAGGGTGAAGATCTGAAGCAGAGTCTGCTAGCAGGTATCGTGGCTCTCATTCAATCGTTATCAGCCACCAGGCCAACCGTTCTTGTTTTCGAAGACTTACACTGGGCCGACCCCGCTTCGATCGAGTTGATCACCCAATTGTTCTCCCTAACCGATGAGAATCCGTTGCTGCTAATGAATACGTTTCGTCCGGAAGGCGATTCCGAGGCCTGGAAGGTTAAAGAGGTGGCCGAGTTAGACAGCCCTCACCGCTACCTGGAGATCAATCTGCAGCCTCTTTCGGCACAAGAAAGTCATGAACTGGCCGGCAATCTAATTGATTTGGCTGTAATACCTGAACCATTGGCCAACAAAATTCTGCAAAAAACCGAGGGCATACCCTTCTTTGTCGAAGAAATCGTGCGAGAACTGATTGAAAGTGGGGCCCTGTCGGCCGGCGATGGCCAACAAAAATGGGCTTCGGACAGTGACTACGAAGATATTCACATACCGGACAATATCGAATCCGTCTTGGTAGCTCGTATCGATCGCCTGGATGAAGAGGCGCGCCGCGTTCTACAATTGGCCGCTGTGGTCGGCCGCTTTTTTCATTATCGGGTCCTTATGCTAATCGCCGACTCCCTCGGCCAGCTTGATCTGCATCTAAATGCTCTGCAACAAGCGGGCCTGATCCGCGAGGTGACGCGAGAGCCAGAAATCGAGTACATGTTCCGCCACGCCCTCACCCAGGAGGCGGCCTACAATACCATCCTGCTGCGACATCGCCGTTTGTATCACCAGCGCGTGGGCGAGGTCATGGAGTTGCTGTTTGAGAACCAGCTTGAGGGGCAGGCCCATCTCCTGGCCCACCATTTTCACCAGGCTGGCGATCCCAGACAGGCCCTGCGTTACTATATGCTGGCCGCCGATAGCGCAGCTCGCATTTATGCCAATGACGAAGCGGTTATCCATTACAACCGGGCCATCAAAGCGGCCGGCCATGTTTCCCTCGATCCCGCTTCCCAGGCCAAACTACATCGCCAGCGAGGTCTCGCTTATGAGACACTGGGTAAAATCGATCTAGCTCGCCTAGACCATGAAACGGCCCTATCCCTGGCCCGCGCCTCCGATGAACGGCAAGTTGAATGGCAAGCTTTGCTTGACTTGGGCAAACTCTGGGCCTCCCGTGACTACAATCAATCCGGCAATTATTTGAAGCAGGCCCTGGATCTGGCCCGCAAAATGGATGACCCGGCGCTACTGGCCAACAGTCTGAACTGGACCGGCAACTGGTACGCCAACGCCGAAGAGCCGCTGGCAGCCAGTGAGTATCATCAAGAAGCCCTACGGATCTTTCAGTCTGCGGGCGATCAGCGGGGTCTGGCCAATACCCACGATCTAATGGGTATCGCCTATCTCCTGGCCGGCGATCGGGCTGCCAGCGGCGAGCACTTGGATCAAGCCATCGCCATCTTTCGCGAGCTGGATGATCGCCGACGCCTCGCGTCCAGCCTCTCAGTCCAGGGGAATACCCGAGGTTCCCTCTTCGAATACCATATTGGGTTCCCGACCGGCTCGCTCCAAGATAGCCTGCTCTTTGTGAATGAAGCCCTGCAAATTACTCGCGATATCGGTTGGCGTTCTGGCGAATCCTTCGCTCTGTGGACCTTGGCCACCCAACTGACCCCCAGAGGGCTGTACGGGCAGGCGCTGGAAGCCACCCAAAGTGGTTTACAGATTGCTACCGAGATTGGACACCGGCAGTGGATGACCGGCCATTTGTTTACCTTGGGCCAGATCTGGTGCGATCTACTTGACGGCGAGACGGCTCGCCTATATCTCGAACAAGCCCTGGACCTGGCCACTGAGATCGAAAGCAAATATTGGGGCCATCTAGTCATCGGCACGATCTCCAAGGCGCACCTACTATTAAACAACCCGCCCTAAGCCGCACCTACCTGGAACCGGTTATTAGCCAGAACCTGGCCATGGACACCTTCGCCAAACGATACTGTTGGGGGCGTTGGGCCGAATTGGCTTTAGTGACCGGCAACCCCGCCCTTACCCTAGACATCGCCAATAAGTTAATGCTTTCAACTACCTTCTTACCGGCCGATCACGTTGCTTCCTCTATCTGGCGTTTGCGGGCCATGGCTCATGTGGCGCTAGGCGAGCTGGCCACGGCCGAGTTACTGCTACACGAAGCTCAGCACAAAGCCGAGGCCGATGATGAGCAGTTCATACTCTGGCGAATCTGCGCCGATCTGGGACGACTGTACTATCAAATGGCTCGACCAGAGGAAGCTGAGATGATCTTCAAGCAAGCTCGGGGGCTCGTCGACAATTTGGCGGCCGACATCCCCGATGAAGCTATCCGGGCCGAATTCGCCGGCCGGGCCCAATCGCTGCTAACTCCCCCATGAGCCGGGCCATAAGCGGATGGCCTAACTGTAATAGATCCTACTTTCGCCCGAGATCAGACCGTTATAATCCAGGCCATATGAAGGCAAGAAGATTGTCCCTAATTTTTTCCTGTACTATTGAATATCCTTTGACCAGCACCTGCTTGTGTCGCCCGGGGGCTTGAGCACTTTCCGCAGACGTCCCCGGCCGGATTAACCATCTCCCCGACAAAACAACTGACGTCTTAGTGCGCTAGCTCCCCATCCCCTGGATTGAATGGAGCATTGGTCATTCTTTGCTTTATTCACTACGCGAAAGATCACAGAACAATTCGCGGTCTTCTTTTTAAACCGTACGTTATCCAATTGAACTTGTTCACATACTTGACGGAGAAAGTAATGAGTCCATCTAATAATCAGACCAACGGCCGCAAATTGGCCATATTTTACGAACATCCAGAGTGGTTTAAACCCCTCTTCGCCGAGCTAGAGCGGCGCAGCATCCCCTACGATCGTTTATTGGCCTACCAGCACCACTACGACCCGGCCGAACGACAGTCACCCTATGCCCTGGTCGTTAATCGTATGAGCCCCTCCGCTTTCACCCGGGGCCATGCCCAGGCCATCCCCTATACACTCCAGTATCTGGCCTACTTACAGGAGATCGGGGCCAATGTGCTGAATGGCTACAAGCCCTACAGTTATGAATTCTCCAAGGCCCGGCAGATAAGCCTGCTGCATCGTTTGGGTATTCCCTACCCCCGGGCCCTGGTTTTAAACGATCCCAGCCAGGCGTCGGCGGCCGCTGCAGCTCTAACTTTCCCCCTGATCACCAAACCCAATATCGGCGGTAGCGGGGCCGGCATCAAGCGTTTTGACACCATGGCCGAGCTGCGTGAAGCGGTGGCCGCAGAGGAAATCGATTTGGGCATCGACGGCATCGGGCTGGTGCAAGAATACCTGCCGGCCCGGGGCGAAAGCATCGTCCGGGTAGAGATTCTAGGTGGCAAATTCCTCTACGCCATTCGCCTGTACTTGCAGTCTGAGAACAGTTTCAACCTCTGCCCGGCCGACTATTGCGATCTGCCGGAGAACCAGGTCGAGGAGGGAATGGCCGACGGCGTCTCTGGCCGGGGTTTGCTGATCGAAGGCTACACCCCCCCGCCGGAGGTCATTCAGACCGTGGAGCGCATCACCCGGGCGGCCGGTATCGCAGTGGGCGGCGTCGAATATCTGGTCAACGATCTAAACGGCCAGGTCACCTACTACGACGTCAATACCTTGTCCAATTTCGTGGCCGATGCCCCTAATGTCATTGGCTTCGACCCCTTTCCCAGACTGGTGGATTATCTTTTAAGCCGCGCCGCTGGTCTTTCGGCCGTAGAGGCCCAGGAAACGCCTACTCTGGTCCCGGCAGCGTAAGGCCAGGACAGAGAGGGCCTACTTACGATAGGTCGCTTCAAACTCCTCGTGCGGGGGCACCGGTTCGCCCACCACATAGAGGAAAAAATAAACGCCGGTAGGCCCCATAAACTTAAAATCCTTGCGCATGACCTTCAAGGTGGCGTCGAAATCGCCTTGCGATTGCAGATAGTTCTGGAAGGAACCATTCTCCTTATCCAGATCCTGGATGGCTCGAGCATTGCTGACGATGGCCTCCAGCTTGCGGCGGTTGCGGATCACCCGCGTATCCTGGGCCAGGGCGTCGACATCCGGCGGCGTGAAGTTGGCCACGGTTGAGATATTGAAATCATGAAAGGCTTCTCTGGTGGCAGGCCACTTGGCCTCCACCACTTTCCAGGACATGCCGCTTTGAAACACGACTTTACTCATTACTTCCAGATAATCGTCCAGTGACTTTACTTCGATCTGATCTGGTGCTTTTCCTGTGGGCATTTAATACCTCCACTCTTCTTTCTGGTGCACAATTGATTATGATATAGATAATTATAACCCAACCACCCCACCCTTCGATGTACTTTCTTGTACTTCCTTTTGGTCTTAATCCGCTGGAACCCAAGCAGGCAGCTCGGCAAACTAACTGAGGGCTTGCAAGCACCTGGGTCGCGGCACTTCCCTTTTCTCGCATCTGGCATAATGAAGGGACCCTATTGCCTAAGAAGTTGTTTACAGACGACTGACCTCAAGCTACCTTTGGTCCACCATTAATGATTTTGAGGCGCCTAACTCCGTCTAATGACTCTTGTCCGATACCGTCCACGGCTTTTGGGGCTAGATTATTCTAAGGATGCAAGTCTTGTTCTTCTCTTTTTATTCTTAATTATGATGTCCCAACTATTAACTTGTTTCTAGGGATGTGTTGCTTACCTAGTGCAATAGGTGATATGCTCCGTTTGATGAAACCACTTCCTGGTGGTTACCCTTATTGCACAGGAATGGGGATAGTGAGTTTGGTTAAATGATGGGTATTGGGATGGACTTGATTCTTGCCGTTCTGATTACATTTGCCACTCTGCTTGATGACTGGATCGCCAATCGCTTGGTCTCATCCTAAGAGATAAAAAAAGGATGTTACTCGCTGCGAAGCGTGGTTGGATCAACATCAGAACTCCGCCCCTTGATGCCTATGAGTTGCCTGGACATCTTACTTGAAACACGATATGTAATGGAGGGATCAATTGCATGTTGCTGATGGCCTTGGGGTATCACACTCGTGGTTAGACGAGAGCAATACCCCGAAAACGACTGGGTTTACCTAAATATTGTCGACATAGGCATTCCCAGAAAAGAGCAGCAGTATCTTCGAATAATTTACCCAGGACGAGCTCTTGCAGCAAGTTCGCGACCTGGTAGTACAGCATGGAGACATGGCGAGCGCGTGAACCTAGACACTTTTGTCACGGGCTCACTGACCAAGAAATTCCTTAAACAGACGATTACGAGTAGTAAGACTACAAGCACAATATCACTTGGAATCGACTCTGAAATGGAGATGCGTTCTTATGACTGACGTTAGACTATTGATAGACCTCCTGTGGGTTGTGGTAAGCGCTGCTCTTGTATTCTTGATGCAGGCAGGTTTTCTAACGCTTGAAACAGGCCTGACGCGCAGCAAGAATAACATCAACGTGGCCATAAAGAATTTGGCTGATTTCGGGGTCTCGACAGTTTTATACTGGATTTTTGGCTTTGCCTTGATGTTTGGTATCACAAGCCGCGGATGGTTTGGAACGTCGGGTTTTCTGTTGCCTTTTGAGCTAGAGGCGCCCCGGCTAATGGCCTTTTTTTTGTTCCAGGTGATGTTTTGTGGCACAGCAGTGACGATTGTGTCTGGCGCGGTCGCTGAGCGGCTGCGTTTCGGCAGCTATATTCTGGTGGCAGCCTTGATATCTGGCATAACCTACCCCATCTTCGGGCATTGGGCCTGGAACGGCGCCAATACTGGCCAGGCAGCCGGCTGGTTGGTCAGTCTGGGTTTTGTCGATTTTGCAGGCTCTACCGTTGTCCACAGTGTCGGGGCTTGGAGTGCTTTAGCTGTGCTGCTTGTTGTTGGGGCTAGAAGTGGCCGATTTCCGGCCGATGGGCCACCGCGAAAAATACCAGGATCGAATTTACCCGTTGCCGCGCTGGGCGTACTTCTTTTGTATGTCGGTTGGATCGGCTTTAACGGTGGCAGCACCTTAGCCTTGAACGCACAGGCCATCCTGGCAGCGAGCAATACCATCTTGGCCGGGGCAACCGGAATGCTGGCGGCGACCATTGTGGGATACCTGTTGCACGGCAGGGCCGACGTAGGCTTTGTAATGAACGGGACGCTGGCCGGACTGGTAGCCATCACTGCTAGCGCAAATGCAGTCACGGCCGTGTCAGCGGCGATCATCGGGGCGGTTGGAGGGCTGGTCATGATCGGTGTGGAACACCTCCTCGAGCGACTACGCATTGATGATGCTGTCGGAGCGATTCCGGTGCATTTAGGCGCCGGCATTTGGGGAACGCTGGCCGTGGGTATTTTCGGACGCCAAGCGCTTCTGGCGACCGGGCTTAGCCGGCCGGCCCAGATTGGCGTCCAACTATTAGGAATAATCGTTTGCTTCTTGTGGGTGTTTATCGTGACCTACCTTATCGCTCGCTTGATTAACCGCTATTTCCCTATGCGCGTAACCCCTCAACAAGAGCACATCGGCCTGAATATCTCCGAACATGGAGCCTCGACAGAGCTCGTCGACTTATTCATGGTCATGGATACTCAGGCGAAGACTGGAGACCTTAGCCTCAGGGTGCCTGTAGAACCATTTACAGAAGTTGGCCAGATCGCCAGCCGTTATAACCAGATGATGGATTCTCTGGAGGGTGCCATTGCCCGTACGCAAATAATTGTCCGCAGCGCGATGGACGCCATCATTACCTTGTCGGAACAGACGCTGCAGGTCAGCACGGTAAATCCAGCAGCCGAGACCATGTTTGGCGTCCAAGATGCAGCAATCACTGGCCAGCCCATTACGCACCTTTTGCATTCTCACTTACCGCAAGACAGTGGCGCACCAAGCACCCTCGCTCAGTTGCAAACTTGGTTAGCAGAAGCGGCTACTTCTGGCCACCCTCAAGAAATTGTTGGAAAAAGGGAGGACGGATCCGAGTTTCCCATTGAAGCTACCGTGGCCGAAGCGGAGTTTGGCGACGAGATAGTCTATGTCGGCACAATGCGCGACATTACCATACGAAAACAGGCTGAAGCGGAACTCGCCCAATACCGCAAGCACTTAGAGGATCAGGTTGCAGCGCGAACGTTTGAGCTGACCCAAACCAATCAAAGTCTTGAACACGCCAAGGATGAGGCTGAGACAGCCAATCGGGCCAAAAGTGCCTTTATGTTAAACATTAGCCACGAGCTGATCACACCCATGAATGCTATTCTTGGTTATAGCGAGATGTTGGCCGAGGATGCCGAGGATGAGGGCTACGACAAGATAGTCCCCGACCTGGAGAAGATCAATAGTTCTGGCCTGCGTCTCCTGTCCCTAATCAACGGTCTCCTCGACCTATCCAAGATCGACGCTGGCCAAATGGATCTCTCCCTGGAACGTTTTGACCTCAGTCCAATGTTGAACGAGATAGTGTCGACCGTAACACCTGTTATCACCGAGAATGGCAACGAGTTGGTTACTGAGTTTAGTGCGGAACTGGGCAGCATGTCGGCCGATCTCGGCAAGGTGCGGCAAGCGCTCTTTAATGTGTTATCGAACGCGGCCAAGTTCACCAAAGGAGGCACTATTACTCTAGCTGCAAAGAGAGAGCCGCGGCCAGATGGCGATTGGATTATCATGCACATCTCCGATACCGGCATCGGCATAACTGAGGAGAAAATAGACTATATCTTCGAAGCGTTCACTCAAGCGGACGAGTCGACGACCCGTATATATGGTGGCACAGGTCTAGGATTGTCCGTCAGCCGGCGCTTTTGCCGAATGATGGGCGGTGACATTCTCGTAGAGAGCCAGGTCAGCGTAGGTTCCACTTTTACCATCGAACTGCCGGCCGAAGTCAAGGCCGCCACGGCCGCCAAGGACACGGCCTAGGCCCCAGTCACGTAATGACGACATTCGTAAAGGTGAACTTTCTATCTTGTTATATATAATGGCTTACAAGCTCGCGAACGACTTCGCAGAGCGCTGGAGGCAGATGGGTATGTCGTAGAAATGGCCGGCCGTGGCCAGGTTGCGTTGGAGCTGGCTCGGCAACGCGAGAGCAAATAGCGGTCGATTTCCATCGTCGTGGTGACGGCCAAGGATTTAACGGCCGAGGTTCGCCGGTAACTAGCCGAGCGTGTCGATCAGATCATTGAATGAGACTTTTTTCACCGGAGACCATCGTGCCAACGCACGGGTGCAATAGTGCAGTATGAGGAGCAGAAAATGATCAAAATATTGCTTGTCGAAGACGACGAGTTGAACCGTGATATGCTGTCTCGGCGCCTGGTGAAAAAGGGCTTTGAGGTGGTCACCGCCATAGATGGGAAGCAGGGTGTTGACATGGCCTCGACCGAGAACCCGGACATCATATTGCTGGATATGAGTCTACCGGTGATGGACGGTTGGCAAGCGGCCGGCATACTGAAAAGCAACGCTTCGACCCAGGGGATTCCGATCATTGCCCTCACTGCCCACACTATGGCCGGAGACCGCGAGAGGGCTCTGGAGGCCGGCGCTGATGACTATGACACAAAGCCAGTCGTTATCACTAGATTGCTTGACAAGATCAAGGCAAACCTTGGTGAATGAGTTAAAGGCCTTGCCGCGAATGCCAAAAGACGGCCTGACAAGCCAAGGCAATAAACCGGCGGGACGTGGCGGCGTTAGTCCTGGTCAAACGGTCGCCTGGCCACTCAAGATTGCAGACGATGATGGCACACCGATGTGAGCTGTATATATTGTTACTCAGCGTCTTGGAAAATCTTGCCCGGGTTGAGGATGCCCTTGGGATCTAGCGTCTTTTTGAGACTGCGCATCACGTCCAAAGCTGCCCCGTGTTCTTTTTCCATGTATTTTGCTTTACCAATCCCCACCCCGTGTTCGCCAGTTGAGGTACCGCCTAACTCGATAGCCTTATAAACGATCGCATCATTGACCTCGACAGCCCGCCTTCTGGTTTCTTCATTATCGTAAGGCATGCTCACATGCAAATTGCCGTCGCCGGCATGGCCCAAGATGAAGCCATGTACTTCGTGATCGAGCAACCTCTGCGAAGCGTAGGCGATTAGCTCTGGGTAAGCGCTGATGGGTACGGCTACATCCGAAAGTTGCCAATCATAATCAGCGTAGACCCGCACCTGGGTTTCAAACAAATGATGGCGAGCCTGCCACATTTTATTTCGTTCGGCCGGATCGGTGGTGGCCCGGAAAGCAATTGCCCCCATATCCTCACAGATGCTCCGAACGAGGCTCAGATCCTGATCGGCCGCCGCCGCATGGGTAGCGTGAATCTCCATAAGTAAGGTGGGTCGTTCATCCCAGTCGAGCCCTTCTTCTTGGCTGAGCAGGGCGGTTATTTTCTCGTCGAGGAATTCCAGGGCGGCCACATCCAGGCCACTACCGCGGACCTCGACCACAGCTTGAACGGCCGTTTCAACCGAGGGAAAGGTGGCCACCACCCCGCTCATCAGCGCCGGCATTGGGGTCAGCTTCAGCGTCGCTTCGGTAATGACTCCCAGTGTGCCTTCACTGCCGATGAATAGGTGCAGCAAGTCGTAACCTGAGGCTTGTTTAATTGATTGCGAGCCAAGGCGAATAATACGGCCGTCGGCCAGAACCACCTCCATCGCCAAAACATTGTCCTTCGTAGCCCCATATTTCACCGTACGGCTGCCGGCGGCGTTGTTGGCCAACATACCGCCAATAGAGGCATTGGCCCCCGGGTCAGGGGCGAAGAAGAGTCCATATCGTCTCAGTTTCTCGTTCAAATCCTTGTAGCCAAGGCCTGGCTGTACAGTGACCTGAAAATCCTCTTCATGGACGGTTACGATACGCTCCATCCTTTCCAAGGAGAGCGTAATGCCGCCGAAAAGAGGGATCGGATTGCCTTCCAACGATGAACCGGCTCCCCAGGGTGTGACCGGAATAAGCTGCTCATTGGCGATACGCAGCACATCGGCCACCTGTTCGGCCGATGTGGGCCATACAACCACTTCACTCAAGCGGGGTGCATGATGGGACATATCCTGCGCGTGCAGCTGGCGCTCAGCTTCTGCCGTAGACAGATTATTTGGACCAACAACGGCCGCTAATTGCTGTAAAATCGATTTGTTGACGGGATTGAATTGAGTCATAGAGCCATTCTAATTTCCGAACCTCAAATCGCCCAAAATCTGATAAATGATGGCCTCCGATCCTTCTATACTCTCAAAAGATCACGGTCACTCAAGGCGCCGGCAAAACCATCTTCAGGCAAAACTGCCGCTAGTTTTTTTCGTCAGTCATAACCAATCCTGGTCTATAACAATAAATTAGCCGGCAAAAAGGGGCGTTGGCAACCCGGTAACGCCAGGTTTATATGACAACAGACCCCCGGCCATTGGATAATTGAGTTGCTCCTGCTCACTCAGTGGAAAACGCGCTGTGGTGATATATAAGGTATCCAGCTTTGACCCGCCAAAGGTACAACTGGTGATATGGGGAACCGGCATGGGAACAACCTGCAATACCCGGCCTTCCGGTGAATATCGCGTTATACGAGCACCGGCAAAATGGCATAACCAGATACAGCTTTCTGTATCCACTGTCATACCATCGGGAACGCCTTCGGCTTCATCTTCCAGCTGCACGAATACCCGCTTATTGCTGATTTCGCCCTGGTCATTGAAATCGAAGGCGTAGACGATACACCTGGAACTATCTGTGTGGTACAGGGTTTTATTGTCAATACTAAAGGCAGGGCCATTGGTGATGAGGTACTTATCATCCATCTTACGCAGCGATAAGTCTCGATCCAAGCGATAAAGAGCACCGGAATCCACTTCACCAGCATCATCCATGCTTCCGGCCCAATAACGCCCCTGCGGGTCTAGCTTACCATCGTTAAAGCGATTTTTGGGCAAATCCGCTTCCGGCAGGACGATGGGGTCTATATCGCCAGTATCCAGGTCAAGGAAGGCAAAGCCACCCCGGATGGTGCAAATAAATCCACCCTGTTGCCGGGCCGCCAGGCTGGACACTTCAGTATTGAAAGTCCACGTCTTCTGGGCCTGATTTGCCAGGGAGAAACGGTGTAGTTGTTTACTCATGATATCTACCCAGTAGACAGCGTTCTCGCGTTCCACCCAAAGCGGACCTTCTCCCAGTTTGGCTTTGGCGTCCCACTCGCAGATTATTTCGGTCATCGTCTTTTCCTCAAAAGTCGTCTTCCTTCAAGAATGTTCTGCTGTTCGCTGAATTCGAAGTGTGACTAGCTTCAGCAACCGCCATTATAAAATGCACGGCCGGAATCATTAGCGGCTACCTCTGCGCATCGTGCCATTGACAGTGAATTTGGTCAAGATAGCGGCCGGAAAAAGAATAATTCTGGCAGATTACGACCAATGAAATTGTGAGGCCTTGAAATCGATCATGCTGCCGTGGTAATAGGGTACAATCGCCAATTCTGGTTCGGTGACTGCATCCAACCGGCCGCAGTCGTCCTCGGTTATTTCCACGGATAGTGCCTCTAAATTGTCATCCAG
>PVMK01183110.1_pt1 | contig 18609 bp, 20 predicted proteins | sample 1853481 | NCBI WGS metagenome assembly PVMK01 (sample SAMN08533507, study PRJNA380276) | Marine sediment metagenome, whole genome shotgun sequencing project. | reverse complement strand
GCGCAACTACGTCAGGCGGGGCTAGGTGAATGACTATATAGGGCAATAAGCCGACGGTTTTCTAACCCCTCAAGTTGTCAGCTTTCTCCTAAGCGGCCAATTTTTGGCTTTTAAAAATAGTCTGGGCTATACTCATAAAATCCATTTCAGTATTTCTTCACTGACCCTATTCGTGGCCATCCTGAATTTCAGAAATTAATGGAAGAGCAGGGCTAGGCAGTCTCAGCCCGGCACAGCCGTTGGTGCTGCCAAGTTAACTTCGGTTAAGCGATAATGTAGGGATGAAATCAAGAAACAATCCTTACAAACGGCATCGATTCCCACCCGAAATCATTCAATACGCGGTCTGGCTGTACTATCGATTCAATCTGAGCCATAGGGATATCGAAGATATGTTAGCTGAACGGGGAATTATCGTAACCCGAGAATCCGTGCGGTTATGGTGTAACAAGTTTGGGCCGCAGTTCGCCCGGAGATTAAGGCGAAAACACCGAAGTTTCGGTGATACTTTCTTCATAGACGAAGTTTTCGTGAAAATAGACGGTAAGCAGCAATACTTATGGAGAGCAGTGGACCAGGATGGCGAAGTCATTGATGTTTTCCTTCAGTCGCGCCGTGATGGTGCTACTGCAAAGCGTTTCTTTGGGCGGATATTAAAGGTCCATCAGGGTGAACCAAGACGGATTGTCACGGATAAACTGAGAAGCTATGGCGTCGCCCATCGAGAGCTGATGCCTGACGTAATGCATGATACCAACCAGTATGCCAACAATCGTGCTGAACTGATCCATCAGCCAACCCGCGTACGGGAGAGGTGGATGCGTCGGTCCAAATCACCGCGACAGGCGCAACGATTCTTAAACATCCATGCAGCAGTTTATAATCTATTCAATCTGGGTCGTCACCTGGTTTCAGCCATTCACTATCGATCGCTTAGACAAGGGGCATTATTGTCCTGGAGACAGGCAGCGGCGGTTTAGAAAGCAAATACCGCTTGAATTCTCCAATCTGAAAAGTTAACTTGCCAATACCCGCGCTGGACCTACGACAACTACCACACGTCTGGCTATGCGCTCGGATACCTGGCCAACAAGATCCAGCCGAGGATTGCGGTGGCAACCCATTGGGAGTACGACGCTCAACAGGTGATCGAGCTGGCCGCTGAAGTTGGCGTGCACTGGAAGGGGCCGTTCGCGCTTGGCGCCCCGGATCGCGTTGTCTTCAATATTCGGAAAGATACTATTTGGTGGCGTGACGGCGTTACCTCTCCGCTGGCGCAGTATCCCAGGCCACAGTTCACACCGATGCTGGCAATGCCGGTACCACCCAATAAGGTTGTCGACATTCAGTCGCAATGGGTACGAGACCTGGAGATTCCTCCGGAAGAATACTATCCAGAAGGCTACCATCCGGAACTTGTGCGTATGGACTGGCCGTTGACAGAAGTGATTACTGTTCCGATGCCTGAATCGATGCAAGACCCGAAGTATCATAAGAAAGCGGAATAAAAGACATCGATTCAGGTGCTGCCGCTGTAAGAGTGGCCCGTCGAGGGCGATCTTGTGGTTCCGCTGGACAGAGTCCCTGCAGAAATACTTGAGGGCATGGGCGCGGAGTGGTGGCTACGAAATGCCAACAAAATGGTGTTAGAAGCTCAGTAGGACTAGAAAAACATCGAATTTGTTCAACTAACCGATCCCCAATTAGTCCAAATCATCATCGCAAGGACGCGATGATCAATTGAAAATAACAAGTCTCGTTGATTTGGAATTCGCTATTAAGCTGTTACTAGAGATTCTGAATTTGGAGTCAGGGTGTCAGTTCTATTTTGTCGGCTTTGGGCAACAATCGGAAGTTTATCCCTAGCGTGTGAGCGTCAGCTTTCTACTAAGCGGCCAATTATTGGCATCAGAAAAAGTTCTGCTATATACTCATTAGGAACATAATTATCAAATTTAGACGTACTCCGCATTTTCCAAGAGTGGGAATTCGAACGCTAGCTGAGTAAACCTGTAAGAGGCACTTATGAAAATATTGCTTGTTTTATCAATAATGTATTCGGCACTTTTGTTTATCGCTCATAGCGAATATGCCAGCGCACTCGATGGACAAAATTCAACCGATGAGCCAATAATAGAAACCCATCCAAAATCTTCTTATATCACCATGAACATTGATGTAGAGCTTGGCGGCCTTGAAAAAGCAGCAAGCGAAGCGGCGCAAGGAATTGTTTTGATTGGTGAATCACTCAATAGCCTTGCCAGTCATCCTGAACTCACTCCGGAGCAGCGCGAAAGAATGGATCAGGTATTAAGCCGCGTTGATCAACTCAGTCAAAGCCTGTCTCTAACTGTAAAACAATTACCCGATACTGTGGAGCAAAGCATACTCCCGGTTGTCAAAGCAGGCGATAAATTATCTAGAGAAATAAAGTGGATTATTGTTGTTACGTCCATCGCTATCATACTCATTATTCTTGCAACACTTGCTATCGCATACTATTATGTATTAGCGCCAGGCACCAAAGCTGTTGTTAAAACAGCCAGCCTACTGGATGAGTTGGCAAACACACTTGAGAAAACGGCCGAAATTGTAGAAACAACGAGCAAGCAAAATTTACTGGCGATAGAAAACCTGCAGATCATGGCAGATAGGCAGTTTGTCTCGGCGGCCAAGAAAAACTCATAACTGCGCCTGTACACATTCACCCTGGAAGAGGCGGTTGATCTTTTGGAGCATCAGACCGTATTTCTTCTCGGTGAGTTCAGTAGTTGCTCGGGGCCCTGTAAGGTTTGGCAATGATTGTAATTTGATGCATAACTAAACAAACCCTGAACCGGCCGGGTTTTTATGGCCTGAATTGGAGGCTCCGGGCAATAAGCAGAAGTTATTTCCTAATCCATTATCGTCCGTTATTCTTAGGATCGTCAGATATAATCAAGCTGTTATTTTAAAACTGAAAGGCTAAATTTAGTGCTGTATCACTGCCATGACCGTCAAAGCAAATTCTGTTTGCCAAGGGACTCAATCACAGCCTTAACATTAGACTCGATCAATTTTTCATTGGACCCGGACTCAATCGTATCCGACCCCATGGACCAGACCAGTTTATCCGAATCGACATCGTAAAGGAGGGTTTCCAGTTTTACCACCTCATACTGCTCGTAGTATCCGGGCTCATAAACTCGGCCATATGCCATTGAATAATAACCATAGTAACCCGGATTTATGGCTGGAGTAGGCGGCACGTATTGTTGTTTCTGCTCTACTCCTACCAGATGGGTAACCAGTACCGCATCAAAATTCTTATCAGCGATCGCCGCTTTCACCGTGGCATGATCAATCTCAGTACCAACGTCCATAATGGTATAGCTTGGAGTTGCCGATACGTTTAGTTTCTCTAGCTCAGCTACCATGTTTGATTCAACCATGTGCCTGACAGATACCTGGTTGGAGACACCTATAACAAGGATGTTATCAATCTTCCCTCCAGCGTAATCTTGATCTCGCCACTCGGATGTTATTTCCGTGGTTGTGCAGCCTGCTACCGAGATCAAAATTGTCAGTGCGATAAAACGTAATATATACCTTAGCGTTGATGCCATAATTTTATCTCCTCAGTGCCAGGCGTTGACCAGAACAGCGTATCGCCATGGTTTCATTTGAAATTTTGTGTTTGCGTGTATCAATGATAATTTGCAATGGAATTTGACCCAGGATTTGCACAAATACTGGACCATCACAAATTTGGGGATCCCTTGCCCAAATTGGATTGCGAATCAACATCCGCCAAACCGGTAAGCGGATAGTAGTATTTTAAGCCAGCACTCATTGCTTCATTGACTATCGTCGTCTTTGGACATTACGTCGATGTGTTTTTCTAACGTCTCGCCGAACAACCGGCGCACCAACGGCCCCAACGCCTTGATAACCGGCTTCGATTGTTACGTCGTCAGTGGCTGATTGTTGCTGGGACTCCTGCTGTTGCAAAACTTCTTGCACTTGGGCATCGGTATCGTCCACTAATTGGTCCAGCTGTTGATTAGCTGATTCCACTTCCTCAGCGCTTGGTTCCGGATCTGGCTGTATTACTGTTGTCTCTTCCTCAACTTCTGGCGGTTGCTCTGAGTAGGTTACGTTTCCATCATCATCCACAGATTTATATATTTCCTGGCCTAGGACAGCTGAACAAATGCCAAACCCGGATAGCATGACAAATATGGATAATAAGAATGTAACCGGCGTGGCTGGATTACGAAATGTTCTCTTCATGAAAATAGTCATAATTGTTCGCTAGCCGAGGCATTACATGATAGTCGCGCTACTTCGTCAGATGTCCTCTTCCGGAAGTATTTCTTGTGGTTTCGCCGTTATTCCTATTCCGGCATCGGCGGTGGAGTGTACTATTTGCGGGTAGTTTTTCAATAGAGTAATCTATACTATCACTAATAACTCATATACTTCAATTGAAGGTACTGCCAAGTTAACTTCAGCTGAGCGATAGTATATGGATGAATATTTGAAATAATCCATACAAACGCCATCGATTTCCACCGGAATTTATTCAATACACTGTTTGGTTGTACTATCGATTCGATCTGAGTCATCGGGATATCGAAGATCTGCTTGCTGAAAGGGGTATTATCGTAACCCGGGAATCCATACGTTTATGGTGTAACAAGTTTGGTCCTCAGTACGCCCGGAGATTAAGGCGAAAACATCGGGGATTCGGTGATACTTTTTTCATTGACGAAGTCTTCGTTAAGATTGAGGGTAAGCAGCATTACTTTTGGCGGGCTGTTGATCAGGATGGCGAAGTTATTGATGTTTTCCTTCAGTTACGCCGTGACGGATCCGCTGTAAAACGATATTTCAAGCGGCTAATCAAATCAAACGGTGGAAAACCAGGACGGATTGTCACGGACAAACTGAGGAGCTATGGCGTCGCCCATCGAGAACTGATGCCGGACGTAATTCATGATACCAGCCAGTATGCCAACAATCGTGCTGAGCTTTCACATCAGCCAACCCGTGTACGGGAGAGGGGGATGCGTCGTTTCAAATCACCGCGACAGGCGCAACGATTCTTAAACATCCATGCAGCCGTTTACAATTTATTCAATCTGAGTCGTCACCTGCTTTCAGCCATACACTATCGATTACTCAGTCAAGGGGCATTATTGTCCTGGAGACAGGTAGCGGCAGTTTAAAAGACATATTGTCACAAATTCGTATTGAGTCAAAAGTTAACTTGGCAGTACCAGCAAAACACATTCCCAAGCTTCATATGTCAAGCTTCCCTACTTCATGCTATGGTGCCGCCCCAAATCTATAAATGTAATGATCCCGCAGGTACTGCCAACTGACGAGATCCAACAGGCAAGAGTTTTAAATTGAAAATCGATATCTACACCAGTACCAAAGACGGAGAGAAATACTTATCCGTTATAGCCGGCGTCAAACTCGAAACACTGAAATTGACTGACACCATGGACCCGGATATGCTGAGCTTGTCCCCATTCAGGACTCGACTTGAAATCGATGCCAGCAAGCCTCACAAAGCACTCAATGTAAAAGATATTCTCAAGCAAATCGAATCCAATGGTTTCGCACTGCATGGTGCAAAAACACGGATTAAGCTTACTACCAAGAAAAAGCCTAAAGCCAAATCAAAGATAGCCAAACAAACGACCAGCAAAACTGTTGCAAAAAAAACACCCATAAAAACCAAGAAAATAGCCAAAACCGTAGCCAAATAATCTAAGTAATCTTCTAAGATACCCCGATGAATAATAACGATGTACTTCGACGCGTACGGTATATTTTTGATTTTGATGACTCAAAAATGATCGCTTTGTTTGCACTCGGTAATCCAGATACTGAACAGACAGTAAGTCGAGCCCAAATTAGCGACTGGCTAAAAAAGGAAGATGACCCGGCACACAAGGTCTGCACTGATACGATGCTGGCGATATTCCTGAATGGACTAATTGTTGATAAACGCGGTGCAAGAGATGATGCTCCGCCACTAGTACCGGAAAAGCGTATAACCAACAATAATGTGTTTACCAAACTGAAAATAGCGCTGAATTTTAAGGCTGAAGATGTACTCGAAGTGCTAGGCTCAACCGGTCACACTTTAAGCAAACATGAACTAAGTGCATTTTTTCGCAAGCCTGACCACAAGCATTATCGTGAATGCAAAGATCAAGTTCTTCGTAATTTCCTTAAAGGATTGCAGCTTAAATATCGTAAAGCAGAGTAAAATTCGGTTCTGCCAAGTTAACTTCAGTTAAGCGATAATGTTGGGATGAAAATACGAACTAACCCTTACAAACGCCATCGTTTCCCAACCGAGATTATTCAATACGCGATCTGGCTGTACTATCGGCAAATAAAGTTCGGGCAGGGTAGGAAAGGGCAGGCCCGTAACGTGGACGAACGGCACTCCCTGTTAAGCAATGACCTCCTCAGAAAGCGACTACAGGCTTTCGGCCAGACTCCCGCCCTCTTACTCACCCGCAGAGATTCGTTATTGACCTGCGCTCTATCACGCAAGGCAAGCAGGCCGGAGATTGTTTCTGGGATTGAAAGTTGGTGAGAGAAATTATACGGGGTTACTCAATTTAGCTACACATCCTACCTTTCCTTCAAACGCTAATTCTATATAATGATGCCGATTATGGGTGATCTACAAGAAATAGTTAATGAATGGCGGTGGAAAGCCGGGTACAAAAGGGCTAACCAGGCACTAGAAGAATTTGAAATGTTCGGGCCACCGCTAGAGCAGTTCAACTACAAAGCCAAGTACTTTGTTGGTGGGAAAAGCGACAGCATGCGAGCTGAAGATGGATGGAATACCAGGTTGAAAGAAGAGGGAGAGCAGGATTTGATGCACGGAAGTTTTCGCGGACATACCTTGCTAAGTTATTGGTATGTTCGAGGTTGGCTGGATAAGTTTAGTGAACAAGTAGAAAGTGGTTGGCAACACGAAGGAATGAAAGGATGGCGCGATAGCATCAATGAAGAAATTGTAAAGGATCATATTACATTGGCCTTCGTGTCAGACTGGGAGGATATACTTGTAGATCTGGGGAACAAACTGAAATTTTCCTGAGAGAAAATTAGATAAGGATGGGTATTGGCAAGTTAACTTACCAATACCCCGTCACCAGATTAGGTTGCTGGTAAGGACAAGGGCTGAACGCCCTTATATTATTAGTCAATAGCGGGGTGGCCTGTGTTCCACCACGATGCCGGATTTCAGTTGCGTATTGGCGAGTACCCGATCATCGTGATTCATGCGCCAACTCAGCATCCGGCGCGTGTACTCCAGTATCTGCAGTCGGTGCCCGGGATCGTCGGCCAGGTTGCAGAGCTCACCCGGGTCTTCTTGAAGGTCGAAAAATAACGGCGCCATCGCGGTGAAGTGGATGTACTTGTAGCGCTTACCGCGTAGGACGCTCATGGTGCACTGATCCGGAGTGAGGCCAAGGAAGCGATCCTCGCCGTCGGCCATCCAGTCCCGGAAGTCAAACTCCCAGTGGGCGTTGTCACGCCATCGCACTGGACTTACGTCGTGGCAGAAGGGCAGCAGCGATTCACCGTCGCATTGGGCAGGAGTATCCAGGCCCAGGCAGTCAAGAATGGTGGGCATGATGTCCACGTTCTCGGTGAACGCATCTACCTGCCAGCCCCGTGTCACGTCTGCCTGTGGACGAGGATCGCGCACAATTAGCGGAATGTGAAAGGACTGATCGAAGTAGGCGTACTTGGAGAATTGCCAGTGATCACCGAGCTGTTCGCCATGGTCCGACGTGAAAACTACCAGAGTATCGTCGTAGGCGCCTGACGCACGCAAGTGTTCGAGGAGGCGCCCGATCTGGGCATCAACTTCGCTCGCCATGCCGTAGTAAGTGGCTCGTGCCTGCAATATGTCTTTATCGCTGAGTTTGAGATTATCTCCGGGGTCGTGGCCGTAAGAAATTCCCCATCCGCGCTGGTTGTGCAAATAGTAGTCGAGAAAAGGATGCTGGGCGGCCTCTACATCGACGCTTACGGCACGCACGGGGCGCGGCACGTCGGCAGCTGCGTACATGTCGTGATAAGGTGCCGGTGCGATGAACGGTGGATGGGGGGCCAGATAGGAGATATGAAGAAACCAGGGTTCCTCGCCACAACCAGACAGATATTTGATGGCTTCGTCGGTAAGAAATGCCTGCTGGCTGTCCTTGGCCGAGAAACGTGCCGGTGAAAACGTCAGGCCGCGTCCATCGGCGTCGGTAATTTCGTCTCGTGGCCGGAATATCTCCAGGAACTTCGACGGTATCTCGTAACCCTTGGCCTTCAGATCGTCGAACCATTGGAGCCGATGTTGCTCGGACCCGATGACCGGCGTCATCCCCGGCAGCACCCCGCTGTAGCTGCGCAACGCGGGGTCCCCTGTCGATTGCCGTCGCGGATCGGCGCCTGTGTCTGTATATCCCAGCAATGCCGGGTGGTAGCCCGCCTTTCGCACCTCCAGGGCTACGTTGGTATGTCGCGCATCCAGCGGGGTGAATTCGCCGACGACCCGGTGATTGTGCAGATACAGGCCGGTATACAGGCTCGCCCGGCCCGGAGCGCATGGTGTCGCCTGGGAATAGTGGCGGCGAAACAACACGCCATCAGCGGCCAACGCATCCAGGTTCGGAGTACGCAGACAGGGATGTGAAATCGCGGACAGGCAGTCGCCGCGCCACTGATCGGCAGTTATGAACAGCACATTCATGGGAAATCAGCCCGAGGGTTGCATACGTCGTATATGTAGTTTTCCATGCTAACCTCCGTCCGGGCAACCCGGGGGGATGAGGTAGTTGAGATAATCCTTCCGCGTAAACAATAGTATATAACGATATAGGGGTGAGTTTTGAACTGCATCCCAATTTTTCCCAGTATTTGTGTTGAATTCTAAGGACCCAATACACGCCTTATAAGTACTCTCTACCTATCTTCCCACGCAACGGTTTTTAAAGGGCAAATTGCGTAATTTTCGTATTGAGTCAAAAGTTAATTTGCCAATACGCATTGCTAATGCTTGCTTCTCTAACGATCTCAGTTAGAATGTGAAAGTTATCCCTTTTGTTTGGGGATTCATGGGGTTGTTGGCGGCCCCGTACAATGCCGCTTCAGATCCCTCATAATAAAACCTCCCAGTTTAATCGGAGAGGTTTACTTCTTAGGAGAATTCGATGAAATACAAATACCTGGCTATAGTGGTCGCCGCCTCAATAGCGTGCACCGGAACAGCATCCGCCGATAGTCGCCCAGATTTGACGATCGCCGTCACAAAACTTGGCAAGGACATCTTGACCCCATGGGACAGAAATGGTAACGTCGATGAACGGGTCGGCGAGAAATATGATAGAAAATTTGATCCGCTACAACTGGAAGACTACCGGTGTGCAGCCGGGTCTGGCCACCGAATGGGAGATGATCAACGACACCACTCTGGAATTGCAAATCCGCGATGGCGTCAAATGCCATGATGGCACTGATTTCACCGCCGAAGACGTGGAAATCATGTTTGGCCCGGAGCGCTACGGCACTGAAGACGCCAGCGGCCCCGGTTATGCGATCGGCAAGGCATTTTTCAACACGTTCAAGGAAGTTAAGGCCATCGACGGCAATAAAGTGCAGGTCGTGACCAATGAACGGGATCGATTGCTCATCAACCGCCTGTCGGGCTGGATGGGCCAGGTGCCTTGCGCCGACGCCTACCTGGCGCTCGATGACTGGGATGCATGGGGTCAGCAGGTGGTGGGGACCGGACCTTACAAGGTCATTTCCCGCAAACCCGGCGAGTCGGACAGCCTGGAAGCTTTTGACGGCTACTGGGGTGAACAAGGAGCAGTCAAAAGCATCACTTTCAAGGTCGTGCCGGAAACTGCCGCGCGCATCGCCGGCCTGATTACGGGCGAATTCGATATTGTCACGGAAATTCAACCCGATCAGTTCGGGACGATTACCGATAACGATGGCACCGAAATTGGTGGTGGTGCGATTCGTAATATTCGTTTCATGCCTTACGACACACGTCATCCGGCTTTGCAGGATAAGCGAGTCCGTCAGGCTCTGAACCTGGCGATCGATCGTGAGCTTCTCATCAAGGCTGTATTCAACGGCATGTCTACCGTTCCCAACGGCTTCCAGATGGAGTCGTTCGGTGATATGTATATCGCCGATCACAACGGCGCCCAGTTCGATCCGGACAAGGCTAGGATGCTTCTTGAGGAAGCCGGTTACGATGGCGAAGAAATTTCCTTCCGCTACTTGAAGGACTATTACACCAGTGAAGTGTCAACAGTGCAGATTCTCGAGCAGATGTGGACCGATGTTGGCTTTAACATCAAGCTGGAGCTCAAAGAGAACTGGGGGCAGATCCAGGATGATGACGTGGCCGAAGGTCGTGGAATCATCAATTGGTCAGGCACCGCATACCTGAATGATCCCGTTGGCCAGGTGCGCCGCCTGTTCGGCCCTGACGGGTTCTTCCAGATGCATAGTTACTGGGATGGTTCCGCGTTCAATGCGGCTTCCGAGGGGCTGATGTCTGCAGATCTCGATAAGCGTAAAGCTACGTTCGCCAAGTTGCTTGCCGTATGGGAAGATGAAGCCCCGGCGGGTTATCTGTACGTACTTCCTATGTTCTATGGCAAATCTACGGCCTTCGACTGGACGGCCTCAGATACTGGCCTGATGGATTTCCGCGCAGATAATCTCTCTGCCAACTAGCACGCTGCCGCTGGTAATCCACATCTGGCGATGGTGGCGGGCAAACTGCCCCCACCATCGCTTTTTTTCTGGAATATAATAAATAATTTCGGGAAGGATGAGCACAATCCTAAAGCTTAGTGACCTGAAGGTTGCGTTTGGTCCCAGTCCATCTCTGGTACTACCCGTGGTCCACGGCATAGACTTTTCAGTCGAAGTCGGCGAAATCATGGGCCTGGTAGGGGAGAGTGGTTCCGGAAAGAGCGTTTCGTGTTTAGCGGCTCTGAAACTGGCAGGTCCCCTAGCCCATGTTTCAGGAAAAGTCCAGTTCGACGGCAAAGAGTTATTGTCAATGCCTGAGCGGGATATGGCCAAGGTGCGTGGGCGGGAACTGGCGATGATTTTCCAGGATCCCATGTCATCGCTGAACCCGGTCAAGACGCTCCGCAGCCAGATGTTCGAAGCCATTCGCCTCAATAACCCCGCCTTTTCCAAAGCCAGTCGTGACGACTTCGAGGCCGAGACTATTCGGCTGCTCGAAGAGGTCGGTATCCCCGAGCCCAAGAGCCGACTCTCCGCCTATCCGCACCAGCTTTCCGGTGGCATGAGCCAGCGTGCCATGATTGCGATGATGCTCGCCGGCTCACCGGCGCTGTTGATTGCGGATGAACCAACTACGGCACTCGACGTTACAATACAGGCGCAAATTCTCCGGTTATTGAGAGGATTATGCGACAAGCGTGGCATGGCCATAATTCTTATTACCCACGATCTGGCCGTTGTTGCAGAAACCTGCGACCGCATCGCCGTCATGTACTGCGGCCGCATCGTCGAAAGCGGCACTATAGAGTCGGTATTCGATTCGCCTGCGCATCCTTATACATACGGCCTTCTCAACTCACGGCCACGTTTCGATCAAGGTGATTTCCGCTTAACGCCGATTGGCGGAATTGTGCCCTCGCCCGCCGAACTGCCGGAAGGCTGCAGTTTTGCGCCGAGGTGTTTCAGGGCTTCCGAGGTCTGTATGAAATCGGTTCCACCATTCGATTTAATGGATGGGCGCGGGGCGGCCTGTTTCCATCCTATTGCACCCGGTGAAATTGTCGACCCCCACAGGGGGCGGCATGACTGATACCCGGCAAAAAGCGGATCCACTGTTATCGGTAAGTGATCTCCGGCTCACCTTCAGCACAGGATACGGCGGGTGGTTTGGTAACCGTCGCCAGGTCCGTGCCGTCGATGGAGTCAGTTTTGATGTTCAACGCGGCGGGGTACTCGGTATTGTAGGCGAGTCCAGCTGCGGAAAATCTTCTGTTGCGAAAAGCATTCTCAAAATTCATCCACCAACGTCAGGGCAAATCGTCTTTGACGGTGAAGACCTGGTTACGCTCGACGACAGGGCATGGCGGGACATGCGGCGGGAAATTCAATATGTGTTCCAGGATCCCCTGGGCGCACTGGATCCGCGTATGACGGTGCTGGATCAGGTCATCGAACCGTTAATTATTCACAACATCGGAAATTCCGACGAACAAACGAAGCAGGCGCATGAATTGCTGGAGGCCGTTGGCCTGTTGGCGGAAAGTCATGATAAGTACCCGCACGAATTGTCGGGCGGACAGCGTCAGCGGGTGGTGTGGCGCGCGCCTTGATATTGAAGCCGCGGCTGTTGATTTGCGACGAGCCGGTTTCAGCCCTGGACGTTTCGATCCAGGCACAGGTGATCCAGCTGCTCGAAGAGTTAAAAAAGTCATTCGACCTGACCATATTGTTCATCAGTCACGATCTATCCCTGGTTCGTTATTTTTGCGATTCCATCGTGGTCATGTATCTGGGACGGATCGTCGAAAGCGGGTCCATCGAAGAAGTGTTCGCAAATCCCCGGCATCCTTATACCCAGGCCCTGATCTCCAGTATTCCGGTGCCGGAACCCACACACAAGAGCGATGCCATCATTCTGCAAGGAGAGCCGCCGAGCCCTTTAATCCGCCCACTGGTTGCCATTTCCATCCTCGCTGCGAACTACGGGAGACGCTTTGTAAATCCGTTTACCCCGATCTCGATGCCGTGGGTCAGGTGGTCAGCTCGTTGCATGCCACGTTGTTCATGGGAGGAAACTGGATCCGTGAACCCGGTCTTCATCGCCATAAAAATCCTGCGGGCGTTGATCACAGTCGTCCTGCTCGTGATGTTTGTGTTTGTCATTCTCCGGCTGTCCGGGGATCCGGCAGTGCAGATGTTGGGTCTGGAAGTCAGTGACGAAGCTCTGGATGAATTCCGCCGCCGCTGGGGGCTCGACCGGCCAATCTGGGAGCAGTTTCTGAGTTTTTTCTGGAATATTCTGCATGGTGATTTCGGCCAGTCGTTCATTGGTGGCCGGGACGCACTGGGGGTTGTGCTCGAGCGCCTGCCTAAAACACTTCAGCTGATGGGGTTGACCACGATATTCACCTTTGGCCTCGGTATTCCGGCGGGAATTTACGCCTCTCTTCACCGCAATACGTTTGCCGACCGCGCGATAATGGGGTTCACGGTGGCCAGTTTCAGCCTGCCGAATTTCGTCGTCGGTATCATATTAATCATGGTACTAGGGGTCACCTTCCGGTTACTGCCCACTTCGGGCAGTGATACCTGGTTGCATTACATCATGCCGGTTATCACCATGGCGACTGCGGATGCGGCAATCTTTGCGCGCTTTTCCCGCTCCGCCATGCTCGAGGTTCTGCACGCACCGTTTATGCGCACCGCCCTCGCCAAGGGTTTGACGTGGGGCGAGGCCGTTCGCCGCCACGCCCTGCCAAATGCGTCCATTCCCATCGTAACCGTCGGTGGAATGTATGTAGGTCGCATGATTGCATCCGCCACCATCACGGAGAATGTTTTTGCCTGGCCCGGCATCGGCAAGCTCCTGGTCAATTCCGTGCAGCTCCGTGATCTGGCGGTGGTCCAATGCATCGTGATCCTGGTCGGCGTAACCATGGTCATTACCAACCTGCTCGTCGATATTGCTTATGGCTGGCTCGACCCGCGGACACGGACCGAAGATACCAAATGAACGAGCGTCCAGGTACTGCGGATCGGAAATCGTGGCGGCACTACCTGACCATCATGCCGCCCTCCATTCTGATCTCTGCCATATGGATCGTCTTCGTGGTGGGCGTTGCATTACTGGCTGATGTAATCGCACCTTACGATTATAAACGCATGGATCTGCTGGACCGGTTGCGACCGCCAATATGGATGGAGAACGGCGTGTGGTCCCACCCGTTCGGGACCGATGATCTGGGCCGCGACGTGCTGTCGCGCATCATATTCTCGATCCGCATCAGTTTGTTCGTCGCCCTGATGGGGACCTTCATCGGCGCCGTGTTAGGGACGAGCCTGGGATTTGCTGCCGCTCATTTTCGCGGACGTGTCGACGATTTGATCATGATCCTCATCGATTTCCAGGCCGCCCTGCCGTTTCTTATACTTGCTCTGGCGGTTCTCGCATTTTTCGAGAACAGCTTCCTGCTGTTCGTCCTGATAATGGGCATCTATGGGTGGGAGCGCTATGCCAGAATTGTCCGGGGCCTCGCATTGTCCGCAAGTTCCACGGGTTATGCAGTCGCCGTGCGTGTGCTTGGCGCCAGCCCGGCCCGTATCTACATACGCCACATTCTGCCTAACATGGCCAGCGCGATCATTGTCAATATGACCCTCAATTTCCCGGAAACAATACTGGTGGAAACGTCGTTGTCGTTTCTTGGTCTTGGTATCCAGCCGCCGCTTACAAGTTTGGGCAACATGGTCGGGTTCGGCCGTGACTACCTGTTGACCGCATGGTGGATTGTTGTTATACCATCGATCGTGATTTTTATCACCAGCCTGGCCTTCAGCCTGCTTGGCGACTGGCTTCGAGACGTACTGGATCCAACCCTGAGGGGTAATTGAAGAATTACGTCGTTTCAATCAGGAGCCTGATTCAGTGTCTCGCTTGCGGTTGAGGAACAGCACCAGTGTAGGAATGGTGGAACCTTTTAGACGGTAATGCAGCTGACTCCGTACACCGCCAGTAAATTGATATATATTGTTGAATAATAACGAATATAATATTATTAATTAACTGTATTCCACAAATTCTTCCACCATTAATTGTGGTAGTGTCTGGTTAACTTCGGTTGAGATCACCGCCCAATACGGTCATTGGCGAACCGCAGTGTAATTCATAGACTCATTTAAGGTATGAACTCACTATTTCCTTCAGTTTTCCATTACTTTGCAATTCATCCAGGGCCCTTTGCAGATTTTCTATAACCGTAGACGCTGTATCTTTATGAAACGCAAAATACTGTTGGGATTCTTTGAGGGTATAAACCTCTTCATAGTCAGCGGGATTGAACCCTAATTCCTTAATGTTCCATAACGCGACAATTCGTCCATAGGCCCACATATCTACTCTGTCTTTATGCAGCATTTTTGCGGTACTTGTTCCTGAGTTAGTTTGACGTAGATTTTCTTCTGGAACGCCTAGTTCTAAAAGCATTTGTTCTCCAATATCATCACGAACCACACCAATTCTGTTGTATTGACTAATATCTTCTGCGGAGTTTATTTTGATTCCCCGACTTTTCTTGGCAATCAGTACAATATTGGAGGGAATGATAGGCCCCACCCACCTAAATAATTCTTCCCTGGCTTCAGTCCGACTCATTGCAAACAGGACCGTATCCTTCTTTTCCTGAACCTGTTGGTATCCTCTTGCCCACGGTTGTAACGATATATCTTTACGTGTCTTTTTAGAGCCTGTCACTTTTAGCATTTCTACCATAACGTCTACACTGATCCCTTGAACCTTTCCATCTTTACTGAAATTGAGCGGAGCATAATCTTCTGTTATGAACTCTAGATCATCTACACTTTGCGCAAATAGTGTTGTTGAAATAATTAACCCACAAACAATCAATATTGGTTTTTTCATGGTCTCCTCCTCAGAGTGGCAATGGTAGTTTGATTATGAGTAGCTGCCGTTTTTCACTATACATTATACGCTTCTAGCTTACGTTATGCAGTTTGTGAGTGAGCGCGAAGGTCCGGTCTGATTATAACCCGGGTTTTTTATAGCCAAAAATTGTCCGCTTTTGTTATTCCCGAGGTATTTCATTTCCGGCGGCACAATACGTGATTCAAAGTTATTCGTATTTGCGTGATAAATAATTGAGTATTGTGTCCCCGGAATTTCCTCCCGGAATTTCCCCGCAAATGCTTATCCCTTTTCCACGAGAGTAAGTGACAGAAAAGTGGATATGATTCCCTGAATTGGGGCTTTCATGACATCACTGGATAGATGTTTTACAAATTAAAAAATATGATAATGATTGACTGTGTGATTGTCTCTTTTGGGTATCGATAGTACAAAACAAAAATTGTGAACGGGCGCGTTTATAATGTACTATGTATAATGCTTTTGACCGGTCACCGTAAACCCGGTATAGAATAACAAAACGGTTGTTTCATGCACTTGCATGCCACAGAGGGACAACCAATGACAAAAGTTAACTTGCCCGTACCGGCTAGCTTGTTACCTACACAAGCTTACTCCCATTTTTCTTTTGCGTATGCCAGTATATTAATTCCTATCTTGTTTACATGTATGGGGCAAGGTGCGGGCGCATGATTTCACAAATTGACGTAATTTCTTAGTGAAGGAGAAATGACATGTATAGACGTTCAGAAGATTACAAAAATGTAAAGTATTTCTATCATCTCATTATGGTATTGATGTTGTTTGTAAGCAGTGTATGCAGAGCGGAATTTACCATCATGACGGAAGAACTGCCGCCATTCAATTACACTGAAAACGGTGAAGTAACGGGATTTTCTTCAGATATCGTTTTGGAGATATGTGAACGAGTGGGGCACGCAAAAAATATACAAATGCTTCCCTGGAAACGTGCGTATCAGACCATCCAGAACGAAGAAAACCAGGCATTGTATTCCACAACCCGAACACCACAGCGTGAAGAACTGTTCAAATGGGTCGGTCCTATCTATGAGCCCACGATCGTGTTTTTTGCAAAACGGGGATCCGATCTTTCGATCCAGTCATTGGAAGATGCAATGAATGTAGGTCGAATCGGAACCTATCTGGAAGACGCGGAAGAAACACTGCTCAAGGAGGCTGGCTTTAATAACCTGATAAGCGTCGGGGATGATTTTCTGAATCCAAAAAAACTGATTCTTGGAAGAATAGATTTATGGATCTCTGGTGATCTGGAGGGGATTTACAAGGCCAAAAAAGCAGGTCTGGATTCTGAAAAAATAGCTATTGTCTATGAAATTAAAAAGAAAGAATACTATATCGCCTTTTCAAAAAATGCCCCGGACGAAGAAATTCAAAAATGGCAAGCGGCCCTGGATGCCATGAGACAAGACGGAACTTACCAGGAGATTCTGGACAAGTACCTGTAGAACGCAGGTCCGATGCCGCTGAGTCTCGATACAGCGGATAGTGAATCGGAATAATATTAGCTGGACATCACATTAATCATTGGGAACAACTGTGTTGAGAAGACTCGCTTTCGTTTTATTGGTATTTATGTGCCTGGTGGTACGAATTCAATACGCAACTGCACAGCAGCTCACTCTCTATACGGAGGAATTTCCCCCGTTTAACATGACTTTAAACGATGAAGTGACTGGCGTTTCGACCGAGGTCGTCTCGAATGTGTTGAGTAGAGCCGGAATTGCCTACACAATTGAGAGTTATCCCTGGGCCAGATCCTACAAGCTCGCCCAAAAAGGACCAGCTTCGTTAATATATTCGATTGGTCGCCGGGCCAAGAGGGAAAATTTATTCAAGTGGATCGGTGTTGTCGTTCCTTCGGTACAGTCCCTATACGCACTGCAGAGCAGGGCGGATATCGACATTAAGGAATTAGATGATATGAAGAATTATGAAATAGGAACGACCCTCAATGATTCAAGAGAAACATATTTACTTAATAACGGTTTTACGGAGGGCGATTTACGAAGAGCAAGCGGCGACGACCCCTACCTCCTGAATTACAAAAAACTGAAGAAGGGACACATAGACCTTTGGCCAATGCCTGATGCAGTGGCCTTTTATCTGGTCAAGCAAGCTGGAGACGATCCATCAACAACAATTCGAAAAGTCTTCGAATTCGAGGAAATTTCCAGGGATGGCTACTACATAGCAGCGAGTTTGGAAGTGCCGGGGGAGACTGTAGATACCATCAGGGAATCGCTTGAGGAATTCAAGAAGACTCCCGAGTATGAGAACATCCTAAAAAAGTGGGGCTTGGAATTATGAGCCTGTTTGTTCTGGGGAAAGGGCGGCAGTGAAGCTGGTACGCGAGAAGCGCAGGCGAAGACCGGTTTCAAATCACATTATTTCCTGAAGTGCTGGATAATTACATAATAGAAGATAAGGTACTGCCAGCTTAACTTCAGTTGAGCGATAATGTGGAGATGAAATCACGAAACAATCCCTACAAAAGCCATCGATTCCCACCTGGAATTATCCAACACGCGGTCTAGCTGTATTACCGATTCAACCTGGGCCATTGAGATACAGAATTTTTCGGTCGTCACCAGGTTTCAGCCATTCATTGTCGATTACTCTGACAATGGGTATTTTTACCCTGGAGACAGGTAGCAGAGGTTTAAAGGGTAGATTTTGCTAAATTCACATTGAGTCAAAAGTTAACTTACCAGTAGTCGCGCAAGGTATAAGGTCAAAAAAGCCGAAATTGAGCAAATTTGTGGGGTATGCGTATAATTGGTGTGAGTAATTACTGGGTATCAATCGGGCGGATTGACTGGGCTAGTGCGATATTGCTTTAGATCGGTATGCGA
>PVMK01123541.1_pt1 | contig 18615 bp, 18 predicted proteins | sample 1853481 | NCBI WGS metagenome assembly PVMK01 (sample SAMN08533507, study PRJNA380276) | Marine sediment metagenome, whole genome shotgun sequencing project. | reverse complement strand
TACGCCGGGATCTACTAAATCTTGTTGGCTACCATCAAAGCCTCACTCATCGCAACTTCTACAGTGCGCGGTGCAACACAGTCACCAAGGCTAAAGAATTCGACATCGTCCCGTTTCCTGGTGTACAGCTGCGCTCAGGGCCGCATAACCCGGTACGATGCTGTCATCGAGGTTCCGCAGGGCATCACTCCCGACTCCTAGCAAGCCGGATTCGTGTACCGGGGTGCCACCGGTGATTTGCAGGCCAACCCCGTTGCGTGCATAGGTACGATGATAGGCGATATAGCGATCACCCGGCTTGTTGTTCTCGGCAAAGCCCGGCACGTGGGCCGAAACCAGGATTCGGTTGCGAATCCCGGTTTTGCCGATTTGCAGCGGTGAGAGTAGATGTGGAAATTTGTTCACCGGGGTTAGTCTGTTATATTTCTGGTGGTACCGCCGACCGTTACGCTTGCTTTCTTTGTAGGGCTGTATTCAACCAGTAGCCGGGAAGGCGTACCCATGTCGAATCCCTGTAATATCTCGAAATTATCCTCACACTGCCATTCAATATCTCTCAGATAGCCAGCCAGGGCCGCGGCAGCCGCACCGGTTGCCGGGTCTTCGATCACACCGCCGAAGGCAAAAGCGTTACGCGAATGAAATAATGTGCCCGACTCGTTAAATAGCAGGCTGATCGTTATCCAGTCCTGTTCGAGCATAATCGATTTAACCGCATCGAAGTCATAGCTCATGTTCGCGAGCGTGTTTCGGTCGTTCAAAACAACGATTAGATGTCGCGCGCCTGCGAATGCAATGCTTGCGGGAAAATCCGGATTCAAATCTGCGCGGGATAAATGAAACAGCCCCAGGATAGTATCGACTAATTCTTGTGGTGCGGATTTCGACCAGGTCCGTGGAGCCTGTAACGCCACTCTAAAATTGCTCTCGTCGGCTTCGACGCTAATCGATATTTCACTCTCGTTGAGAAAAAGCCGGTACTCGCCGACTCCCGACTGCTCACCGAGTACCGCACCACTGGCAATAGTGGCGTGACCACAAAATGGCACCTCTCGCTCTGGCGAAAAATATCGCACCCTCCAGCCGCCCTCTACCGGTGTTAAAAAGGCCGTTTCAGAATAACCGACCTGTGCCGCTACCTGGAGCATTACCTCATCGGCGGGCATTTCATCGTTGAGCACAACACCGGCCGGGTTACCCCCCTCGTTATTATGCGAGAAGGCTGCAATTTTTAAAATATTCATAATCTTTATCGTGCCTGTTACGAATAAATCCGAAATAATAGGCTATCCCCTGGTTCACTCGAAATATAACTGTTCGAGCAAACTCCACCTGATCGGAACTATCATGAGTAAAGCGACAATAAAATTCAATTTTAAACAGAAAAAAGTCCTGATTACCGGCGGCACCTCCGGCATGGGCGAAGCCACCGCAATCGCGTTCGTAAATTCAGGCGCCAGGGTAATGATTAGCGGCCGCAACAGGGATCGGGCCGAAGCGATCATCAGCCAGTTGCGTAATGCGCCGGGAAGCATTGACTTCATCCAGGGAGATATTTCACTGAGCGAGGAATGTAACCGAATCGTCGCGCACAGTAATAAATCGCTCGGTGGTCTCGATATCGTCGTTAATAGTGCCGGCATTATCTACCATGCAACCGCCGAAGAGACCTCGGACTCACAATGGAATGAGACGATGAACGTCAACGTCAATGGTATGTTTTATATCTGCCGCGCGGCAATCCCGATTTTGAAAGCCAGGGGCGGCACTATCGTCAACATAGCATCCGATGCCGCCCTTACCGGCAGTCGTCACCTGACCGCCTATTGTGCCAGTAAAGGCGCGGTATTGCAGATGACCCGCGCGATGGCGCTCGACTATGCAAAAGATGGTATTCGGATAGTGCCTATCTGCCCCGGTGATGTCGACACACCGATGCTGCGAGGCGAATTTCGGGATCGGGGGATAGATGCAGAGACAGGACTTGACGAATCGGCCCGGGGCGTTCCGTTGAACCGGGTATGCAGCGCCGAAGAAGTGGCGCATATGGTTCTATACGCGGCCAGCGATTCGGCGCGATTTATTACCGGTTACCCGTTGGTGCTGGATGGAGGAAACCGGGCCTGAAAAAGGAGTTAGCTCGAATATTGTACGAAACCTGTGCGATTATTCTTCGCGGCCCGGTAGCCTGGCCCTACATATTATTGCGACTGGTCTGCGTTTTTTCCCTGAATAGTCCCGTAAGCTGATTTAATCGCCAGTATATCCTTGTCTATATCTCCGCCAGGATAAAAACTTTCCAGGAAACCCGCTTCCTTTTTAGCATAATCGAGATAACCCGGGACAATGGGTACTTTCGCACCTGCGGCTATATGATAAAAACCTGTTTTCCACTTCTCAACCCGTGATCGGGTTCCTTCGGGAGCCACCCCAATCACCAGCTCGTCTGATTGTTCAAATGCTTCGATGGCCTGCTGAACGAAATCATGTGTCTTACTTCGGTCAATCGGTATACCGCCCAGCCATTTCATTATCGGACCCGCCGGGCCCTTGAATAAACTGTCTTTACCCAGCCAGTAGATTTTCATGCGAAAAATGATACAAGCCGATAATCCGAGCGGGAAATCCCAGTTACTGGTGTGGGGATAGGCAATAACGACGAACTTGCGCGCATTCGGAGGCCTCCCCTTAAGTTTCCAGCCCGCAAGGCGCAACCCAAGCCAGGCGATCGCGTAAAATAAGTGAAACACGACCGGGGTGTTAAATATGATACGTCGATTCAAGAGTGCTTCCTGCCTTATTAATGGTGTTCAAACGCGTCGGTCATGAAACCCGGGCAGTAATTTTCACCCTACCTGACATAACCAACAATTGAAATGAAGTGACAGATGGAGCCTGTCAGAACAAAAAAATGCCAGATGCCATGCGCGTGGGTCAATTTACCCATCTTGTCCAGAATATAAAAAACCACCCCGGCACTGTAGGCCAGACCACCTGCGGTCAGCCATAGCAACCCTGTTTCCGGCAGTGCGGTTTTGAGGCTGGCGAAGTCGAAAGTACAAGCCCAGCCCATGCCAAGGTAAATTATCATCTGACCGATTTTTACAACGCGGCCGGATAAAAAAATCTCACTCAGTATTCCCGCCACCGCAAGCGACCAGATGATGCCCATGATCAGCCAGCCATTGGCATCGCGCTGGGTGACCAGCATATAGGGGGTGTAGGTACCGGCTATCAGCAGGTAAATCGAAATGTGGTCGAAAATCTGAAACAGGTATTTGAGCCTGGGAGTGCTAAAACTGTGATACAGGGTCGACATGGTATAAAGCAATACCATCGAGATGCCAAACACACTGAAACTGGTAAATACCCAGGGGTCACGCGTCTGAACAGCCACGCTAAGCAAGGCCCCGAGCCCGATCAGCGCAAGCGCCGCGCCTACCAGGTGGCTGATGCTGTTTAGTTTTTCACCATAATACATCTGGTCAGCTCTCTTTTTGAATCTTTTCGGCCGAATAAATCGAATTTTTTATGATCACACCGACCACAAATAACAATGCAGACAACACCCACGTGATCAGGAGATACCAATAGTTCGGGGTCAGCTTTTTCCATCAGGCTCATCATCCACAATATTAATGCGAGCGTCGGAATAAACAGGGCGGCCAGCACCAGGCCGAGGTAATAACAGATCTCACTGGCGACCCATAGGTAACCATAGTTGCCTGCTACCCGATTCATGTTTCAAAGGTAAATAAACATCAGAAAAGCCGAGTGAGCCCGCATGGCCCAGTGATTTGAAACCGGGTGAAGTTCAATTGCCGGTAATTAAAGCGCCTTGATCAACAGATCCAGGCTTTCCTTGGCATCGCCGAATAGCATTTTCGTGTTTTCTTTCACGAATAACGGGTTGTCGACGCCGGCGTAACCTGCAGCCATACTGCGCTTCAGCACGATAGTGGCGTCACTTTTCCATACTTCGAGTACCGGCATACCCGCGATCGGGCTGTCCTCGTCTTCCTGGGCAGAAGGGTTTACCGTATCGTTGGCACCGATGATGATCGATACATCAATGTTGGGGAAGTCGTCGTTAACCTCGTCCATTTCGAACACGATGTCATAAGGCACATGCGCTTCTGCGAGTAACACGTTCATGTGGCCCGGCATACGGCCCGCGACCGGATGTATGCCGAAGCGAACATTAATACCTTTGGCCATTAACATTTTTGCAATTTCCGACACCGCGTGTTGCGCCTGTGCCATGGCCATGCCATAGCCCGGCACAATCATGACTTCGCTGGCACTATTGAGCAGGTACGCGGTTTCCCCGATATCGATGGTCTGTACTTCACCCTGCTCGCTAGTGACCGATGGACTCGACGAGCCACCCGAGGTTCCGAAACCGCCGGCTATGACGCTGATAAAGTTACGGTTCATCGCCCGACACATGATATAACTCAGGATCGCACCGCTACTGCCGACCAGCGCACCGGTGACGATGAGTAAATCGTTCGACAGCATGAAACCGGTTGCGGCCGCTGCCCAGCCTGAATAGCTGTTGAGCATCGAGATAACCACCGGCATATCGGCGCCACCGATGGCGGCGACCATATGGATACCGAAGACCAGCGCAATAATCGTCATCGCAATTAACATGAATTGCGCATCGGCATGATTTTCCGCACCGACGAATTTGACCGCGAATACTGATGACGCCAATAAACAGCGCCAGGTTGAGCCAGTGTCTGGCGGGTAGCAATAACGGCCTGCCGCTAATGATTGCGCTGAGTTTTCCGTAGGCGACCACCGAACCGGTGAAGGTAAGCGCGCCGATACAGATGCCGATGAAGATTTCCACATCGTGGACAGTTTTTTCCGCACCGATATATTCGATGCCAGGATCCAGAAAATTAGCGAAACCGATCAACACTGCCGCGAGGCCGACAAGACTGTGCAGTATCGCCACCAGTTCCGGCATCTGTGTCATTTTCACGCGACGCGAGAGTATGAATCCTGCGACACCCCCGACCAGCATGACCGCGATCAGAATATTGTAATTTTTACTGACGAAGGCGAAAATGGTAACCAGTACCGCGATCGTCATTCCGATCATGCCGTAGTAGTTACCGCGCCGCGCCGACTGGTTATTTTTTAGTCCACCGAGCGCGAGGATAAACAGGATCGCGGCACCGAGATAAGAGACATTGATCAGGCTTTCAGACATGCGGGCTACCCTTTGAACATTTGCAACATACGCTGCGTAACTGAAAAACCACCAATGATATTAATACTGGTAATGAACAGGGCAAACACCGACAGGTACATTATGGTGGGATTATCAGACGAAATCTGGGTCAGCGCACCGAGAACAATGATACTGCTAATCGCGTTAGTCACGCTCATCAACGGCGTGTGCAAGGCCGGTGTGACATTCCAGATCACCATGTAACCAATAAAACAGGACAGCACAAAAACTGTGAAATGCGCCATGAAGGATGGCGGTGCTACCAGCCCGAGGCCTAAAAATACCAGTCCACCGATAATCATCGGCAACAATGCGCTTTTCGCCACTTTTACCGCTTGCGAAGGTGGCGTCACCGGTTTTACCGGCTCGGATTCGGTACTAACCGCTTGCCCGCCAAACGACGGCTTTCGACCGGCCGACACTTCAATTGGCGGGGGTGGCCAGGTGATCTCACCCGCATTCACCACGGTGGCGCCACGCACCACTACGTCTTCCATATCGACCAGTATATTGCCGTCTTTCTCGGGGCACATTTCCTCGATCAGGTTATATATATTGGTCGCATACAATTGGCTCGACTGCGCGGCCAGACGGCTGGGCAGATCCGTGTAGCCAACAATACTGACGCCGTGTTTTACGGCTACCTTGCCGGGCACCGTGAGCTCGCAGTTACCCCCCTGTTCGGCCGCCAGATCAACTATGACACTACCATCGCGCATGCTTTCCACCATTGCACTGGTGATCAACTTCGGCGCGGGTTTACCGGGGATCAATGCAGTAGTAATAATAATATCGACTTCTTTTGCCTGCTCGGCGAACAACGCCATCTCGGCATCGATAAACTCCTTGCTCATCACCTTCGCATAGCCGCCTTCGCCACTACCATCTTCTTCGAACTCAAGTTCGAGGAATTCGGCATCCATGCTCTGAATCTGGTCTTTAACCTCCGGTCGCGTGTCAAATGCACGAACGATTGCACCCAATGACTTGGCCGTACCAATAGCCGCGAGACCGGCGACACCGGCGCCAATGACCATCACCTTGGCAGGATCAACCTTGCCGGCAGCCGTAATCTGTCCGGACAAAAATCGACCGAATTTACTCGAAGCCTCGATCACGGCGCGATAGCCGGCGATATTCGCCATCGAACTCAGGGCATCCAGTTTCTGCGCTCGCGAGATGCGCGGAATACTATCCATCGACAGGGCGGTTGCACCGCGAGCGGCCAGTTGTTTGAGCATTTTTTCATTTTGAGCTGGCCACAGAAAACTGATGAGTCGACAGCCGGCAGGCATCAGGTCGATTTCGTGCTGATTGAGTGCCGGATTCTGTTGCGGCGGGCGTACCTTGATTACCAGGTCCGATTCAGCCCAGGTCGATTGTGCATTTTTGCTGATTTTGGCACCCGCATCCTGGTAGGCCTTGTCAGAAAAATTGGCGCCGGCGCCGGCACCGGATTCGACTATCACCTCGAAACCGAGTGCGATTAGTTTTTCTGTAACCTCGGGTGTGGTCGCGACTCGCTTTTCACCCACATGGATTTCTTTCAGTACACCTATTTTCATAATTAGTCTGGCCCGACTGTTTTGTTAGTGAATCAGGGACTTGCCTGATTTCCTGTGAAACCCTATTCTGCCCTAAATCCAGTAGCGATACCCAATGAAAATCTTAAATCATATTATTAAACAGGCTTGTGCCAAATCAAATTCGATCGTTTTAGCTGAGGGTGATGACATACGCGTCATCGAGGCTGCAGTACGCGCTACGCGGGAGGGCATCGCGAAATGCGTACTGATTGGGGACCCTGAAACTATTGGAAGCCTGGCGCATGAGGCAGGGATTTCACTCGGGGATATTCGTATCGAGGATCCAGAGTCTTCGACCAGGACAGCTGGCTACGCACAGAATTTACTCGATCTACGCGCTAAGAAAGGTATGACAATGGAACAGTCCCAACAACTGGTGCTGGATCAGCTGCACTTTGCCAACCTGATGGTGCGGGCCGGTGATGCCGATGGCACGATTGCCGGTGCTCGATATACCAGTGGTGACTGCGTTCGGGCGGCCCTGCAGATTATCGGTGTCGCGCCCGGCATTAATACAGTGTCGAGCTTTTTCCTGATGATATTTGAAGCCGAACACCACGAGCCCAAACAGGCAATGCTATTTGCAGATTGTGCATTGGTGGTGGATCCGAGCGCCGAGCAACTGGCAGACATTGCAATCGCCACGACACAAAGCGCGCAACGACTACTCGAGCGGGACCCCAGCGTCGCCATGCTGTCGTTTTCGACCAACGGCAGCGCTGATCATCCAATGGTTGACAAGGTGCGTGAGGCAACCGAATTAGTTCGAAAAAGCAGTCCACAACTGGCGATCGATGGCGACATTCAACTCGACGCCGCGCTTGTTCCCTCGATAGTCGAGCGAAAAATGCCGGATTCAAAAACCCGCGGCAATGCCAATGTACTGATATTCCCCGATCTGAACTCTGCCAATATCGGCTATAAGATCGCACAACGTCTGGGCGGTGCGATCGCAATCGGCCCGATCATGCAGGGACTCAATCACCCGGCCAACGATTTATCACGCGGATGCTCGGCCGATGATGTTTATTACCTGATAGCGATGACCGTGGTACAGGCGCAGGGTTAGATTGCTGACCCTCATCCCTGCCTTCTCCCAGGGGGAGAAGGAGGGATGAGGGTCAGCAATCTAACCCTGCGCCTGTACCACGGTCATCGCTATAAGGTAATAAACATCATCGGCCGAGCATCCCCGCGATAAATCGTTAGCCGGGTGAATGAAGTCTATCGATACGAACCTGTGCAGCACACTTTCCACTTGCGTGTATTTCTCGGCGCTCGATTATCCCTCACCCAGGGGGTAACTACTTCTCCCTCTGGAAGAAGGCCGGAAAAGCAAACCGGTACGAATGCCAGAGGCCATAATCCGGATGAATCATTAATCCGATCGGCGACTGGATGAGTACCTCGGCGCGTTTCGCCCATTGCAAAAATGGATAATAAGGGGGCCCCTCGAAGGGATAAATAGGCGTTGCCCCAATCGCGTCCGCCACCTGCTCGGCGATACGCCTGCTCCAGCGGTCGAGTGGATCGGGCTGCCCGTCCTGGTACTCAGGCGACTGGCTGAAGACAGGCCAGTAAGATGATCCGATATTACCGACCAGGGCAATCGAAACATCACTATCTGTATCGATCTGAAGTGCTTTGAGTTCTTCGGTGGGAAGGGTTAGCACACCACGCAGATGAAGGCCGTAAGTCTTGAGCCTGGCAGCGAGGTGGTTCGAATTCATACGGGTCAGGTTTGCCAGTCGCAGGCCGGGCCGATCGCGGTGGCGATAATCATTGATTCGAGGAATAGTTCGCCGTCAATCTCGTCATTGACATGGATATCCTCGTAACTCAGCGTCACCTTCGGGTCCTTGGCACCAGCATCGAGTGCCTTGCGTTCGGCTTCCTCTACGACGATTGCCTCGGCACAACGTTTAGCCGCGGCCAGCGTATCGAAATGTTGCGGCTGATCGTTGTTGAACAGGCAAAACGTACCGTGTTGAGGCTGTGTTACAGTCACCTGGGCGCGCTGGATTACGCTACCCATCACCGCTCCAAATGCATTTGCGACATCGGCATGATCAGGCAGATGCAGGCCGATGTTCATTGACTCGGCGACGTCGCGATAATAACTGGAAGCGGGAGCACCCACTGCCACTATCGGATAATCACCAGCGAATTCGACTTTAAACAATGGTTTCGACTTGCCTTTGTGCCCGCCTTTCAGCACCATTTTGGTGAGTATATCGGTAACGCCGCGGGTGCGGGAACTTTGCGAAGCTTCGGACTCATTCAGCCCTACTTCGATCAGGGTACGGCTGATTGTCGACTTTACCAGCTCGTATACTTCTTCGCAGGCTTGCTCGGTACCATCGGCTCCCCAGTTTCCGTAGCCATAGAGATAGCGTATCTGCCGCATCCAGAGCCTCGCCGATATTCGGCGGCCGGCTGGCTCCAGTGCGAATTAATTCCGAGTACATGCACCGCGTCGGAAGGCGTAAACCCGCTATAGATGGCCAGACCGAGGCGCTTCAGGCGAGCCATCGCACGAGCATAACCGCGATCTTCGAGCAGGATGGCATCGAGTTCAACTGGCGCATCGCGCAGCGAATCCCAGGCCTCGCGCTCGACCTTGTTTAGTTGTTTGAGCAGGGCCTGATTATTTTCCAGGCGCATCACGAAACGATTACTGCTTGCGCTTACCATCCCCGATAGCTGTGCTTCGAGTTTGGGAATAACCTCTGGATATAAATGTGCGAGCAGGCTGGTCGGCACCACCCGTCGCGGTCCGATCACCAGACCCTTATGTCCACCGAAACGTACCTCGCTATCACCGCCGAGGCCTATCGAATTCACCCGCACCGCTTCGATCATCGGTTGCCAGTCACCGATGGTGGCACCGTCTTTACAGAGTTCCGGCTGTCCGTTGCTGATAATCGCAATGTCGGTCGTGGTTCCGCCCATATCGGCGACAATGGCGTTTTTTAAACCACTCAGCTCGCAGGCGCCAATGACGCTTGCTGCCGGGCCGGACAACACCGTGCCTATCGGTTTCTCTATCGCATTCGCCATACTCGCGAGCGAACCGTCACCTTTTACAATCATCAGCGGGGCGCTGATTTTGTGTCGATTAAGTATGGCCGTTACCGATGCAATCAGTTCCCTGACCGGCGGCACCATGCGCGCGTTTAACGCCGCGGTTAATGCTCGACGCGGCGCGCCCAGACTCGATGCGAGTTCGTGCCCACAGATCACAGGCATGCCGGTTATCTCGGTTACCAGGGCCTTGAGCTTATTTTCATGGCTGGAGTTTCGCGTACCAAACATGCTCGAAATGGCAAATGCCGATACCTGATCCTGCAGTTTGATAATGGCACTGCGGGCGCTATCTTCATCGAGCTGGTTTTGTTCCTTGCCTACCGCATCGAAACCACCCTCGAGTAGAACCACCAGTTGTTGCGGCAAGATATCAAGCAATCCGCTCGCCTTGACCTGAGCCGGGTTGTATCCGGGCAACAATACACAGACCGGTGCACCGAGACCTTCAACCACCGAATTGGTAGTCAGGGTTGTAGACAGCGATACCATCGTGATTTGCTCAAGCAACGGCGCGGGTAACCTATCGATTACATCGCCTATTCCCTGGGTTAAATCGAAGCGTGTGGTCAGGGCTTTTTCGGCCGCAACGATACACTTGTCGTCATCGACTAAAACCGCGTCGGTGAAGGTTCCACCGGTATCTATACCCAGGCGCAGGGACATTGATTCTACCTTTCTTATTACGATTTAAATTATAGATTAATAGGAATCTATAGTTGGATAAACACGACCTGTTGATATTACCCGGCGACATGTCCCGACTGGATTTTATACCATCATAGCCAGGCGCAGATCAATACCCGGTAGACAAGGGTTTTTAGCGGAGCGGGTCTTTAGTAAGATGGTAATTATTTATACCTGCCGATTCATGACCGACTCCTGTGTACTACCCGCTTTTAGCACCGACGAGGCAACTCGCATCGTCAGCGATCTATACGGCATCGAGGGCAGGTTACAACGCCTGGATGGCGAGCGCGATTTAAATTTCCTGGTGATTGCCGGTAGCGGTCGATTCGTATTTAAAATTGCCCATCGAGACGAAACCTACGGTATGCTCGAATGCCAGCACCAGGCACTGAAACGACTGGCTGCCGCTCGAGTCATGCCCGAGTCGGCATCGAGTGTCGAGTCACTCAACGCCAGGGTAATTGAAGTCATTACCGGTGAGACGGGTATTGACCATTATTGTCGGATATTGCACTACGTCGAGGGCCGCCTGCTATCCAGCGTAAACCCGCATACCCCAGAGCTATTGCAAGATCTGGGCGGGATACTGGCTCGAGTCGATGACTCGTTGCAGGATTTTAACCATGAAGTTTTAGACCGGCCGTTTATCTGGAATATGATCGATGCGTTGGCCACGCTCGAACGATTTAAATCACTGCTCGAAACGGACCGACAACGCGAAATAGTCGAAGGCTTTGAGAGCCTGTTTCGCGATAGCGTGCTGCGTTCGGGTGATAGCCTGAGACGGGCAGTGATTCATAACGATGCCAACGATAATAACCTACTGGTCGCCGGTGACAGCCCCTGTGAAATGACTATAAGCAGCATCATTGACTTCGGTGACATGGTGTATTCATGGTTAGCGGTCGAGCCCGCGGTTGCAGCAGCCTACGCCATGATGAAAAAAGACAAACCACTCGAAGCCGCCGCAGCGATTATCCGGGGTTATCACCAGGCCCTGCCGCTATTTAATAGTGAGATCAGGGCTCTATTCAGCCTAATTTGCATGCGACTATGCATGAGTGTATGCATCTGTGCACACCAGAAATCAATCCATCCGGATAACGAGTATTTGAAAATTAGTGAAAAACCAGCCTGGGAACTGCTGGAAAAACTGTTCAATGTCTCGCCAGAGACCGCGTCTCAGATGTTTCTCGAGGCCTGCGATATGAAGCCATAACTGGATTCTTAGGCCAATGGGTGTTTACGATAGCTCCCTGTCCGATAAATGATTAATCACCAATCCAGATATAACTCGCCAAATAGGCGCTTTTTGACCCATTCGGATCGGGCACAAGTAACAGGCGTAAATGCGACCCCGGAATGATATTGCTTCGTTCCAGTATCAGCTCGTAATTTTCCGGATCAAAGATACTAGTCACATTTTTGAAGCTCACCTTGATCATTTCATCGGCAAGCGCGAGGTATTCGGCTTCGACGCGCAGGTTAAAACAATAGGGTACTTCGGGGCACAAATTTTCGACAGACCCGATCAAATGCACCGACTCGACCGCCCGGCTGGTGACAGGGAATACAGCCAACATCCCGATCAACAACAAACTGCAATATAAACGACGTATTTCCATCAGGGCACCTTAAATAGTTCTGACTGCTCAAATCCGGTTAAGTGCCCCGTATATTAACTCAACACCCGTTTGTGATAACTAGCGCGATGCATATCGCAAATCTCCACACCGACACTCACCACGCTGGGCAGCATCGGCTCGATCTGCGCGAATATTTTTTCGTTCAAGTCAGCCTTTTGCGTGTCATCGCGGCCCGACAAAAGGCGTACGGTAACCTGCACAAACGAGTCCCGTGTCGAACCGGTCTGGTGATGTTGGCAGGGGTAAGCCCGCGTCTTGATATCGTATTCGGCAAATAATCCCGAACTCAATGCGCCTTGAAAAGTAGCCTCGATCAATTCCCGGATCGAGACCTGATCCGCAACGTCAGATGAATATTCAATAATACAATGTGGCATAAGGCACCTATTGGTATTAGGCAGGGGTCGTTCCTACAACCCTACTGCATTTCCACCATCCCTGGCGGTCATTCCGGCTCCACGGCCAAAATAACAAAATTTAACCAAATCTAAAAGTGCCTCGGGGATACGCGCTTTTTCCGCGATGGCGTTGTCTGCGTCGTGCTCAGGCGGTCGTGTATTGTTTATACACCCCCTTCTTGCGCGCGACGCATCCTAGCCCCACGAAAAAATCACGTATCCCCGAGGCACTTTTTTACATGTTGGGGTAATTTGGGCCTCCCCCTCCCTCCGGCACTACCCAGTTAATATTCTGACTCGGATCCTTGATATCACAGGTTTTACAGTGCACGCAGTTTTGCGCATTGATCTGTAAAGCGGGTTTACCGTCTAACTCGATGATTTCGTAGACACCTGCCGGGCAATAACGTTGTTCCGGTGCATCGTATTGTGCCAGGTTCAGTTCAATCGGAACGCTTTCATCCTTCAGTTTCAGGTGTGCGGGCTGGTTTTCCTCGTGGTTGGTTCCTGACAGGAATACCGATGACAGGCGATCAAACGAGACTTCGTTATCGGGTTTTGGATAATCGATTACAGCATAGTTTTCCATCTTGCCGATCTGTTCATGATCCTTATGATGCCCGAGTGTCCAGGGTGATTTACCGCGTAAGATAAACAACTCGAGTGCGCCATTGACGAGTCCTGCCCACAGGCCCTTCTGAAAAGCAGGACGGATATTACGAACCCTGTGTAACTCGTTCCACAGCCAGGATTTTTTCAGTTCTTCCGGGTAGGCTGTCGCTTCCAGAGCCGGGCCCGGGTTATCTTCATCATAGTCGGGCGTTAACAGTCCAAGCACAACTTCGGCAGCCACCATCGCCGATTTCATCGCGGTATGCGTTCCCTTGATCTTGGGAACATTGAGGAAACCGGCCGTATCGCCAACCAGCAGGCCGCCGGGAAAGGTTAATTTTGGTATCGACTGTATGCCACCCTCGGAAATAGCGCGTGCCCCGTATGAGATTCGTTTACCCCCTTCAAACACCGGTCGAATCCCCGGGTGATTTTTGAAGCGCTGGAATTCCTCGAACGGATTCAGGTGCGGATTTTTGTAGTCGAGGCCGATGACAAATCCGACCGCGACCTGGTTGTCTGCAATATGATATAAAAACGAGCCCCCGTAGGTATCGGATTTCAATGGCCAGCCTATCGTGTGCAGCGTACTCCCCTGGTCGTGCTGTTCGGGCTTGACTTCCCACAATTCCTTGATGCCGATACCGTAGGTCTGGGGTTGCACACCGTCGCGTAGCCCAAAGGTTTCCATCAGCTGCTTGCTCAGTGACCCACGGCAACCCTCGGCAAAAATGGTCTGGCGCCCGATCAGCTCAACGCCTGGTTCGAAATTATCGGTCGGCTGGCCGTTCTTGCCTATGCCCATGTCGCCGGTGGCGACACCGCGCACGGCTCCGGCTTCATCATAGAGAATTTCGGCGGCGGCAAATCCCGGGAAAATTTCGACACCGAGCTGTTCGGCCTGTTCGGCTAGCCAGCGGCAAAAATTACCCAGGCTGATGATGTAATTGCTATCGTTGTGCATCTGCGGCGGTGTCGGCATCGAGATCGCCCGGGATTTAGTCAGGTATTGAAACCTGTCGGACTTGACCGCTACCGACAGCGGCGCGCCCTTGTCTTTCCAGTCCGGTATCAGTTCATTCAAACTGCGTGGCTCGAGCACTGCGCCCGATAGAATATGTGCTCCAACCTCTGAGCCTTTTTCAAGAATACAAATCGTCAGCTCGCGTTCCTGTTGCTGCGCAAGTTGCGCAAGCCGGATACCCGCGGTCAATCCAGACGGGCCAGCGCCTACGATGACCACATCAAAATTCATGGCTTCTCTTTCCACAATAATCCTCGATTTAATAAACGATAACCCTGTTACGGGATTAATGGTATCAGGTTGTTGAAATTGTCTTAGTCCTTACGCCGAAAGGTAATCACTAACACATCTCGATAGGCTTCCGCATCTGGATCGAGCTGGGTAATCGGTGTTACCCCGTGATAAACCTTTTTATCGTTAACGATAGCCATGTCGAAAGTATTCAGCATAGTGAATTCACCAAGCAACTGGTTATCCAGATTGTAAATTGAAGTGGCACCGCTTTCGATATTAACCCGCTTGATCATTACCACGATGACAAAATCAACGCCATCGCGATGCACACCCTCGGGCGTCGGGTTACCTTTCTGACCGTCGCGTGCTTCGATCCGAAACTGGTGCAACTCGATATGCCAGGGGTGAATACCCGACACCAGGTTGAACAAATGAGTGCCAAGGTCGAGCAAGGCACTCAGTGTCCGGCTATTTAACAAATCGACCAGTATGGGTGCGAAGTAACGCGCAATACCACCATTCATCGAATTGTATTCGAGGGTCTGGTAATGGGGTTGATAGGGCATCAAAACCGGTGCATCGGTCGATTCATGGGTTGCAAAAATTGCATGACGGCGTTTTCGATAGCGCCCGCCGTCGGCCATGTATTGATCTTCTTCGAGGCTGTTCCAGCTGTCGAGAAACAACTGGTCGTTACCGATTCTGGTGTCGGCAATGCTCGACAGTAATTCGATAACCTGGGTCGATTTCAGGTACAGGAAATCCTTGTTAATTAATATTTCCCGGATTTCATCGAGCACCAGCGCGGGATCTCGAAGTCCATCTTTTAAGGCTGCAGAATTCACAATATTACTTCAATGATCAAGACACCCATGCCAGCGCATAATGCCGAAATTACCTGGCTGCTTAAGCCAGGACTTCCGCCCGCGATTTACTCGGTGCAACCTGGGCCGGTAAATTACCCAGTGCGACATCGATCGATGCGACGATTTCATCGATTTCGGCCTTGCTACATATCAGGGCCGGGCTCAAACACAGGGTATTATTAAACTCGGGTATACTACGATTGGTACGTCCGATCATGACACCCTGTTTCAGGCAATCGGCAACCACCGCCGCCGCTACCGATTCGGCAACCGGCTCCCGCGTAGCCGGTTCTTTCACCAGTTCGGCACCTACAAACAGCCCCTTGCCACGGACATCGCCAATAATCGGGTACTTTTGCTGCAACTCGCGCAACTGATCCATCAGGTAGTCACCCATCTTGTTAACGTTATCGAGTATATTTTCATCTTCGATAATACGCATATTTTCCAGTGCTGCCGCCGGTCCGGCGGCGCAGCCACCAAAGGTACTGATGTCACGGAAGTAGTGCATGGTATCGGCCGGTTCGGCGAGAAACTCGTTGAACAGGTCTTCGGTGGTCACAGTTACGGAAATAGCCGCGTAACCACTCGCAACGCCTTTCGCCATCGTGACGATATCGGGCTTGACGCCAAAATGCTGGTAACCAAACCATTTGCCGGTGCGTCCCATGCCGCAGACTACTTCGTCGATATGCAGTAACACACCGTATTTCTTGCAAATTTCCTGGATGGTTTCAAAATAGCCTTCGGGCGGCACAATTACACCACCGCCGGCCGTTACCGGTTCCAGGCAGACCGAACCGATCGTATCCGGGTCTTCACGCAATATTATTTTTTCGAGTTCACGCGCCGATTGCACGCCGAAATCAGGATCGTCGCCATTGGCCGAGCGGTAGGGCAGGCAGTGTGGCATCTCGATAAATCCCGGCGTAAACGGGCCATACTGATCTTTTCGCTGCGACTGACCACAAGATGAGAGAGCAGTTATCGTGGTTCCGTGGTAGTCACGATCACGGAAGATAGTCCTGTGTTTTTTGCCATCGTTTTTCATTGCGGCAAGCTGGCGTACCAGCTTGTAGCCCTTTTCATTGGCTTCCGAACCCGAGTTCGAATAGTAGACCCGGCTCAGGCCCGGCATCTTTTCGATCAATTTATCGGCGAACTTTGCACCGGGAATATTACCGGCTGAATTGGAGAAATAGCACATCTTTACCAGCTGATCGCGTACCGCGTCGGCAATACTCTCGCGACCGTAACCGACGTTCACGGTCCACACACCGCCCGAAACCGCGTCCAGGTACTCGCGTCCGTTAATGTCTTTAACGCGCATGCCCTTGCCTTCAACTATCACCATCGGGTCGGTCGATTGCAGTGGTTTATGCTGGATTAAATGGTGCCAGACATGGCTCTTGTCGTTGCTGACTATTTCGCTTAAATCATTCGGTTTCATTGCACTCTCCACGGCTCTGCATGACCTCTGGAAACACTCCAGGAATTAATGCCATGCACTACAAATTTCGGTATTCGCTCCTGTACTCCTTCAGTGAGATTTCTTTATGAGTACCAGTTTGAGCGAAAGGTCTTCCAGCTTAAAGCTAATTTTATTCTATCACGATACAATAGGGCCAGAAGACGCCTATCGATGATACCAAATTGACTGTTCCTGACCATGACCAGTATTAGAACAAAAACAAAATACCGCGGGCAAGACCAGATGATGTGGAACCGCCTGTTCAAACTATCGCGTGACCGTAAGATCAGCTACCAGCGCCAGTTACGCGAAGTCATTGTGTCCGCGATACTCGACGAAAAATTACCGCTGGAAATTCCCTTGCCATCATCACGCGAACTGGCAAAACACCTGGGAGTTGCGCGTAATACGGTAGTTTTGGCTTACCAGCAATTAATCGATGAGGGCTATTTGGTATCACGCGAACGCAGCGGTTATTACATCGATAAAACCATGCTCAGCGGTCGCGTCAAAATCAAGCCAGTCATTCACCCTGACGATGCAGTCCAGCCCGACTGGGACCATCATATTAAATTCAGACCGTCACGCCAACGCAATATCGTTAAACCAGTAGACTGGAAAAAATATCAATATCCATTTTTATTTGGCCAGCTCGATCCGGCACTATTCCCGATAGCGGACTGGCGCGACTGCTGTCGGCAGGCGCTTAGTGTCAGTGATATCCTCGATGTCACACCCGATAGAATCGATACCGATGACCCGTTGTTAATCGAGCAAATCCAGGCGCGCATCTTACCGCGCCGGGGCGTATGGGCCTCGCGCGACGAGATCCTGATTACCATGGGTGCGCAACAAGCGCTATACATTCTGGCCGACCTTTTGATTAACAGGGACAGCCGTATCGGCATCGAGAATCCGGGTTACGCCGATGCACGCAATATTTTCTCACTCAAGTCACCCAGCGTTGTGCCGCTCGATGTCGATGAAAACGGGGTCATTCCGGGTAAGCAAGTCAATAGCTGTGAATTTATTTATCTCACCCCCAGTCATCAGTCTCCTACCACAGTGACCATGCCGATCGAACGCCGCGAGCAGTTTTTGAAAGACGCCAGGGCACATGATTTTCTTATCATCGAGGATGACTACGAAAGCGAAATCAATTTTGTCAGCGAACCAACTCCTGCGCTTAAGAGCCTGGATAGTGATAACCGGGTAATTTACGTCGGCAGCCTGTCGAAGACACTGGCCCCCGGTCTGCGCATTGGTTACATGGTTGGATCACCCGCTTTAATAGGAGAGGCCCGGGCTCTGCGGCGACTGATGGTGCGCCATCCGCCCGCTAATAATCAGCGACTGGTCGCTCTTTTCCTATCGATGGGGCACCATGATTCGCTGATCCACCGCCTAAGCCGGACCTACCAGGAACGCTGGGAAACGATGGGGGATGCACTGAATCGATATTTACCCGAATCGACCCGCATTCCGTCTTTTGGTGGCACATCTTACTGGGTAAAAGGACCCGCTCAACTCGATGGCCGTGAACTGAAAAAAAACGCCGAGGAAAAGAGTATTCTAATCGAGTCAGGCGATATCTGTTTCATGCAGTCCAGCCCGCCCTTGAACTTTTTCCGACTGGGTTATTCTTCGATTGCGGCCAAACAGATTGAACCCGGGATCAAGAAACTCGCCGGGCTGATCCACGAGATGATATAAGGAACCTCTGATCAATTCATGAATGAACGCGTTGTGCCCAAAATGA
>PVMK01124306.1_pt1 | contig 18618 bp, 16 predicted proteins | sample 1853481 | NCBI WGS metagenome assembly PVMK01 (sample SAMN08533507, study PRJNA380276) | Marine sediment metagenome, whole genome shotgun sequencing project. | reverse complement strand
AATAAAAGTAATACCTACTTCTCGTTGCAGGGTCTGGAGCTCAATTTGCATTTCTCGACGAAGCTTGCGATCCAGTGCGGTTAATTGGTTCATCATACAGCTCACGAGGGCTACCGGACTGGACTATTTGTCCTTCTCGCATGATGCAGATGCGATCGCTCATCGATAGTGCCTCTTCCTGGTCATGAGTGACCAGAATAAAAGTAATACCTACTTCTCGTTGCAGGGTCTGGAGCTCAATTTGCATTTCTCGACGAAGCTTGCGATCCAGTGCGGCTAGAGGTTCATCAAGTAACAAACAGGTCGGATGGTTAATGAGCGCACGAGCCAAAGCCACTCTTTGCTGCTGACCACCCGATAATTCCCAGACTCTTCGTCTACCGTAACCACTTAGTCGGACCATTTCCAGGGTCTCATCTACCCTTTTGGCTATATCCTGCGTGCTTGGCTTCGGGTCCCGCTGACGTAGGCCATAGCCAATATTTTCAGAAACGTCCATATGCGGGAACAGGGCATATTGCTGGAACACCATGTTCACCGGTCGCTTGTGGGGCGGGATCCCGACAACCGACGCGCCGCCGATAAAAACATTACCCTCGGTGGGTTGGTCGAAACCGGCGATCAGGCGTAGCGAGGTTGTTTTACCGCAACCGGACGGGCCCAAAAAGCTGAAGAAAGACCCGCGTTCGACGGTCAGAGACACGTCGTCTACTGCTACAACATCATCGTAACGTTTCGTGACCCCACGAAACTCGATATCGATTTCTCGTGAATCACTAGATTGATTGGGCAATTCGCTTCCCCAACACAGCATTTATCCCCGCTTTGTAAATTGTTCTTGGATTTTATAGGGCAAAAAGTCTACCATGTGTATCGAGTAATTGTATACCGTATATCTTATTTAAGGTATATACCATCAAAATGAATAATTATAACAAAATTCTTTTCATATACTTAGTAGGGACAGTTTATTAATGGCGACTAACCCCAGGTGGATAAAAAAAATTGACCTGGGTAATGCTGTCTGGATATCTCTGTTATCCGAATGTATTGACTCCATCGATACCGAGGAATTTCCCGTGATCCTGGTCGAGGCTCTCAAATCAATTGCAGATTTCGATTATTCGGTTTCCTTCGCTTATCATCAAAAAGAGAAGCCTATCTGCCTTTACCATACATTTTCGCCGGCCCATCGTGTTGTATTTGTCGATGACTACCTGAAAGGGCCTTATCTTCTTGACCCATTTTTTAAAGCCTGCGGCCGCAAGGTCGATAGTGGACTATACCGGTTGCGTGATATCGCGCCTGATCGGTTCTATCAAAGTGAATATTGTCGATCTTACTACATACAGACAGGATTGGCGGAGGAGATTTGTTACACCTTTTATCTCCTGAATGGAGTGGCGGTGGTGATATCGTTGATGCGCTCGGGTGATAACTCACGTTTCTCAGCACGGGAGTTCAGGCTACTGGATAGCGTTGCCCCAATTGTTACTAGCCTGGCGCAGCGCCACTGGAAAGATCTACACAATAGATTCGAGGTCGAACCATCAGACCTGGAGACCGGTGAGCAGCATAAAATAATCGAGGATACGGTTAGTGCACTATTCAGCCCGAGAATTACGCCGCGAGAAACCCAGGTTGTCGCGCAGGTTCTCGAAGGACATTCTTCGGATTCGATTGCCAGGAGTCTGGGAATATCCGTGGGTACGGTGCGAATCCACCGTCGCAATATTTACGGGAAACTTCAAATATCATCGCAGCAGGAATTATTCTCGATCTTTTTTCAGAAAATTAAAACAGTGGGCAAATAGTGATAAGAATATTTATATTCCCGTGCCCTGAAACTTAACCGGACACAGGTGGTGCCAGGAAACGGGCGCAGCTGACCAGACATTCGCCTTAACATTAGAGTGGGGAACGTAACATGCCAAACAATAGTAATACCAGCCCAGTTCAACCCGATAACCGGCCGGGCCGGCTGGCAGGCAAGATAGCGGTAATCACTGGCGGTGCCGCGGGGATGGGGCGGGCCACTTCCCTGGCCTTTGCCAGGGAGGGCGCCAGCGTCGCCATACTGGATATCCAGAAAGAGGCCGGCGAAGAAGTCGTGCAGCTAATTCGACAAGGCGGGGGCACGGCTGAAATGATAGAAACTGATGTTTCCGACGCCGGGCAGGTGGATGCCGCCTTTGACAGGGTCATCGAAACTTTTGGAGCCTACAACGTCCTTTTTAATCACGCCGGTACCATTACCGTGAAAACCCTGCACGAAACGACCGAACAGGACTATGATCGTTTGATGGATATCAATGTCCGATCCGCCTTTCTGGTGTGTCGTCGTGCCGTCAGAGAGATGAGCGACAACGGGGGTGGTTCGATCGTGATAACGGCGTCGATTGCCTCGGAACTGGGTTTTGCACTCGAGTCTCTATATTGTATGACCAAGGGTGCCGTGCTTCAGCTCGCCCGCAGTATCTCGGTCGAGTATCGCGATCGGGGAATTCGCTGTAACGCTGTTTGCCCGGGGTTCGTCAAGACTGCTCATGGCCTGCGGGAGATTAGCGAACTGGATACCGCCGGCCAGGCCTGGGAGGAAGGGGCACTCGCCGAAGCCCAGGGCCGTATTTGCGAACCTGAGGAAGTTGCCTCGGCTGTTGTATTTCTAGCCTCGGACGAGGCCAGCTTTATTACCGGTAACGCCCTGTATGTCGACAATGGGTGGTATGCGAAAGGGTAGGAAACTCTACCCGCCTGCCGCTAGCAGGTATTTTTTCACATCTGTATCCATCAATCCTTGGTTGTTCGACCACTAGATGTGCAGACCACATTCACGCGTGAGGACAAAAAATCGAGATTGTTGTTCGCTCATACCTGGCTCGATTGGGCGGCTGGTATGGGTATCGCCAACCGATTCATACCCCATCATCGCCTTCCATGATTGATTGTACGGTGTTATTAACTGTCACTGCCTATCTCACTATCACTTTTCAATAAACGCGCGCTCGATCACATATTCCCCAAGATCATTTCTGCGGGTTTCACTAAACCCCAGATCAATGAGTATTTCAGTAAGGCTTTTCAGCATGCTCGGGCTTCCACATAGCATGAACCGATCGTCTTTCAAATTTAATGCCGGCGTGCCTATGTCTTCTATCAACTTGCCTGTTTCAAGAAGGCTGGTGATACGACCATAATTCTTAAAGGGTTCGCGCGTAACCGCGGGATAATAAATCAACTTTTCCTTGACGCTGTTTCCGAAATACTCGTTATGCATCAACTCATGGGTAATTAAGCGTTGATAAGTTAATTCATTGATATAGCGACAACCGTGAACAAGAATGACCTTCTCGAAATTTTCATAGACTTCCGGATCCTTGATGATCGATAAAAATGGCGCCAACCCGGTTCCAGTGCTAAGCAAATAAAGGTGTTTACCCGGCTTCAGACGGTCCCACAATAATGTTCCCGTGGGTTTTTTACTGACCAGCAATTGATCTCCTTCCTTGATATGCTGCAGACGCGACGTAAGGTCCCCATGCTGAACTTTGATGCTATAAAACTCCAGATGGTCTTCATATTGTGAGCTTGCCATGCTGTATGCGCGCATAAGCGGCCTGCCATCGACCTCCATGCCCATCATTGCGAATTCGCCGTTTCGAAAACGTAAAGAACGGTCACGGGTAGTCTTGATCGTGAATAAAGTATCGGACCAGTGATGGACATCGATTACTTTTTCTCTGTGTACTTCTGTCATTAATTTTTACCTGTTGTTTTATTGCTTATTAATTACCAAAGGTCTGGCTGGTTCAGACTCTACAACATTGCCAAGGCTGTGCACCTGACTAAAGTCAATAGTCCCATGCTCTGCAAAATTGCTGATAACCAGGACGCTATCAAATCCACAGGACAGTAGTGAAGCAAATTGATCCGGCAATATATCTCCAACAACTGTTAGTATCCCGCTATAGCCGAGTAAGCGGACCTGTCGGCCCAGGCTAAATATCCGACCATCATTGAAATCAATAGAAGTGATCACTATGCGGTCGAAATTACTGAGTGGTCCAGCCAATAATTCAATCGGCGAATCTGCGGAAACAACAAGTATGCTGGGCAATACGCCATCATTATCAAAATCATGGGCAATGGTTTGCCAATCTTTAATCGTGGCTGTATTTTCGGAAAAGTTGAAATTATCCATAAACGACCTCCTTGAATGAATCGATACCAATTCGATCCAGGGTGGTTAAAAAATGCTCCTGCTGGTCAATTCTTTCGCTGAGATAGTGACGAATTATTACCTCGACAGTGCTGGTGATCGAAGCCCGATCGACGGCAGGGCCCAGGCGTTTGCCAATCTGCAGTTTTTCATCGGCGCGTCCTCCCAGGGTGATTTGAAACCACTCTTCGCCCTTCTTATCGACGCCCAATATGCCAATATGACCAATATGATGGTGACCACAAGCATTCATACAACCCGAGATCTTGATCTGAATATTCCCCAGGGCCTGCAATTCACCTGGATCTGTAAATAGATTTTGAATTTCATGCGCGATGGGTATCGACGTGGTATTGGCGAGACTACAAAATTCGAATCCGGGGCAGCAAATGATGTCTTGTACTGTATCAATATTTGCCTCTGATAAATTGGTACTGGACAGTTCACGCCACAATGAAACAAGATTGCTATTGTGGACCAGCGGAAGCAGAAGATTTTGAGTGTGACTAGTTCGTACTAGTCCACCGCTATAATGGTCGGCAATATTTGCCACGAGCCGCATTTCGGTAGCAGTAATATCTCCAGGCGCCCGGTCGGGATGTTTGAGAGAAATATAAACAGCCTTGTAATTCTTGAACTTGGTGGCCAGAGTATTTTTTTTCAGCCATCGCGAATATTCATTTTTTTGATGACTTTCCAGGCTATAGCCATTCAACGGTATCGAGCGTGGAATCGCCGTTTCGAACCGATCTTTTATCGCCAAAATTCCGATAGTATTATGTGATAGTGATGCTCGGCTCAGATTATTAAAGACTAGCTCGACATTCGATTTAAAGGTTTTCAAGCCTATACTATTAACCAGTATCTTGATTCGCGCTTTATATTTATTATCGCGCCTGCCATTTAGATTGTAGACCCGGAGAATAGCCTCGAGATACCTTAACAGGTCTGATTTCGGTAGAAATTTTTTCATCAAACCTGCGACAACTGGCGTGCGTCCAAGCCCTCCACCCACATGAACTTCGAATCCAGTCTCCCCCGCTTCGTTATTTATCAATCTCAGGCCGATATCATGAGATAAAATTGCGGCCCGATCGGCGCTTGAGCCGGTAAATGCGATTTTGAACTTTCGCGGCAGATATTGAAATTCCGGGTGTATAGCCGCCCATTGCCGCACCAACTCGCACCAGGGCCGTGGGTCTTCTACTTCGTTTGCATCTATCCCTGCCAGATGATCACAGGTAATATTTCTTATGCAGTTGCCGCTAGTCTGGATCGCATGCATCTGAACAGATGCCAGTTCTTCCAGAATATCGGGCACCTGCTCTAATTGTAACCAGTTAAACTGAATGTTCTGCCGCGTCGTTATGTGGCCGAAACCTCTATCATAGGACTCGGAAATAGCAGCGAGCTTACGGAATTGCCTGGAATTCAGTTCTCCATACGGTATCGCAATTCTCAACATGGGGGCATATCGTTGAATATAGAGACCGTTCATCAGGCGTAGCGGACGGAATTGCTCTTCGCTTAAGTTCCCGCTTAAGAATCGGCGGGTCTGATCACGAAACTCTAATACTCGCTTGTCTACGAGTTCTTGATCTGTATTTGAATAGTTGTACATGGATAACGCTCTATAAAATAAATTTGAAAACCGATTAGAGAAACCTCTAATTTGAGTAGGTTTTCGGGGAGCGTTATTGTGAGAAGATTATATTGGGGGTTAAGTTACCAGCACTAGCACACAGCGACGCTCCCCGATGTACAGATATGACAGCACATAGGGTTTTTGCCGCAGGTGTTTAGTGAGGTGGTACTCATAAGCACTGGAAGATAGCAAAAAGAAGTATGACACGCAATAATTTTCTTCACCGGCTTCATAAAGGGAAATTATAAGCAGTTTTATATGATGACCTGGCCTTAATTGTTGTAGCACAGATGCCACAGGGATCGTGTCCGATCTTCATTTACGAACTCGTAGTATGGAGGTTTATCAAGTTCGGGTTGGGCTAGAGCTACGATGTCAAAATCGAGTCTTATGTCTACGCGAATGGTTCGCGTTGGAAATGGCCACTGGACATCGGTCAATCCATGGGTACGCAGGGTTACAGCCGACAGGGGCTGGCCGTCGTCGCCTTCCAGAGAACATTTAACATCCATCAATGCAGTAGTCGTACCTGGCTCAAGGTAGAAACGAGCCACTTCTCCGGAAGGCACCTGGTGTGGATGCGAATCCTCGTTCTGGATAAAGGCACGCGGCATGTCCCCGGCCTGAAAAATTGTCGTAACTATGAGTAGGTTAAATCCGAAAACGTATGACAGCGACTGGCGCATCAGATCCTCCTTGCGGGATACCCGTAATTAATAAATTACGAAATTACGGGGACACAATGAACCTTCCTCAGTTTAACCTATATGGAATGCCATTTGGAATCCCAGGTTACCGTGAATTGCGTACTGTGTCCCCGGAATTGGAATTGACAAAACTCAACACCTTGGTCATGCGAAGAAAAATGAATTACGATAACCAGGTTTAATGCATAACACCGTGGACTGAAATGCTTTTTAAATCACGACCCGATCTGACCTAAAGGCTTTGTCGAGGTACACTTGATACCTGATCAATTTTAATCTTGAATATTCAAACAAATCCACACCAGGAATGGGGAGAGAGAGAATTGGAACAGAAACCATATGACTACATCATCGTTGGCGCAGGATCGGCAGGGTGTGTCCTGGCAAATCGCCTGACAGAGGATTCAGAGACTTCGGTTCTTTTGTTGGAATACGGGGGCAAGGATAACAACATATTTGTGCAAATGCCGTCTGCGCTGCAGATCCCGATGAACATGTCACGGTTCAACTGGTTCTTTAAAACTGAACCAGAACCAAACCTGGACAACCGCCATGTTGACGTATCAAGAGGCAAAGGCCTGGGTGGTTCGTCATCGATCAATGGCATGATTTATGTTCGTGGAAATGCCTGTGATCTGGATCGATGGGAAGAAAAAGGGGCTACCGGCTGGGCGTATCGCGATTGCCTGCCCTACTACAAAAAATTCGAGAACTGCGCCTATGGTGAAGATGAGTACCGGGGAGGAAGCGGGCCGCTACATATCTGCAATGGCAACGGAATGAAAAACCCTCTCTACCAGGCTTTTATCGATGCCGGAAATGAAGCCGGATATGGAATAACCGACGACTACAATGGATACCGGCAGGAAGGAATGTCCAGGATGGACATGACTGTCAAGGGAGGTGTTCGCTGCAGTACGGCCAATGCCTACCTGAAACCGGTATTGCATCGCAAGAATTTGACTGTAGTCACCGAAGCCCTGGTCAGACGTGTCATACTGGAAGGCAGGAAAGCGGTAGCTGTCGAGTTTGAAAAAAATGGCAATACGCAACAAATCAAGGCAAACAAGGAAGTGATCCTTTCGGCAGGATCTATCGGTTCCCCTCACATTTTGCAGATGTCGGGAATTGGCCCCGCGAATGTGCTGAGGGACGCTGGCATAGATGTGCTTCATGAGTTGCCCGGTGTGGGCGAAAATCTCCAGGACCATCTGGAATCCGTCATCCAGTATGAGACGAAGCTTCCCGTTTCGTTGAACAGGCAGATGGGGTCCATCAGTAAGTTATTCATCGGGCTGCGCTGGATTCTGTTCAAGTCCGGTTTGGGAGCAAGCAATCATTTTGAATCCACAGGATTCATTCGCACCCATGCCGGCGTGAAGTGGCCAAACGTTCAATTTCACTTTTTACCTGCGGTCGTGCGTTACGACGGAGCGGGTAATTCCGGGCCGCACGGTTATCAGATTCATTTTGGTATCAACAGATTGCGTAGTCGTGGTTGGGTTCGTGCGAAGTCCAGGAATCCTCTGGAGAAACCGACAATCGTGATGAATCATTTCCAGGATCAACGCGACATTGATGATTACCGAATGGCCTTCCGCCTGACGAGAGAAATTGGAATGCAACCCGCATTTGACCCTTATCGGAAGAGGGAGATCGACCCCGGTGACCCTGTGCAGTCAGATGACGAAATTGACGCCTGGGTCCGGGCAAATGTTGAGACGGCTTACCACCCCACCTGTACCTGCAAGATTGGTGCGGATGATGATCCCATGGCAGTTGTCGATACGAAGTGCAGGGTCAGGGGTATTGATAGCTTAAGGATTGTCGATTCATCGATTTTTCCGACGGTTCCGAATGGCAATACGAACTCACCAACGATCATGGTGGCAGAGAAAGGCGCAGACATTATTAAGGGTAAAGATCCCTTACCGCCATCAAATGCCAAGGCCTACGTTGCGCCGGATTGGGAAACAAAACAACGTGAGGGAAAGGCTGCGAGACCAATATTGTAAATTCGAAAACTTTGGTATTTCCAGAAAGACTGGCTATAAGATATTTAATCGATATAAGGATTTTGGACCAAACTCTTAGCAGTATCTCTCAGTCCAAAAAAGACCAGGAGTCGAATTCAAGACGGAAAAGTAAACCCTCAAATTCCATTAACCTGAGTCGTATAACGACCCGAAAGAAACTCTCACCCGAAATGCAAAATAGTAAATGCGCCCACAGTTGTACCTGGATTAAACAGCCCAAGAATATATTCTAGTCATCCGCAGCAATATTCATCAATACCGGATTTCCAGGGCGAATATCGGCATATAAACAAATACCAAGCCAGTCAGACATGGTATTCGCCAGTCGTTTATTACCCTGAGTTTTTATTAATTTTTGTTGTTGTGCTGCCTTGATTTCAATATCACCCTCCCATATCTCCACCAGGTTACGTAATGTTGTGTTTATGTACAGGTCAACATCTTTACCGGGATTTTCAGTACAGACATCCACTTCTCTATTACTAACGATCAGCCACCAGTTTTTGAATGAAACCAGATCATCTAAGATGAAACAAAGTACGGTTTCACCGTCAGGGAGCATTTCTGTATCCAAACGTCGTTGGATATCCCACATCAGGAATTCAACATCGAGCTCGTCATCACTTAGTTGGCCTCTAGCCCAACGCATACCCCATATTGCCAGATGTTCTACAATCGGTGCCAGCTCCTTACCCGCTGGTGTCAAAAAGTAATCCAATCCCTTACGACCTACTTGTGCCTTGCGAATTACGATGCCCGCGCTTTCCAGTTGTCTGAGACGTTTGGTCAGCAGCGACGGAGAGATACGAGACAGGGCGCGTTGGAGTTCGCCAAATCGATGTGAGCCTAAAAGTAGTTCGCGCAAAATCAGTAACGTCCACCGCTCAGCGAGTAATTCGGAAGCTTTCGCAACCGGGCAGAACTGCCCATAGCTTGTCATAATATATTCCCATCGTTTTAATTGCTTGAATGTAGCGATGACTACGAATTAATTTTACTACATATTTTGTAGTCCAATGCTACATATTGTGCAGTATCTACTGTCCCTTTACCCCGCCTATGATTCCTCTGTCGACACGCCGTCGATTTTTCTTAAACAATTAACAGAGGTTTCATAATGAATACAGCAGAACAGACTGGCCATATTATTAATGATGTAGACACGGTAGAAGTCGTGAACCTGGCAACAAAAATCTCGCAAGACGAAGATTTCGGAAAATTCAAATTCCGAGCGAACAACCAGTGGATAAACGGCACCCGTAGTCGTAGTACCATCCAGGGCTTCTTTGCCGGCGGAAAAGAAAGAAGTGAACGTAAACAGGCACTTTATGTAGACGCCGACCAGCCTGCGTTTCTGGGTGGCGAAAACACTGCACCAAATCCCGTTGAACATTTATTGCATGCATTGAACAGTTGCTTGACCGTAACGCTGGTTTTTCATGCGGCCGTTCAGGGCATTCACCTCGAAACCGTAGAAACTTCCTCGGAGGGTGATATGAATGCCCGGGGGTTCTTCGGGATCTCGGAACAGGTTAACAAGGGTTACAAGCAGGTAAGAGTCAACATGCGCGTGAAATCGGATGCCGATGTCGAAACACTGACCAAATTGGCGATGTACTCCCCGGTTTATGAAGTCATTTCCAAAGCGGTTCCAGTCGATTTTATCCTGACAAAAATATAACCGGGGCTCATTCAACTCCCAGGTACACATTTGTCACTGGGAGTTGATACTTGATTTACTCATTCGGCAATTGTCGCCGAACTTCAGTTAACTTGTCAGTACCCTTGTCGAGCCTCGGTCTGATGGAATTTGATCAGGCGGCTGTCGCCAATGAAGAGGGCCGTGCCTGTGTAGAACCTATGCGCCCAGCATTGGATCAAATGCTATTCAGACTATAAATGTTTGGCTGCTTTGTTTTCCTCTCTTGTGCACAGCTAACCCGGCAACTACTATGAGACTGAGCGCCATGAATCTGTTCGTCCCGGATTCACGCTCGTACGGAACAATCGTCCTGAAAGGGCTTAAACTTCAACTGCTGCGATAACAAACATGGTAAATCACGTTAATAAAGCCGTAGTCAAAATAGAGAAAAACGACAACGTCTATTTCCTTAGGTGTAATGGCGAGTGGACTCTTGAAAATATTACAGCTGCTTTATCAGCGCTAAATAAGTTTGCTCAAACAATGGATAAAAAAAGCAATGTTAACTGGGATATTTCATCCGTTGAGAAATTTGATAGTGCCGGCATGATTGTGCTTCTGCACTATGTAAAGATATTTGAAGAAGAAATGAACACCGTTAACATAATTGGGGCCAATAGTACGCAAGAAAAAATGTTACAGATGTTCAGGGAAGATACGAAAAGCACCAATACATTGACGACTAAGGGATATTTTATTTCCAATATGTTTGAAAAAATTGGAAAGCATACTGTGTCGTCGCTCAGTGACATCGTCCAGTTTATCTCGTTTTTAGGAGAGAGCATTGTCTCTCTTGGTCATTACATCCTGCATCCATCATCGATCAGGTTCAAAGCAATTATAAAAAACATTGAAGAAGCAGGTGTCAGGGCCTTGCCCATAGTGGCATTAACCTCCTTTTTAATAGGCGTCGTGGTAGCCTACCAGGGTGCCGTTCAACTGGAAAAATTTGGCGCGAATATCTTTATCGTCGACATGATAGCTGTTTCTGTAACAAGGGAACTTGCGCCCCTAATCACGGCTATAGTAGTGGCTGGAAGAAGCGGATCATCTTACACGGCACAAATAGGTGTTATGAAAATAACCGAAGAGATAGACGCCATGAAAACAATGAGCTTCGACCCCTTCAGATTCCTGGTTTTACCCAGAATGATCGCCTTGATGATCGCGATGCCTTTGATGATATTTTTTGCCGATATTGTTGGGATCTTTGGCGGTATGTTTATAGCGGAAATACAGATGAACCTCTCTTATGCGGAGTTTATCCAGCGTTTACAGAAGGTGCTGGAAACGAAACATTTTTGGGTTGGTATTATCAAGGCGCCTTTTTTTGCATTTTTAATTGCGGCTGTCGGGTGTTTCCACGGATTTCAGGTCTCAAACGATACTGAGAGCATTGGACGATATACGACGATAAGTGTCGTCAATTCTATTTTTCTGGTGATCGCCTGTGATGCTCTCTTTTCAGTTTTTCTAACGGAGCTAGGAATTTGAAAAAGATAGTTGTTGATATGAAAAATGTCGTAACAAGATTTGGTGAAAACCTGGTGCACGACCATGTGAGTCTCAGTATTAACGAAGGTGAAATTTATGGATTGCTTGGAGGAAGCGGATCGGGTAAATCATCACTTCTAAAAGAGATGATTATGCTGCTTCGTCCAGAGAGTGGAAGTATTCAGGTGCTTGGCAAAGATGTACTAAATATAAGCTCACTGGAAGCAGAAGAATTGAAAAAAAAATGGGGGGTTCTTTTTCAGTCAGGTGCTCTATTTTCATCTTTGACCGTGGCTGAGAATATTGGTATCACTCTTAAAGAATATACTGACCTGCCTGAAGAGTTAGTCGATACAATAGTCAGGGCTAAATTAAATATGGTGGGTTTACCCGGGCATGCGGCAAAACTATACCCGGCAGAATTGAGTGGGGGTATGGTTAAACGCGCCTCCCTGGCACGAGCACTGGCGATGGATCCGAAGATCCTTTTACTGGATGAACCTACGTCAGGACTTGATCCGGTAGGAGCGGAGGAGTTTGATCAATTGATACTTGGCCTCAGAGATCTGTTAGGTTTTACCGTGGTCATGGTCACACATGATCTTGATTCAATTTGGAGTATTGTTGACCGTTTTTGTGTTTTAGGCGATCACAAAATTGTTGCAGAAGGCACTCTTGATGAAGTCCTGAAATCAAGTCATCCAGTTATAACGAGTTTCTTTAAAGGCACCAGGGGTTTGGTAAGAAGTAGGATATAAAATGGAGAGTAGAATAAACTATATCATTGTCGGAGCATTTGTCGTCTTTATTAGCATAGGACTCGCAGGGTTTGTATTTTGGCTGGAAAAATTTGGTTCGCAGGATGATTTTAGATACTACAAGACTTTCATGAAGGAGTCTGTGTCAGGTTTAAGTCTCGATGCCTCGGTAAAGTATCGAGGTGTTAATGTTGGCACAGTAAAGAGCATAAGAATAAACCCGAAAAATAGTGAAGAGGTAGAGCTGTTACTCAGGGTAAAAAAAGAAACGCCAGTTAAAGAAGATATGGTTGTAATTTTAAAATTTTACGGTTTTACTGGTCTTGCTTTCGTCGAGATTGGAGGTGGAAGTAAAATATCACCACTTTTAAATTCTCTAAATGGCGAGATCCCAGTTATTAAATCGGCACCATCAACCTATACAAAGATTAATGAATCATTGCCTGATATTGCACAAAATTTATCAAAATCCCTTGCCAAGATTGAAATATTGCTAGATGAGGAGAATTTAAAAAATATCCGCGAATCAATTAATAATATAAGAGATATCACTTTCCATGTAAAAAACTATAAAGATGACATAGATACACTGGTGAAAAATGGTGTTGTTATGGAAGGTAAAGTAATAGCGGCCTTCGATAAAGTGGCCGATGCTGCCGAAGAAGTAAAACACGTGGCTAGCGAAATGGAAAAGAGTCTTCACCAGGGTGATTATAATTTACGGGAAATTAGTTCACCTACATTTGAACAAACCAGTGAACTATTAGATGAGTTAAAAACTTTAGTAATTTCAATAGAAGAGATGATTTTAACTATACAAAGTAATCCACGTGATTTCTTTTTTAAACAAACAGCTCCCAGGTTTGGGCCGGGGGAGACTACAGATTAATGAATAGGTGTAATTTTTTAATATTATTTTTTGTATCTGTGATAATTCAAGGCTGCGCTACAGGTTCTGTTCCTGCAGTCGATTCATATACGATTAATATTTCGTGTGAGATAGATACACCTTCAGGGAAAAATACTGAAATCTCAAAGGTGCTCAAGGTTTCAAAACCAAGAAGTAGTGCAGCTATAATGAGTCGAAATATTCTCTACCAGGAAAAAGAGTTTACTCAAAATCCATATGCAAATAGCAAATGGAGTGATACACCAAACAAAATGCTCGCCAGTCTCTTTCTTTCTTGTATCAATAAAAGTTCGACATTTAAATCGGTATTGCCATCGTATTCGAGAGGCAAAGATGATCTATTGCTAGAAAGTACATTATTGGATTTTTATCACCATGTTAATTCGGATGGAAGTTCAGAAGGTAGAGTGAGAATTGAATTCTATTTGATGAAATCAAAAAGCGGTGAAGTTGTTGCAACGAATGAGTTTGACTCTAAAATCAGCTCAAAGACTCTTGATGTAAATGGAGGTGTCAGAGCGCTAAATGATGCATCTGAATCTGTTGCATTAAGTTTAACCCGGTGGCTGTCATCTCTAGATGATTAAATTGGTACTGTCAACTTAACTAGAATTACGGTATTTTTCTAGAAATATTCAATTCATCTAAACCATGAATCAATGAGTTACGCTCATATTTTTAAAGCTAATCATAATTAATTTGTAAGTACCCTTGAAGTTCTTACGAAAACTTCTTAAGTCAAACCCCACGCCAAACCGAATAACCACCGATAAGCTGCGTAGTTACTCCGCCGCACTTAAGATCATTGGATCATCAATCCCTCACGATACAGATCAATACAGGAATAACATCGTTGAGATATCACACCAACCGACCAGGCAACGAGAAAAGCAAATGAGAAAATTCAAATCGCCTAGCCAAGCACAACGTTTTTTGCCTGCCATGCGGTGATCAATAATCACTTTCGATTACAATGACATTTACTCAAAGCAAAACATTATCAGTTCTTTAGAGACCGTGCTTTCGACCAGTGGTCCCAGGTGACGTGTGCACAAAATCTGAGAATGGCTTAACTTTAGTGACTTAGGGATATTTTACTATAGCTAAACAAGTTAAGCTGACAGTGCCGGAAATAGACATGAAAATAATGAACACATTAATTTATAATCGGAGAACCAAAATGAATAAACCACGATTAAAGAAGCTTGTGGCCGTGGGTATGCTAGCGCTGAGTACCACTGCTTTTTCATTACCTGCTCTCTCTCACCAAGAGTCAACGGGAATGATGGGCAACAAGATGAGTGGTGGTCATATGGGCATGATGGGCGGCGGTCACATGGGCATGATGGGTAACATGATGGGCGGCGGTCATATGGGCATGATGGGCAAGTTTAAGGGGCTCGACTTGAGCGAAGAACAGAAAGCGAAGATGAGCGAGATCCGCTACAAGCTGCGCAAGAAGCAATGGGAAATCATGGGGCCGATGATCGACCAACAGGCCGCGCTACATAAAACCTACGCCGGTAACCGGCCGGACCCCGCCGCAGTTGGAGCTGTGTACGGTAAGATATTTGACCTCAAACGGCAGATGATCGAGGCCAGGCTCGCGGCCAAAAATAGCGCCATGGATGTGTTGACCGAGGAACAGCTCGCCAGGATGAAAATGATGAAACACAAGGGCGGCGGTATGATGCACGGCCAGGACGGCATGATGCATAATCAGGGCAGTCCATCGCAAACCAACTGAAATCTTTCACGAAAACCGGGGTCGAAAACCTGGGTCAGAAAAACCGGAAAACCGGGGTCAGAACACATTTAACGTTAATATTAGAGAATACTGTGAACTGACCCCAGTTTTGGACCCTGTGAACTGACCCCGGTTTTACGGTTGTGAACTGACCCCGGTTTTACGGTTTTACGTACCTACAATCCACGGCAATAGCAGGAGTACTTGATTTCAACGTCAGCGCGGGCCAGGGCGATATCGAGCTGGGGTTTGAGCAGCATTGCCTCTTCCGTGCGTCCCAGTCGCTGCAGGCATTCATGCATGCCATGCAGGCTCCAGACATTATTAGGATGCTGGCAAGCTCGCGCCAGGGTATCGTCAAACCCGAGGTCGGCGCGATAAATAGCCTCGGCCTCTTCGATCCGGTCCTGCTCGAGTAGCAAGGCACCGAGTGCATGGCGCGTCGGTTGCATCCATCCCCAGGGTTCGTCATAGGGCATGTTATCGTCGAGTTCGACCGAGCGGCGCAGGTGGTCGAAGGCCTCGTCAAAATTACCTTTCCGATAACTCAGTTCCCCCTCGAGCATCGCCTCGGCGATGCCGAGGATATCGGCACAGGTATTGTTAAACAGCATGCGGGTTTCAGGTAATGCGGCTTTGGCGGCCCGAAAATCTTCACGTGCCGCTTCGGCGCCGGGGATATCGCCTGTCGCGGCACAGGCCACCGATTTGGCATAATGGATCAGGGCAGTAGTCATGGCGTAGAGATTCGAATCGTCTGGCAGTGACTGCGCCTTGATTTGGTCCCACATTCCAAAGCGAATCAGCACGTGTTGCTTCATCGGGACAAAAGCCTCAAGCCAGTCAACCATCGGTTCGAGTACATCACTGGTCAATGCAGCCGCGAGTTGATCTGCGGTATCAAGGGCTACCTGCATTTGGCCGAGGAACATAGCACCGTAGATCTTGAAGTGATAATTGTGGCAGCAATAGATGGTATAAAAATTCATCGGGCCCGATCGCGCAAGATATTTTTGATCGGCCAGGATAGCCTGGTGATTACGCAGCACGACGTTTTGATAGTCACCGCATAACACGTCAACATGGGTGGCCATATGCAGTAAATGACCAGCATCCGGCACCAGTTCGCTGAGGCTATCTCCGGCATTCAATGCTTTTTCGGGATGCGGAGACATTTCCATCAGGTGCAGGTACATGTGTAAAAGCCCTGGGTGACTGTTGGAACCCTGGTCAGCAAGCTCGCGAAATGCGGTCTCCAGCACTTCTATCGCTTCCAGTGTATCCGCGCCGGCGGCCGGTTTCCCGGTCGGTAGATCCCATAGTTTCCATGGGGTACGGTTCATGATCGATTCGGCAAAAATAGTGGCGATATCGAGGTCGTCGGGATAGTCCTGGTACACCTTGCGCATTGCGTTCGCAAAAGCATCGTTCCAGGGGCCGAACTCCTCGACCGACACATCGTCAGGATAACGTTGGCCGAGTGCGTTAATCAGTCCTTTTTCGATCGAGCTGGCACTATCCAGATGCTTTTTTGCGGTGGCTACCGCCTGGTGCGCGTCAGCCAGACAGGTCTCTTTTTCGTCGTCGTCGAAGTCGCCCCACTGCTTGTTGTAGTTGGGTCCGCTGGCATAAGCGATGCCCCAGTGGGCCATCACACAGGCGGGATCAAACTCGAGTGATTTCCTGAAACACTCGACCGCCTCCTCGTGGTGGTAACCATAATTCCATATCAAACCACGATCGAACCAGAGTTGTGATTCAGGTGATGTGGTTGAAATACTTCGACTGTAGCTTCCCAGATTGTAGTAATCGCTCATGTTGCCTCCTGCCCGGCATATTATTATTAATTAACATCATAAACCCGGCATCGCGAGAATCAAGTTTAGGTATTCATTAAACACCGTGGGCCGTCTGCTCTGCCACCCGGGCACACCCGCCTCGATCAACATCGGTATCGGCACCAAATAGGCCCTGCCCTGACCGGGTCCGGCTCTCCTCCCGGACCCGGTCAGCCGTTGTGCCTTGGGTAGACCAATCCCCCGGATAAACGACTAATCATAATAATTGTATCTGGCTTAAAAATAATACAAGCCAGGTCACATGGAAACCGTTACACTACGCCGCCCTTTTCGATCCTGACTCCGGTATCTTTGGTCAGGTAGGGAGTGGCCTACTCAACCAGACCCTGAAATTCCGGGGTTCTTTTGCACCAGGTATAGTTATGACAACCCATTCGGTTACCGCGTTTAATCAACTAGCGCTGAGCAAACCCGTGCTTAAGGTGCTGGATGATGTCGGTTATGAAATTCCTTCACCGATCCAGGCGCAAACGATTCCCCTGATGCTGGAAGGTAGGGATATTATTGGTCAGGCGCAGACCGGCACTGGTAAAACCGCAGCTTTCGCGTTACCAGTTTTATCGGCTCTCGAATTAAAACAAAAACTTCCACAGGTACTGGTGCTGGCACCTACCCGCGAGCTGGCGATTCAGGTCGCCGAGGCGTTTCAAAAATATGCCACTCATATAAAGGGATTCCACGTCCTGCCGATTTATGGCGGTCAGGACTATCGCACCCAGACCCGTGCTTTGGAACGCGGTATCCATGTGGCGGTTGGCACACCGGGGCGGGTGATGGATCATATCAGGCGCGGTAATCTGAAACTGGGAAATATCAGCACGCTGGTGCTCGACGAAGCCGATGAAATGCTGCGCATGGGTTTTATCGACGACGTCGAGTGGATTCTTGAACAAACACCGTCAAACAGACAAATTGCGCTGTTCTCGGCCACTATGCCCGAGCAGATCAGACGAATTGCCTCGCGTCATTTGAAAAAACCCACCGAAATAACGATCAAGCTCAAAACTGCCACCACCAATACCATACGTCAGCGCTTCTGGCCAGTGAGTGGTAGGCAGAAACTGGAAGCCTTAACTCGTATTCTTGAAGTTGAAGCTTTCGAAGCGATGCTCGTTTTTGTGAGGACCAAAACCGCTACGCTGGAGCTTTCAGAAAAACTCGAAGCCCGCGGTTATGCCTCGTCACCGATCAATGGAGATATACCCCAGGCGCAGCGGGAGCGTACTATACAGCAGCTAAAGAATGGCAAGCTGGATATCCTGGTAGCTACCGATGTTGCCGCGCGCGGTCTCGACGTTGAACGTATTAGCCACGTGATTAACTACGACATCCCCTATGATACCGAAACCTACATTCACCGTATCGGTCGTACCGGTCGCGCCGGTCGACATGGCGATGCCATCCTGTTCGTAGCGCCACGTGAAAAACGCATGCTGCATGCACTCGAAAAAGCGACCAAAAGCTCGATCGAAATAATGCAACAACCCTCAAATGCAATGATCAATGACAAACGCATCGCACGTTTCAAACAGCGCATTACC